>Ga0308160_10003033_pt1 | contig 19410 bp, 13 predicted proteins | sample PhyFR1_FD_201036 | JGI IMG/M metagenome (GOLD analysis project Ga0308160, IMG submission 201036) | Phyllosphere microbial communities from UC Gill Tract Community Farm, Albany, California, United States - DLSLF.R1 | ecosystem: Host-associated > Plants > Phyllosphere > Unclassified | place: USA...
ATTCCCCACTGCTGCCTCCCGTAGGAGTCTGGACCGTGTCTCAGTTCCAGTGTGGCTGGTCGTCCTCTCAGACCAGCTACTGATCGTCGCCTTGGTGAGCCTTTACCTCACCAACTAGCTAATCAGACATCGGCCGCTCCAAAAGCATGAGGCCCGAAGGTCCCCCACTTTCTTCCGTAGAACGTATGCGGTATTAGCGTAACTTTCGCTACGTTATCCCCCACTTCTGGGTACGTTCCGATGTATTACTCACCCGTTCGCCACTCGCCGCCAGGTTGCCCCGCGCTGCCGTTCGACTTGCATGTGTAAAGCATGCCGCCAGCGTTCAATCTGAGCCAGGATCAAACTCTTCAGTTTAATCTCTGTTTGTTGACTCTTTCGAGTCACCGGTATTACTACCGGGTCGCTCACTCAAAATACTGACCGTTACTCATTGCTGAGCAACGTTATACTTTTTGTGAACATTTGATAATTTAAGTAATCAGCTGAACTAGTCAGCTGGCACCTTCATCAAACGCCCACACTTATCGACTGTTAATTTTTAAAGAACTTTGTTCGGTACTGCCTTGCTGCGTTTGCGAATCGTTTTGTTCGTCAGCAGCAGAGGAATGAGATTATGCAGTGCTTCGCTTAACTCGTCAACCCCATCTTTTTCTTCAGCGCCAGCGGTGTTATCAAAACACCCGCTCAACTACTTGCTCAACTGATTGATACAGTTCAGTTTTTGTTGCGCTGCAGAAGCAGGAGAGCAACTATAGCAAACAGCTCAGCTACAACGCAAGTCTTGCTGTTGCTTTGGCGACTCAACCTGGCATCGGCCTTGCTATAAAAAGAAGTGTCCGTTCGGCGCAAGTTTGTTTGTTCCGTCCCGGTACAGGTGCTACATTAATGAACAGTCGATTCCCTTACACAGAGCCGCAGTCCAGGGCCAAACAGGAGACATGGAATGACTTACCAATCCCCGGCAGCCGGCCTGCTCAGCCCCGTCATGCCCGGCGCATCGTCCGCCCGGCCCGACATGGAGGCGATGATCGCCACCTCGCACCGGCGCTCCGAAGAATTCGGACTGCACACGAGCAGGTGCCCCGACTTCAGCCCTTTGTCCACCCCGGACCTCACAACCCTGGTCGAACAGAACCGCATGCTGTATGCCCATGCGATTCCCGCCATGGAGACGCTGTACCAGCAGATCGTCAACACCCATAACATGGTGTTGCTGACCGATGCGCACGGCGTCATCGTGCATTCGCTGGGCGACGCCGACTTCCTGGAAAAAGCCAACCGGGTTGCGCTCACGGCCGGCGTGGCCTGGTCGGAAGAAAGCAAGGGCACGAATGCGATCGGCACCGCAATCGCCGAAAAGACACCGGTCACGGTCCACGCCGACCAGCATTTCCTGGCCGCCAACCACTTCCTGACCTGCTCTGCCGCGCCGATCACCGACCACCGCGGCAACGTGGTCGGCGTCCTAGACGTCAGCGGCGACCGCCGCAGCTACCACAAGCATACGATGGCCCTGGTGCGGATGTCGGCGCTGATGATCGAAAACCAGATGTTCGCTGCCACCTTCGAAAACGCGATCACGCTGCATTTCCATGCGCGGCCGGAATTCATCGGTACCCTGATGGAGGGCATCGCTTCGTTCACACCGGGCGGACGCTTCCTGGCCGCCAACCGCAATGCCCTGTTCCAGCTGGGCCTGAGCTATCCCGCGCTGCAGGCGCACACCTTCAGCTCCCTGTTCGGCCTGCCCGTGTCGGCCCTGTTCGATCATTACCGCACCGCGGCGCCCGGCCTGCTCGACCTATGCATGCACGACGGCGTACGCGTGCGCGGCCGCGCCGAGCTGCGCCTGACCAACGGCATGCATGTGCTGACCGGCGCCTCGGCCCCGGCGCAGTCCGCGGCGCAGTTCGCGGCCGACATGCCGGCCGCCGCGCCGGCGCACACCGCCCTGCCCCAAGCCAAGGCCGCACGCCGCCTGTCCGGGCTGCGCTACCTGAACACCGGCGACCCGCAACTCGAACAGGTGATCGACAAGGTCAACAAGGTGCTCGGGCGCGACGTACCGATCCTGATCATGGGCGAGACCGGCACCGGCAAGGAATTGCTGGCCCAGGCCATCCACAACGATTCGCCGCGCGCACAAGGACCCTTCGTGGCGGTCAACTGCGCGTCGATTCCCGAGACCCTGATCGAATCCGAACTGTTCGGCTACGAAGAAGGCGCCTTCACCGGTGCCCGCAAGAAGGGCGCGACCGGCAAGATCCTGCAGGCCAACGGCGGCACCCTGTTCCTCGACGAGATCGGCGACATGCCCTTCTCGCTGCAGGCACGCCTGCTGCGCGTGCTGCAGGAACGCATGGTCACGCCGCTGGGCAGCGGTAAACCGGTGCCCGTGAACGTGGAGCTGATCTGCGCCACCAACCACAACCTGCGCCAGCGCATCGCCGCGGGGCTGTTCCGCGAGGATTTGTACTACCGCCTCAACGGCCTGGTGGTCAAGCTGCCGCCGCTGCGCGAGCGCACCGATCTCGAATGCGTCGTCAAGAAGATCCTGGCCACCGAGACCGACGGCGGCCGCCACCGCATCTCGGACGAGGTCCTGCGCCTGTTCCTGCGTCATAAATGGCCCGGCAACTTCCGCCAGCTGACCAATCTGCTGCGCACCGCCACCATCATGGCCGGCGACGAGGAAGAGATCGGCCTGCGCCACATGCCGGACGACTTCCTCGACGATATCGAAGCGGCGCCCGCGGCAGCACCCTCGGCCATGCCGCCGCCGGCAGCCGGCGGCGGGAGGCTCGAAGAGATGGAATTGAGCGCGATCCTCAGTTCGCTCGACGCCCATGGCGGCAACGTCTCGGCCGCCGCCCGCGCCCTCGGCGTGTCGCGCAATACGATCTATCGCAAGCTGCCGCATCTCAAATAAGTTCTGTCAGGCGGCCGGGAATCCGGCCGACATCCGCTGCCGGCCATCCTTGCCGATGGTGAGCAGGTCGACACCCGGCAGCTGGGCCGCCAGCGCGTGCGCGCCGCGCGCGCCCATGACCATGAAGGCGGTCGACAGGCCGTCCGCTTCCAGCCCGGTCGGCGCCAGCACGGTGACGCTGGCCAGTTCGGTCGGCGAGTCGCCGGTGGCCGGATCGAAGATGTGGTGATGCAGCAGGTCGGGCGTGAACGGCGACGCGTAGTCGCCCGAGGTGGCGACGCAGCGCCCGTCCAGCGCCAGCGTGGCCGCCAGCGCGTCGTCGCGGCGCGGGTCGCGTATGCCCAGCCGCCAGCGGCGCCCGTCGTTGCGGCCCAGGCCGCCGTATTCGCCGGTGTCGACCAGCGCCTGGCGGATGCCGTGACGGCGCAGCGCCGCCAGTGCCAGGTCGGCGGCATAGCCCTGGGCCAGGCCGTTGAGCGTGATCGCCATGTCGGGATGGGAGAAATGGATGCGCGCCGGCCCGGCCTGCACGCCCGGCCAGCCGACCCGCCCTTGCGCGCGCGTGCGCTCGCGCGCAGGCGGCGCGCCGTCGGCGTCGCGGAATGCCTGCCACAGGGGCTGCACCGTGATGTCGAAGGCGCCGCCCGTCAGGCGCGACAGCGCGCGCGCATGGCCGAGCACGGCCAACAGGTGCGGATCCGGTTGCGCCAGTTGCTTGTCGCGGTTCAGGCGGTAGACCTGGCTGGCGGGCTGGTGGAGGCTCATCAACGCATCGATACGGCGCGCCTCGGCCAGCGCGGCGCCGATCGCCGCCTGCGCCAGCGCGCCGTCGGCATGGCGTACCGAGACGCTGATCGTGGTGCCGAATGCGAGCGCCGCGCCGGCGTGCAGCGACGTCTGCGCAGCATGGGCGGCCCAGGCGGAAGGCAGGCCAGTGCCCATGCCGCCCAGCGCCGCGGCGAGAAAGGTCCGTCGATGCATCATCTTCTCCTGTCGGTGGTGGCGCCGAGCGCCACGATGGCGATCGTGCGCCCGTGCTTGCGTGCCAGGATGCGCGGCGCGCACTGCGCATCGCTCTCGTGGATGACGACGCATTCCAGGCACTGGAAGCATTCGCCGTAATCGACCTTGCCGGTGGCGGCGATCGCGCCGTAGCCGCAGCGGTGGCGGCAGGTCTGGCACGGCGTGCCGCATTCGGCGCGGCGCGGGATCCAGTCGAGCAGGCGTAGCCGCCCCAGCACGGCCAGCCCGGCGCCGAGCGGGCACAGGTAGCGGCAAAACCCTTTATAGACGAAGGCACTGAGCGCCAGCAGGCCGGCGGCATACGCCACGTAGGGCCAGGCGCGCACGAAGTTGAGCGTGATTGCGGTCTTGAAGGGTTCGATTTCCACCAGCCGGTCGGCCAGCGCCGGCGCGAACAGGGCGGCCAGCAGGATCGCCGCCAGCACACCGTATTTGATGCGTTTCAAATGGGCGTCGAGCCGGCGCCCCAGCCTCGCCTGCGGCAGCCTGAGCAGGCGTCCGGCTTCCGCCGCGAATTCCTGCAATGCGCCGAACGGGCACAGCCAGCCGCAGAAGGTGCCGCGTCCCCAGATCAGCAGCGACACCAGCACGAAGCCCCACAGCGCCACCGTCATCGGGTCGAACAGCAGGAAGCCGAGGCCGCGCCCGGCCCGCAGCGCCTGCAGCGCGCCGGTCAGGTTCACGATCGACAGCTGGCCCTGGAAGGCGTAGCCGATGCCGACGACGGTGAACAGCAGCCAGCCGCGGCGCAGCCAGGCGAAGCGGCGCGCATGCGCCACCAGCCGCCGTTGCGCCAGCAGGGCCAGCGCGAGCAGCGCCAGCGCGCCGCCCAGCAGCGCCAGCCGGAGCCGGTGCGCCTGCCAGCTGGCCTGCCAGGAGGGTGCGGCCGCCTGCGGCGCGCTCCAGTAGTCCGGCGGCAGGCGGTAGCTGAAGCGGATCTCGCGCACGATGCGCTCCGGGTAGACGATGCCTTTGCTGCGCACCACCGGCAGCGCAAAGTCGAGCGCCCGCGCCGGATCGAGGCCGGCCTGGCCGATCACGCGCAATGCCAGCAGCTCCGTCACGGGCAGCCGGACGCCGTCCGCCAGCCTGGGTTCGATGTCGAGATCGCGCATCTCGAACGGCAGCCTGTCCTGGCGCAGCACGATGCGCCGCGGGATGCTGCCGCGCACGAAGTCGTCGCCGGCGATCGCATACGGCCCCGCGCTCATCACCAGCAGCGCGTGGTCGCCCGGCTCCAGGCGGCCTTGCAGCCTGTTCCAGCTGCGCGGCGCCAGCAGGTTGCGTCCGATCGCCGGCACCGACGCCCATGCCAGGTACAAGTCGATGAATACCGCGTCGGGCCGCGCCAGCGCCTGCGGATCGAGACCGGCGCCCTCGCTGCCGGCGAACAGGCGCTCGACGTCGCGGTTCAGCACGCGCACGTGGTGGACCAGGCCGGCGTCCAGCAACTGCGGAAGCGGCATGGGCCGGAACAGGTCACTGCGGATGCGCGCCAGCCGGCCCGGATCGCGGTCGCCCGCAAAGCCGAGCCGGGCGCGCGCCACCTTCAGCGCCGCCGACAGGATGCTCTGGTTGATGATGCGGACCGAGGCGGTCGCCTTCGACACCCCGTCCAGGTGCGCCCGTCCGGCATCGGGGCTGGCGCCGCCGGGACTGCGTGCAGCGCCGACGTCGATGTTCTGCCCTAGTGACAGGCCGCGGTACTGGCTGACGAACTGGCGCAGCGGCGCCTCGCCCAGCCCTTCCAGGAACACCGGCTCGTGCTGCGACAGCACGGCCACCTCGAGGAAGGTCCCTTTCGGATCGATCACCACCAGCAGGTTGACCGGCACCCCGGCGAAGCCCGGCACCGGCGCCAGGTCGATCGATTCGAAGGCGTAGCCGACCAGCTCCGTCATCGTGCCGTTCTGCTTGAACACGGGCCAGGCCGGCACCTCGGCCACCTTGTCGCCCACCGTCAGCGGCGGCGAGAAACGCTGCGCCAGCGCGGCCTTGTCCAGCACGCCAGCCTGCGCCGGCAGGCCGCACAGCAGGGCAAGGCATACGACAGGGCAGATAAGCCACCGCAACAGGTTCACGCGCGCCGCTCCCGTCTCAAAAGAAAATGATGCCGCCGAGCGAAGCGCCGTTCATCCGGGCGGTGCCGCCGCCGAAGGACTTCGAACGGGTCTGTCCGCCCTCCGCCACCAGCGTGACCACGCTGTTCAGCGCGTAGTAGGCGCCGGCGGTCAGGTTGGCGTTCGACTTCAGGCCGCCAGTGCCGGGTGCGGCCTCGCGGTTCTGGCTACGGCCGTAGCTCAGGCCCAGTTTGACGGCGTCGGTCGCCTTGAACGTGGCTTGCGCCAGGAAGTGGCGGGTGCGCACGTCGCCCTGGTCGGCGTCGGACAGGATGCCGAGCGCCTTGCCCTGCTGCGCATTCAGCAGGAGCCCCACTGCGCCCATCTGCAGGGATGCGCCGGCCTCGACGCCGTGCATGGTCAGGTCGTCGCCGCCCGCCTCCAGCGCCGTGAAGCGCTGGCCCTTTGCGCTGACCCAGGCCTTGAAGCCGTCGTGCTCGAAGCGCACCCGGGCCTGGACCTGGGGCGTGGACTTGCTGGTGTAGCGCGGACCGGCCACCACCGGCGTGTCGGCCACCGGATTCATCACGCCGATATCGAAGCCGACGCCGGCCGCGTCCGGGCTGCTGTAGGCGATCAGGCCATAGGTGCCGAGGTAGCTGTAGCCGGCGCCGATGTGCCCGAGGGTCACGCGGCCGCGCTGGGTCGCCTGTACCGGCGCGCCGGCGCCCACCAGCGTCATGTCGCCGAGGATCGCGTTGGCGCCGAAGATGCCGTAGTCACGGCCCAGCTTGAAGGTGCCCATGTCCGAGCGGCCGAAGGTGAAATAGGCCTGGCGCACGTCCACCGTGCTGTTCTGGCTGATCGCGCTGTCGGTCGCGGTGGCTGCGTAGATGCCGATCTTGGCGCTGACGTCGAAGCCGCCCTGGGTGGAGGCGGCCGATGCCAGCAAGCCGTTCGGCAGCAGGCCGTTGCCGACCGTGGTGCGGCGGTCCTGGCCGCCGCAGCCGAGGCCCCGGCTCGCCAGCGCCAGCCCGCCGATGTCGCTGCCGCTGCACGACACGCCCGTGTAGTAGGCGTTGACGATGCCGCCCAGTCCGAGCGTCCAGTCGCCGGCCTTGAAGTCGACCGCTTGCGCGGGCCGGGTGGATGCCGCCAGAACGGTAGTAGCCAGGACGGTGCTGGCCAGGATGCGGATCTTGTTCATTGTCTCCTCGCTTTCTTGTAGGGTGAGCGCATCGGTCGATGCACTCGAGAGCGATGGCAAGTTGCGTGCCCGGCTTGATGTGGGGTAAAGGCCTGGTAGCAAGTAATGAACAATGTGGCAAATCGGATCAACGGGCTGGCCGGCTGTCACGTTTTTGATCGATGCGATCGCTGCGGCCGGCGCATGCCGCTTCTATGAAAAAAGCGGCGGCCGCAGCCGCCGCAAACTCACAGGAGACCCGGCCCCATCGCATTCAGATCTTGGTGGCCAGCTTGAACACCCACACCGAGCCGCCCTGCTCGAGGAAGTTGACCTTCTTGGCGACCTCGCCGCCCCACAGCGGCACCGCCCCGCCCCAGCCGGACACCACGGCCACGTACTGGGTGTCGCCGTCCTGCCAGGTGACCGGCGGCGCCACCACGCCGGAACCGGTCTGGAACTTCCACAGCTCCTTGCCGCTCTTGGCGTCGACCGCCTTCAGGTAGCCTTCCGGCGTGCCGTAGAAGACCAGACCGCCGGCGGTGGTCATGACCCCGCCCCACAGCGGCGCGCTGTTCTTGGCTTCCCAGACGATCTTGCCGGTCTTCGGGTCGACCGCGCGCAGGGCACCGATGTAGTCCTCGTTCAGCGGCTTGATGGTGAAGCCGGCGCCGAGGAAGGCCCCGCCCTTCTTGTAGCTGATCGGTTCGTTCCAGATGTCCATGCCCCATTCGTTGGCCGGCACGTAGAACAGGCCGGTCTGCGGGCTGTAGGCCATCGGCATCTGGTTTTTCGCGCCGAGGAAGGCCGGTGCCGCGAACACGGTCGAGCCCTTCTTGCCATCCTGGCCCTTGGTCGGGTCGCTCGGGCGGTTGGCGGCGATGAAGTTCGGGCGCCCGGTCTTCAGGTCGATGCTGCTGGCCCAGGTGATCTTGCGCACGAAGGGGAAGGCGTTCTGCAGTTTGCCGTTCTTGGCGTCGATCACATAGAAGAAGCCGTTGCGGTCGGCCTTGCCCCCGTAGCGCTTGCCGTCCATGTCGAAGGTGACGAACTCGTTGGCGCCGTCGAAGTCCCAGGAATCGTTGGGCGTGCCCTGGTAGGCCCACTTGATCTGGCCGGTTTCCGGATCCAGCGCCAGCGTCGACGACGAATACAGGTTGTCGCCCGGCCGCAGGTGGCTATTCCACGGCGCCGGGTTGCCGGTGCCGAAGTAGGCCAGGCCGGTGCCCGGATCGTAGGTGCCGCCCATCCAGGTCGAGGCGCCGCCGGTCTTCCACAGCTCGCCCGGCCAGCTCTTGTTGACGGTGCCGGTGACGCCGGCCTCGATCGCCTTGCCGTCCTTGTCGTAGCGGTGGCCCATGTGGCCTTCGACGGTCGGGCGCGACCACAGCAGCTCGCCGGTCATCGGATTGCGCCCTTCGACCCGTCCGACCACGCCGAACTCGCCCCCGGACACGCCGTTCATCAGCACGCCCTTGGCGATCAGCGGCGCCGCCGTCATCGAGTAGCCGGCCGCGTAGTCGTCGACCTTTTCCTTCCAGACCACCTTGCCGGTGTTCTGGTCGAGCGCCACCAGCTGGGCATCGAGGGTACCGAAGATGACCAGGTTGCCGTACAGCGCGGCGCCGCGGTTGACCACGTCGCAGCAGGGCATGATCCCGTCCGGCAGGCGATGCTCGTACTTCCACAGCTTGTTGCCGGTCTTGAGATCGATGGCGAAGATGCGCGAATACGAGGCGGTCACGAACATCTTGCCGTTGGCGATGACAGGCTGGGATTCCTGGCCGCGCTGCTTCTCGCCGCCGAACGAGAATGACCACGCCGGCACCAGGCGGGCGACATTCTTCGTATTCACCTGGGTGAGCGGCGAGTAGCGCTGGCCTTGCGAACCCATGCCGAACGACAGCACGTTTTTAGTGTCCTTGGCCGCGTTGTCGAGCATGGCGTTGGTGATGTCGGCCGCCTGCGCGAGCATAGTCAGGCCAGCCGCGCCGGCCAAGCCCGTAAGCAAGGCCATCTTGGGTAGTTTCACGAATATCTCCTTGTTGTTGTAGGTTGCCGTTCAGCTGCCGTGGCGGCCGGGCGCCTGGGCTTGCAGCACGGTGTTTTCCTCGTCGCTGAACAGGCGCGAGCGCGTCAGGAAGCGGCGCCCGGTGCCGTTATCGAGCGAGAACATGCCGCCGTTGCCGGCGACCACGTCGATGATCAGCTGGGTATGCTCCCAGTAGCCGAACTGCTCCAGCCCGATGTAGAACGGCGCCCCGTCCAGGTTGCCCAGGTAGACGTCGGTATCGCTCAGGTTGAACTCCCCGGCGGCATAGCACATCGGTGCGCTGCCGTCGCAGCAGCCGCCGGACTGGAAGAACATCAGCGGGCCGTGGCGCCGGCGCAGCTCGCCGATGAAATCCAGTGCGGCGGGGGTCGCGGTCACGCGGTCGATCGAGGTCGTCATGGGCATTCCTTCGGGTGGCGCCGTTGCAGTCGATCAGAAGAAGCCGAGCGCTTTCGGGCTGTAGCTCACCAGCAGGTTCTTGGTCTGCTGGTAATGTTCGAGCATCATCTTGTGGTTCTCGCGCCCGATGCCGGACTGTTTATAACCACCGAAGGCCGCGTGCGCCGGGTACAGGTGGTAGCAGTTGGTCCAGACGCGGCCGGCCTGGATCGCGCGGCCGACACGGAAGGCGCGGCTGCCGTCGCGCGTCCACAGGCCGGCGCCCAACCCGTACAGGGTATCGTTGGCGATGCGCAGCGCATCGGCTTCGTCCTTGAAGGTGGTGACGGACACCACCGGGCCGAAGATCTCTTCCTGGAAGATGCGCATCTTGTTGTCGCCCTTGAACACGGTCGGGCGCACGTAATAGCCGCCGGACAGGTCGCCCTCGTGCGTGGCGCGCTCGCCGCCGGCCAGCACCTCGGCGCCTTCCTGGCGGCCGATGTCGAGATAGGACAGGATTTTTTCGAGTTGCTCCTGCGAGGCCTGGGCGCCGATCATGGTGGCGCTGTCGAGCGGATTGCCGGCCTTGATTTTCGCCACGCGCTCGAGCGCGCGTTCGATGAATTTCTCGTAGATCGATTCCTGCACCAGCACGCGCGAGGGGCAGGTGCAGACCTCGCCCTGGTTCAGCGCGAACATGGCGAAGCCTTCCAGGCACTTGTCGAAGAAGTCGTCGTCGGCATCCATCACGTCTTCGAAGAAGATGTTGGGCGACTTGCCGCCCAGCTCCAGCGTGACCGGGATCAGGTTCTGCGCCGCGTACTGCATGATCAGGCGCCCGGTGCCGGTCTCGCCGGTGAAGGCGATCTTGGCGATGCGCTTGCTCGAGGCCAGCGGCTTGCCCGCTTCCAGCCCGAAGCCGTTGACGACGTTGACCACGCCGGGCGGCAGCAGGTCGCCGATCAGTTCGATCAGCACCATGATCGAGGCCGGAGTCTGCTCGGCCGGCTTGAGCACCACGCAGTTGCCGGCAGCCAGGGCCGGCGCCAGCTTCCATACCGCCATCAGGATCGGGAAGTTCCACGGGATGATCTGGCCGACCACGCCCAGCGGCTCGTGGAAGTGGTAGGCGTAGGTCTCGTTGTCGATGGTCGAGATCGCACCTTCCTGGCTGCGCACGCAGCCGGCAAAGTAGCGGAAATGGTCGATCGCGAGCGGGATGTCGGCCGCCATGGTCTCGCGGATCGGCTTGCCGTTGTCGATGGTTTCGGCGGTCGCCAGCAGCTGCAGGTTCTGCTCCATGCGGTCGGCGATCTTGTTGAGGATGTTGGCGCGCTCGGCCGGTGAGGTCTTGCCCCAGGCTTCCTTGGCGGCGTGGGCGGCATCGAGCGCCAGCTCGACGTCTTCGGCGGTCGACCGTGCGACTTCGCAGAACGGCTGGCCGGTGATCGGCGTCAGGTTGGGGAAATACTCGCCCTTGACCGGCGCGACGGCCTGGCCGCCGATGTAGTTGTCGTAGCGTTGACGGAACGGATTGGCTACGCCCAGTTTGCTGATGTCCGCAAGATTCATGTCATCCTCTTCTTTCTCTGGTTTCCCTGTTCGGGTGGTCGGTTGGCCGTTGCCGGCACCTTCACTGTTTCGCAAACCTCGTGCCAGCCCCCATTCGCCCCCGGCGCACGGCGTTCTACGGCATGGCCGCCCTGGCGCTGCCCGCGGCGGGCGGCAGTTTCTGGTACACCTGTCCCAAATTTGAACAGTGCATCGTCAACGGATGACCACGCCCCAAGGCAGTTGCCCGACCGCGATCTCGGCGACCTTCGCCACGCCGGCGGTATCGATCACCGTCACGCTGTCCGAGCGGCCGTTGGCCACGTACAGGCGCGCGCCGTCCGGCGTCAGCGCCATGTTCCAGGGCCGCTTGCCGACCGCGATGGTGGCGCTCACCGCATTGCGTACCGGATCGATCAGCATCACGCTGCCATCCGCCCCGTTCGACACCCAGACCTGGCGCCCGCCGGGTCCGACCGCGATACCGGCCGGGTTCTTGCCGGCGGGGATGGTGGCAACGGAACGCCGCGCCGCCAGGTCGAGCACGTAGACGGCGCCGGCCAGTTCGCAGGCGACGTAGGCGCGCGCACTGTCCGGGGTAAAGCCGATGCCGCGCGGACGCAGGCCGACCGCGATCGATCCGACCTGGCGGCGCAGGGCGACGTCGATCAGGTCGACCTGCTCGGCGTTCTCGGCCGAGACCAGCAGCCAGCGCCCGTCCGGACTGAACACCGCATGCTCCGGGTTCTGGCCCTGGACCTTGATGTCGGCCACCAGCGTGCGGCTGGCGGTATCGACCAGCGCGACGCTGTTGCTGTCCTCGACCGCCACCGCGGCCAGGCGGCCGTCGGCCGACACGCTGACGCCTTCCGGCGAACGGCCGAGCGCGATGCTGGCCAGGGTGGCGCCGCTGGCGGCATCCAGCACCAGCAGCGCATTGGCGGCGGCATCGGTCACGTACAGCGTGGCGCCTTGCGGGTCGGCGGCGATGCCGCGTGGACGCTTGCCGGCGGCAATCGTGCGCACGGCGGCGCCGCTGGCGCTGTCGATCACGCTGACGCTGCCCGACTTTTCGTTGGGCACGTAGGCAAAGGGCGCGGCCTGGACGGCGGCGCAAGCGAGCAGGCCGGCGGCGGCAAAGGCCACGCGCAGGGAACGGAATCCGAACATGAAGGTCCTTTCAAGTAGAGCGCAAAGGTGCGTGTTTGTTCAGGATTGCAAAGCGCGTGCCACCGAAGCGCCAGCAGACTTTCGTCCTGGCAGGTATATTGCTTGCCGGGTTAGCCAGTGCCGCAAGGCGAGGGCCGACTGTTATTTACGGAGAAGAAATGAAGCATTTACGTTTGAACGCCGTCGCGGCCCTGTTCGCCGTGCCCCTGGTCATGGCGCCGCTGGCCGCCCGCGCCGCTGCCGACGCGCCCGCCGCCGCGCCCGCCGCCGATGAGGTGCCGCGCACGCCGATGAGCGTGGTCGTGGTCAGCGGCAGCCGCAGCGAACACCTGAGCTTCGACCTGCCGGCCTCGATCGACGTGGTCGATGCCTCGCAGATCGGCGCCGCCCAACCGCGCGTCAATGCCTCAGAAGCCCTGGCCGGCGTGCCGGGCCTGGTGGTGCAGAACCGCCAGAACTATGCGCAGGACCTGCAGATTTCCTCGCGCGGCTTCGGCGCCCGCTCGCAGTTCGGCGTGCGCGGCGTGCGCCTGATCGCCGACGGCATTCCTGCCACCATGCCGGACGGCCAGGGCCAGGCCGCGACCTTCGACCTCGACCTGGCGGAACGCATCGAGGTGCTGCGCGGCCCCTATTCCACCCTGTACGGCAACCATTCCGGCGGCGTGGTCCAGCTGTTCACGCGCGATCCGAAAGGTGCGCCCTACGTCGAGACCAACGTCTCGGCCGGCAGCTACGGCCAGCACAAGCTGGACGTCAATGCCGGCGGCAAGGAAGGCCGCTTCGGCTGGCTGCTCGACGCCTCGCGCTTCGAGACCGACGGCTACCGCGCCCACAGTGCCGCCACCCGCGACCAGGCCTACGCCAAGCTGACCTTCGATGCGTCGAGCACCAGCAAGCTGACCATCGTGGCCAGCGGCCTGCGCCAGGACGACACCCAGGATCCGCTGGGCGTCACCTGGGGCACCTACCAGCGCGACCCGCGCGCCGGCGAAATCGACACCACCGATACCCAGACCCCGCAGCGCACTCTGGCCGATCGCTACAACACCCGCAAGAGCATCGACCACCAGCAGATCGGCCTGAACTGGGACCAGCGCTTCGGCAGCGACCGCTTGCGCGTGACCGTGTACGGCGGCAACCGCCGCGTGATCCAGTACCAGGCCTTTACCCGAGCCTTTCAGGCGCCGGCCACCCACTCGGGCGGCGTGGTCGATTTCGACCGCGATTTCTACGGTGTCGACGTCAACTGGATGATGACGCGGCCGCTCGGCGAGGGCACCCTGCGCACCACCGTCGGCCTCGAGGCCGGCAAGTCGACCGACGCCCGCAAGGGTTACGAAAACTACGTCGGCACCGAGTTCGGCGTGCAGGGCCGGCTGCGGCGCGACGAACAGGACGAGGTGAACAACGTCGATCCCTACCTGCAGCTCGAATGGGAACTGGGCCGCTGGGTGTTCACCGGCGGCCTGCGCCACAGCCGGGTGAGCTTCGACGTCGACGACCACTACCTGGCCAACGGCAACGACAGCGGCGGCGCCGACTACAGCCATACCACGCCGCTGCTGGGCGTGCTGTACAAGCTGACGCCGGACCTCAACGTGTACGCCAGCGCGGCGCACGGCTTCGAGACCCCGACCCTGAACGAAGTGTTCTATTCCGGCACCGCCGGCGGCTTCAATTACGGCCTGGGCGCCGCCACCAGCACCCAGGTCGAGGTCGGGGTCAAGGCCGCCCTCGCCAAGGACGTGCGTGTCAACGCGGCGCTGTTCCAGGCACGCACCCACGACGAACTGGTGGTGGACGCTTCCTCGGGCGGCCGCACCAGCTACCGCAACGCCAGCGCCACCCTGCGCCAGGGCCTGGAACTCTCGCTCGACGCCGACCTGCGCGCCGGCTTCTCGGCGCGCGTGGCGGCCTCGGTACTGCGCGCGATCTACGACCAGTCCTTCACTGGCGTGGCGGAAGGCAACCGCCTGCCGGGCGTGCCGCGTACCAGCCTGTACGGCGAGCTGGCCTGGAAGGATCCGGGCCAGCGTTTCGGCGCCGCGCTCGAGACCGTCGCCAACGGCAAGGTCTACGCAGACGACGCCAACGCCGCGATCCCGGCGCCCGGCTATGCCATCTTCAACGCCCGCGTGCAGGCCAGCCAGCAGCTCGACGGGGCGATGCGCGGCTGGCGCCTGCGCGAGTATGCGCGCGTGAACAACCTGTTCGACCGCACCTACATCGGCTCGGTCATCGTCGGCGACAGCAACCGCCGCTATTACGAACCGGCACCGGGCCGCAACTGGATGCTGGGCGCCAGCGCCCAGTACCAGTTCTGATGTGATCTGGAAATAGTACGGAAATGGTACGAAAACCGTAGGCATTGCCCCTGCCGGGGCAGTGTCTACGGTTTCACCACCTGCACGCCGTACTTCGCGAATATGGCTTTCAGTTCGCCGTCGGCCGCCATCTCGTTGAGCGCGGCCTGCAGCCGGCGCGCCAAATCGACATTGTCCTTCTTGACCGCCATGCCGACCGCCCAGCCGGCGCGCGGCAGCCGCTCGAAATGCACGTCCTGCACGGGAAACGCGGGATCGCCGCGCATCACCGATTCGATCTCCGAACGCGTTGCCAGCACCGCATCCAGCTGGCCGGCCTTGAGCTGCTGCAGCGCCTCGGTCGCGGTCGGGTAGATATGGACCTGGTCGCGGAAGCGCCCATTGCCTTCGCCCAGCATCACCATCCCGGAAATCGACACTTTCTCGACGCCGATGCGCTTGCCGGCCAGCGCATCGACGCCGTCGAACGACGGGATGCTACGCGCGCTGCGCACCAGGCGCACGCTCTCGACGTGGTAGGGCGCGAAAATCGTCACCTGCGGATTGGCGTTCATCAGCATGCGGTCGACCGGCACATGCAGCATCACGTCGGCCGGGCCGTAACCGAGGTAATGCCCTTTCCAGACCATGTTGCGCAGGTCGTCGTTCAGGTCGTCGCCGGCATTGAACGGCAGCAGGCTCAAAGTCAGGCCAAGTTTCTTGGCCAGCGCCGCGGCCAGGTCGGCGTCGATGCCCTGCCCCTTGTCCGAGAACGGCGCCAGCTCGTTATACACAGCGACTTTCATGGTATCGGCCTTGGCGGCTGGCGCATCGGCGGCCCGCAGCAATCCGGAATGGACCGCGGCCGCGCACAGCAGCAAGGCGGACACGGTGGTACGCAAACGGTTCGTCATGGCGTCCCGCTTCATTCGACGCTGCGGCGCGATTCGAGGTAGGTCTTGATGGCCCACATGGCTTCCTGGTTGAACACGCCCTCGAACGGCGGCATGTAGACCGCGCCATTGCGCACCTTGCCATGGCGGATGCTGGTCAGGTAGTAATTGTCCATCTCCTTGTAGCAAGCCTGCTTCTTGGTCTCGTTCTTGATGCCGTTGCAGTCGCGGTCGAGCAGGCGCAGGTCGGGGGCGATACCGCCGGACACGGCGTCCAGGCCGTGGCAGCGGGCACAGTTCTGGGTATAGGCGGAGGTGCCGATCTTGAGGGCCAGCTTGTTGGTGCGATAGGGATTTTCGTCGCGCCATTTATCGCCCAGCACCGGCAAGCCGCTAGTGTCGACTGCCTGCGGCACGACGTTGCCGTGCGCATGGGCGAACAGCGAGGTGAGGATGGCGGCAGCCAGGGCCAGCGTGGCGCCGGCAATGCGGATGGGATGTTTCATGAGGTCTCCTGAGGGTTATCGGTCTCCCTCATCATGAGCAATCCGCGTGCCATGCCTTTCATGCGTGTAGCACGCGCCGGCCGCGTGCCGCCCTGTGTCAATCTGGTACAGGTGTCACACGGGCTGGCGCGCCAGCGCCTGCGCCGCCGAGCCGGGGTACAGGCGTTCGAGCGTATCGGCGACCACACCCTCGAGCAGCGCACGCAGCGGCTGCGCCGCGCCATCTTCGTCGGGCGCCGTGCGCACTGTCTTCCACAGGCGCGCCAGGTCGGCCTCGCGCCGCGCCAGGGCCGCTTCGACCTCAAGCTGCCAGAATGCCGGCGCTTCTCCCTCGACGAACTGGCCGCGTCCACGGCCGAAGTGGGCCACTGCCAGGTAGCGCAGCACGGCACCGACCAGCAGCGTGCGCAGGAAGAGATCGGCGAACTGCACGCTCGGACGATCGCGCTCGGTCGTGGTGTTGAAACCCCAGGCGGCACCGGCCATCGTGAGTCCGCCGACGATCGCGCCCAGCAGCGCCCCGCCGCCCAGGGTCAGGCCGCCCGCCATCAGGTCGGCCGACAGGCCGGTCGCCGCGCCCGACACCACCGCACCCAGCAGCCCGGCCTGCGTCTTGTCGACCGGCGCGCGCACGGCAAAGTGATCGCGCACGCGGGCATTGATGCGGCCCGCTTCGCCGGGATCGACGCGGTGCAGGCGCAGCAGCGCTGCCGTGGTGTCGGCGATGCGCCGGTTCAGCCGTTCGACCAGGGTGGCCATCGCCGCATCCTGGCGCTTCTGCTCGTCCTTGCCCAGGCCGACCGCCTTGAGTGCCGATTTGAACAGGTTGCCCTTCCCTTCCGCCTCGATCGCCTGGCTGTCGCGTGCGGCGGCGGCAACTTGCGCGGCGCTCAATCGTACCGATTCGTGCAGGCGCTTCAGGTTCTCCGCCTGCCAGGTAGCCAGCAGGCGCGCATAGCCGGGCCGCTTGGCTTCGTCGACCAGTTTGCCGACGCGCTCGTAGAACACGTCCTCGTGCACCCAGCAGCGCGCGAACGCATCCAGGGGCAGCACGTCGCGCACGATGCCGAACTGGTCGAGGTAATCCTTCCAGCGTGCCTGCTCGGCCTGCTCCTGCGGGTCCGGACGCGGCGGGCCGAGCTGGTTCAGCAAGACCACTACCGGCTTGCCCAGCCATTCCAGGATCTTCATTTCCGGCGCCAGGTAGCCGGCATCGCGCGGGTCTTCCGATGAATTCACCAGGTAGAGCACGACGTCGGCGGCGTCCTTGGCGGCGCGCAGCGCCTGCTGGCTGAGCCAGAACGGGCGGTCGCGATAGCGGTCGAACACTTCGCGCATGAACCAGCCGATCGGATTGCCGGCACTGGCCAGGCGCTTGAGCAGGCGTAGCGAGTCGCCGAAGCCGGGTGTGTCCCACAACAGCAGGCGGTCGCCGGCGGCGCTGGTCTGCAATACGTGGGCCTCGGCCAGCACCGTCACGTGGGCGGCGTCGCGGACCTCGCCGACGTCGACGCCGACCAGCGTGCGCGCCAGCGTCGTCTTGCCGTTATTGGTGTGGGAGACCAGCGCGAACTGGATGTCGACGGGTGCTTGGCTCATTGTTAACTTAGGGCGCGGTGGACAGGGCCAGTCCGCTGCCCAGGTCGAGCGGATATTTTTCGGGCTGCAGCAGGTTGACCACGGTGGCAGGCGCTTTATGGTAGTTGCAGAACTGGCGCCACAGCGCGATCCGCTCTTCGAGACGGGTATCGAAACCGGGCTGGGCGGCGCCGCGTTCGACCAGGCTGGATTCGTCCAGCAGCACGGCGATGCCGCGCGGCGTGCTGCGCACCAGGTAGTCGAGGAAGGCGCCGTGGTTTTCGCGCTCCGGCGTTGCGGCCAGGTTGAACAGGACGGCAGTGATGGCCACGCCGGCATCGTCGAGACGGGCGTCGCGCAGGCTGTCTTTCGGGTCTTCGCCATAGGGGCTGGAGGGACGCAGCATCAGCTGCGCCTGCTCGCCCAGGACCATGGCGGCGACGCTCGCCAATCCCCGGTGGCGTGCTTCGTCGACGGTGACGCTGTACGGCACTACGCGCAGCACTGCGGGACCCGACGCGCCCACGCGGTCGGCCAGCAGACGGAAATACGGCTGCCCCAGGTCGAGCTGGAAGTTGCGCGCGAGCCGGCCTGCGCGCACACCCGACACCACGGCCAGCACGATGCGCGGCAGAACGACCAGCAGCAGCAGCGTGGCCGCATATAAATGTACCCAGCGCGCGCCACCGGCCGGCGACGGTTCCTGGACGAAGCGCAGGGCCTGGATGTCGGCCAGCGAAAAGCCCTGCAGCGGAAACACCGCCAGTGCCGGCGCGAACAGCACCGACAACATGGTGTGCACCTGTTGGGCGTCGAGGAAGGTGCTTTCCCAGCCGGCTGCGTATTGGTTGACGATGCCGCGCGCATACAGGGAGGCGATGGCGCCCAATGCAAACGCGGCCGCGGCCAGGTGGACGGCGCGGCCGAGACGCAGCTGGGCCAGCTTTGCCGAGAGCGTCGACCAGTCGGTGAGGTATTGCGCGAGGCCGGCCGCGAGCGGGGCCGGCAGTTTGCGCGGCAGCGCATTCTTGCCGACCGCCAGGCGGCGCAGCAGCTGCGGGCTGGCCCAGCCGGTCCGCTTCGATGGGATCAGGCCCCAGACGATCAAGGCGAGATAGACCAGCAGGTTCCAGCCAATGATCAGGAGGAGCGGCGCCGACAGCAAATCGACACGGTGCGGATCGCCAATGCGGTCCAGCACGGCGCCGGCGATGAAACCGAGCAGCGGCAACAGGACGGCGACCATCGGCATCAAGGGGCGGCGATGCAGGAAAGACGAGAACGCCGGCGTACGCTCGGCCAGGCGTTTGAGGATCAGATCGGCACGCTGCTGCAGGAAGTGGTGCAACGAGGGTTCGCTCTTGCCTTCCGCCGCCTGCCAGTTGGCAAGTTCGCGCGCGCTCCGGCTGGCGTACAGCCGGTCGTCTTCGGACAAGACCTCGTGTTTGGTGTCTGCCGTTTCGATGGCACGCATCAGCACGACCTTGCGCGCAGTCCGCTCGTTCATGGTGCTCCTGTCTGGTGTCTTTAACAAGCTTGCCGGGACATTGTGCCTGAGTTGGCGTATCGGCTCCGTACGGATGGGCACAAAGGAGACGTGAAAAGCAAAAAACCCCACTCGGCTTGCCGAGTGGGGTTTCGCTATACTACTTTACTTACTGCTATTAATTAGCCTGACGATAACCTACTTTCACACTGGTTGCAGCACTATCATCGGCGCAAAGTCGTTTCACGGTCCTGTTCGGGATGGGAAGGGGTGGTACCGACTTGC
>Ga0308160_10003035_pt1 | contig 19408 bp, 21 predicted proteins | sample PhyFR1_FD_201036 | JGI IMG/M metagenome (GOLD analysis project Ga0308160, IMG submission 201036) | Phyllosphere microbial communities from UC Gill Tract Community Farm, Albany, California, United States - DLSLF.R1 | ecosystem: Host-associated > Plants > Phyllosphere > Unclassified | place: USA...
GGACGTGACGACATATATCCGCCACTACAATCTTGACAGAAATCATGCCGCTAACGGGGAGCTGTCTCCGGTGCGTTACGAGCAGATGGCTGAGAAAAAAGTGTCCTGTTTAACTTGACCAGTACATGATCTGGCAGCCTGAGCTTCCGGACTAAAAACTCTCCAAAAAAACCGGTGCGGTTCAATTTTCTGATTCGGATTACTTCAGTTATATTTCGAAAAACTCAACCTTACCACCAGTAAGGTTATACATACTGCCAACGATTTTAATTTTCTTCTGGTCTTCCAGTTGTTTCAGTACAGGGCTGTTTTTTCGAATATTTTCAATGGTAAGTTCTACATTTTTTCGGGCTACTGCATCGACAAAATCGTAATTACTCCCTTTACGTTCTCCGCTGTACTCCGTTTTTTCAATCGCAGGTTTAATTTCATCCAGTAGGCCCGTCAGGTTACCCAGTTCAGCATTATCAATAGCGCCCCGAACCGCACCACAGCGGGTATGCCCCATAACCAGCACAACTTTCGCACCGGCAATAGCACAGGCAAACTCCATGCTGCCCAGCATATCGCGATTACTGATATTACCCGCTACGCGGGAATTAAACGTCTCGCCGATTCCCGCATCCAGCACAATTTCTGCCGGCGCACGTGAGTCAATGCAGCTAAGGATCACCGCAGCAGGATATTGTCCCGCAATACTGTTTCGCTTCTGTGCCAGGTAATCATGTTTAGCCGGGCGATTTTCCCGGAAGCGCAGGTTGCCCTGTTTAAAATGTTCAATCACTGCCTGAGGCGTCATACTGTCACGCTCTTCTTTGCTAAGTGATGCAGCAAAAGATATCGAGGGTACTGACAAGGCTCCCAGCCCGGTGACCGAAAGTGCGGAAACAGCGAGTGTTTGTTTCAGTATTGTCCTGCGTGAAAGCTGGGCTGATTGATTTTGTCCCATTATGTGCTCCTGATTGTTGAGTTGCCTGGGTTTAACGTGATGATACAATGCAAAAAGTTAATATACAAAAAACCACATGAAGACTGTCAGTATTTACGAACGAGTCTCTTTAAATATTGGATCAGACATCATGGCACTGTTGCAAAGTTTGAGTGAAGAGTTTTTCGCTACCACATTTTGGTACTGGAGTTCAAAATGTACGCAAAAAATTGTGTCTGCTGCACGACGTTTTTGGTAAAAATCAAGCTTTGCAACAGTGCCCACAGAATCGTGTACAGGATCGTAAAAAGGAGCTGCCCCTGCCTATTTTCAACCAGGCTGAAAGCCATTATGCTAGTCGCGGGGCTTCGGATTTTTAGATAATGTTAATCGACGCCTTTCTGCTGCACAATTGTACGATTCCCCTTATTGTCTACCGTGGATGAAAAGGCGACCTTGCCTTTACAAACCCCCACGCCATAAGGCGCAGTGATAGTACCCCTGACTTCTTCAGAAGCTGTTTTACCCGCGTAATATCCGCCTCCAAAGCGAGCCATCGTAGCCGGAATATCTGCACAGCTTTTAATCCCCGTATAATCTTCTATAAATCCAATACTGTGACCAGAAAGGTATTCCATAGACTTGGGAGTGGCCCACGAACCAATTTTTTTTCTGTCATTTTTACCAACAGTGCTAATTTCCCCCGCCCAAACATTTTCATGGGCATCCTCTTTAATCAACTTGGCTGTTAAGTGATATTCTATGCCAAACTCAAAAGGAACTGTTGCCGCACAAGAAACCCCGTCACCACCATCAGCCCCATCACTGCAATGCGTATTATCAATAACTCGCGCCCCCTTTCCAAAGAAAGAGAATATGGCACTTGCCTGTCCATTACTCTTGGGCTGGAGCCCCATGTAATACGCTCCACTCTCTGAAGATTTATTAAAGTAAACGTATTGCGAATAATAAAAATTTCGGTCTAATGGGCCAAGCGCTATAGTTATAGGGAATGTCAAATTCTTAAATCCCGCTCTGGGCTTATTGGGAAGGGAACCCGTAAAATTAGTAACATGAACTGCCCACTGACTTTGTGGAAAAGCGGCTATAGCGTTCATAGCAGGCAGCAATATCAATGCAGCACATAAATAAATTTTTTTCATTATAAATCCTTAAGCTTAGATTATATACTAAAAAAGTAGTCACAACAGGCGATGCATGCCCTACATGGGGCGCTTACGATATTTCCATTGTCCTTCGATTTTGATGTACGTTTCATCTATTCGCCACTGAAGCCCCACTGTGCGCTTATGTCGACGGAATGTTGCTGACTGACCCACGCTAATGCAACAGAGTCAACTTATTGATATTCCAATGTGAATGTTGCATCGGCATTCGCAGTCCCTGGTGTGACGGGTAATGATGTTGCCACATACTGACCAAAAAATTGCAGGGGGATCCGCTTTTCATTGGCAGCGATACTGTAGACCTCACTTGCTTTACCTACAGGGAGTCTGTTCTTTTTACCATCCAAAATGGCAATGCCAATATTTTTTGCAGCATCAGCCCCCTTGATGGCTAACAACGTATTGTCTACCGTATCGGTGATGCCATTAAAAACGAGGGTTACCCCAGAGGTTCCCGCCCCGCAATCCTCCAGATTGATGGAGAAGGGGACTGGAGTGCCTTGACGGCTAATTGCAAATTGTTTTGACGCCCAACGCCCCATATTTACATTTATCGCTTTTGAATCAGAGCTTACCGTACAACTGTTAGCCACCAGTGTTGCTGTCATGCGAATGTTTGTTACACCTAAATCTGCGAAAGATATCATCGGCAGGAAGAGCGCCGAAAGACACGCCGAGGCTGCGCCAGATAAATAACTATAACGTTTCATGAGAGACCTCTCATTATGCGAAATCAATACGAAGATAAGCCAGAGACGTTACGACACCTTCGTTTGGTTTTTTCCCTGTTACACTGACCGGGTAGACGCGGATGGTTACATTAGCTCTGGCACTGTCGTCTAATTTAAAGGGAATGAAGCTGGACAGTAAGTTTGGGGTGAGCTCACGATTATTCACGTCAGCAATAACAAAACCCACATTTTTATCATTTGAGACAATGGCGTTACCTGAAACAGCGTCGGCTTGGACTCGCATGGTCAAATTTGCCTGACTCTCTATATTCGTGCACTCCAATCCGATGACGCTTGATTTTGGATTAACATTCTCCGGTTTGGCACCGGCGATTTTAAAGCTGCTCGAGGGGATTGAGCCAAAGTTTATGTCTATAATTCTTCCCGCATTCACCACGCAGTTTTGTGGGACAGTGAGAGAGTATTGCAGATAAACTCTTGCGAAAACTGCCTCTTGTCTCCCGCACCCTAAACCTTTACACCCCCCCCAAGAACCTAAGAGAATATTTTTAGCATACGTTCCACTCACTAACTTTTTGGTGATTTTTAAGGATGACTCCCAAGTTGATGGATCGAAAGTATCATTTGTTGGACCGACGCGGCATGTTGATACTTGTAGGGATTCTGTATTGAACGGCGTAAAAGTAGTTCCGCATTTGCTTCGAATACGAACCGCAACAGATAGATAATCATCTATCTGTTGATACACCCAGTCCTGAGGTTTGGTGCCATAAGGAGGCAGGTCACCATTCAGTCCGGTAAAACTATTACCTTTAATCGAGTTCCTGCCTAACCCTGAGTTAAATGCGCCAACATGAAATGATGAACTAATTTCAGTGTGGCCTGGTGTATTACTTTCGGTCGATAACTGCTTATTAAGAGTGAGTGTTATATTTTGATTACATCCAGAGCACGCAGCCTCCGTGTCAATGGCACATATCGCCAATAGTACCCCAAATAATGCTTCCTTAAACTTTCTCATCGCAAGCACTCCACCTTTACATGACTTATCGCTTGATTAACACTGTCTTTCGGCAAACGGTAGTTCACCTGACAGGACTGATTTTTGCCTTTCCCCCATTGCACCGTCAGTCGGCCTTCTGGAGGCAGCCCCGCAAGATAAACCTGGCCTGCATCACCCACAATGTTGCCCCCCTTGCCATCTTCCCGGCCAACCAACGCACCAAACGGCACGGGCTTTCCATTTACCTGCAAGAGTGTGATGAGGGCCCTCGCCCCTATGCGTGTATTAAATTCCGCTCGCACCAGCGCCCCTTTGGTGGGGACGACATTCATCACTGCATCATCCAGGTCAGCATTATCCTTCAGAGTTGTGGTATCTAACGCCACCCGGTTCAGGCGATATGTTGTCGCATACGGCACTACTGCATATCCGCGCCAGTCTGTACTTACCCCGGTGGCATTCTCGAGACTGACGCCGCTGGCACCCGGCGCTTTAACCAGGATATTGGTATCACCAAGCGGCTGGCTCAGCGTTATCCCATTTGCATGCGCCACCACGCCACCACTCAGTCCATAATTCACCTGCCTGTATCCCGCGCTGTAGTTGTAACCAATATTGCTGTTGCCATAACCGCCCTGATAGTTCAGGTTCGCGCTGCCACTGCCCCCCACACCGTGATTGCCATACCCCTGCTGAACGCTGTAACTCAGGTTATTGCCATCAAGTAACGTACCGCTGACCCCCGCCTGTTGGGTCATGTGTCCGTGCATATCGGTATTGGCGGCGTAGGTGGCATATGCGGTATTGTTGGAGCTCGTGATATCGGCACCTTTACCGCCTTTTGACAGCCATTTGCCCACAGGCAGTGAGACTGTCAGCGCAAAGCGTTTGTCTGTCTCATTAAAGCCCGGGCTTTTGTTATAACTGTACGTCAGGCTGTAAGTGATATCGTCCCAGAAGGCGTTATAGCCCACCTGCCACAGGTCATTCGTCTCGTCAGTATGCCAGTAGGTCTGCCGACTCCCCGTCAAAAATACGGAACCAGCAGTACCAAACTGTTGCGTAATATTGACCTGCACGCGGCCCTTTTTGGCATTGTTCAGGTTGTAATAATCCCGATAAAGGGTTTTCGTTTTCCCTTTTATCTCCTGCTCGTCAACCGTGTAACCGCTCATTCCGCGATAACTGGTTTCATCGAGGGTATAGAACCCCTGAGTGGAGTAACGGTACCCGACCAATTGGAAGTTGGTCCCAAATTCGTTCAGGGATTTGGCATAAAGAAAGCGCAATGATTGCCCCTGATGGTGACTGTCATCCGCCAGAGTGCTATTGGCCTGGGTCACATCTGCCGACACGGCCCCCCAGTGCCCCAGGTTTACCCCGGCCCCGGCCGCCAATGCACGATAATGGGCAGCAATCTGGGTGCCACCGTAAAGCGTAACGCCCCCGGGCAGCCCCCAAATCAGGGTACCTTGACCAAAGGTGGGTTTATCTTGATGGATGTTATTACTGCGATATTCGCCGGCGGTCAGTGCGTATTTAACCCGCCCTTCACGTTGTAACACCGGCACCGCAGAATAGGGGACAGTGAATGAACTTTCCGCCCCGTTTGATTCTGCGATGGTAACCAGCAGGTCTCCGCTGCTGGATGTCGGGTACAGGTCCGTAATTTCAAATGCCCCGGGGGGGACATACGACTGGTAAATAACATAGCCGTTTTGTTTGATTGTGACTTTGGCATTGGTGTTGGCCACTCCTCTGACCGTGGGCGCAAAACCCCGCAAGCTGTCGGGCAGCATATTGTCATCAGACGCCATTTGCGCTCCGCGAAAACCCAGGCTATTAAAAACGTCACTGGGGGTATTACTGTCGCCCAATGTCAACTCGGCCTTGAGTGGCACAAGGGTACGCTGCAGGTAGGTATTGATGTTCTGCCATTGGCTTTGGTTACGCCCATGCCCTTTACTGTAGCTCCAGGTCGAATAGTTACGCAGTCGCCACGCCCCCGCATTCAGCCCGCTGTTCAGATTGAGAAAGTTGCTGCTGCTGTTACCCCGGTCCCCGTCATTACGGGCATGGCTCCCCGTAAATTGATAATTTATCAGTGCCGCGGGAATACCCTCATCCCACTCCTCCGGGGGGATGTACCCTCGCGCATTGTTTTTTAACGCCGCCTGAGGGATGCTGAGAAATACGCGCTGGGTTTCGAAATCAAACCGACTTCCCGCCTGAGGGAGGGTTTCAGGCAGGTCAATGCACTGGGTCGGAGACGCATTTTTCAGTGGAGGGAATGTTTGCGTAACCACACCCAATCGCTCAAGTTGCCCGCGGGTTATGCAGGCAGCCAATCCGGAGTCATCGGCAGCCATGGCTTTGTCCGTATGAGGGCTGTGACCCGCTTTAGTCATGCGGGCATTAAACGTCATATCTTGTGTAAAGACGTACTCATCATTCAGATAAACGTCAACACGGTAACGGCCTGGCGCCTGTCCTTCCCCTTTTTCAAATCGGGACAGGTCAGCAACGCTTTCCGGATTGTCTGACAAGAAAGAGGGATTGAAAAACGTTTCTGCCCCAACGGGCGCATTGACCATACATAACGCATACAGCGTTATCACGGGCAAGCGTTTCACGGGAGTGATGTGCTTACGAGATGATTTTTCGAACCAGGCCAACATGAGCGTGCTAGCTGGGGAGGTATTTAACCTGCGGATACGCTGCATCTGTGTTTCATCCCTAAAAAAGTCTCAAATCATGGTGTTGAATTAATGCAGCTTCGCGGTGGCAAGAGGCGTATTGGCACCGTAGTCATTGATGGTCTGATAGGTCAGAGCCCCAGATGCCCCCTCAGGCAGCGTCACGACGCTGTCAGCCTTGGGCGCCACCATGGTATTGGGGAGTTTTCGAATCCCCATGTTCAGATTGACCAGGGTGACGTAGTAGGGGGAAGGGTTTGCGATACGCAGTTGGTTTCCCTGCCGTGAAAAAGTCAGTTGAGATGGTGCTTCCGCCGGCGTTGAGGGCAGGTTAGGTGGCCTGACAAAAAGCTTGATGCGCGAAAGAATGGCGATTTGTAATACGTTCTTACCTTCTATTGACTCGCGTTCAACGGCAGGAATGGCCTTGCTGTTGATCCAAAAAACCGACTCCCGGTCTTTGGGTAACCTAGGGCCGGTATACATAATACGCAAGGTATTTTCACTCTTGGGCTTACTGACAAAAAGGGGCGGGGTCAGAACAAAATCAGGGGTCTTTTTTTCATTATTATCTTCAATCCAGGATTGAATGAGAAAACGGTTGTTCTTGTCACTGTTTGTCACGGCCAATGAAATCTGCTTTGCCTCGGCAGGATAGATAACGCGAGTCGCCCCCAGGGCAATCCCTCCCGCTTGCGCGGTGCTTAGAAAGCACACGAATGTCAACATGGCCAATACTGAACGTCGGCATAAAGTTATTATGAACACGCCTTGACTCCCTGGGTTGTAATGGATGTGAGTATTTTCAGCAATAACAACGGGGCCCCCACTACTGATAAGACACCGTGAAATGGGTCCAGACATCGGCCTGACCTCCGACCACGTGCCGAGAGGTCGCACGGTAGCGGGCGATAAAGCGCAGGGTCAGAGGATTGTTGTTTACAGCAACCACGGTATGAGGGAGGGCATTGGGAGTAATCATCTCCCCGTCACGGTCAAAAATGGCCAGTCCCACGCCGCTGGCTGTGTTTATACCGGGTTTAACCTCCAGAACCTGCGGATCTTTGCCATCTGCAACGCCCTGGAATGTGATGGCGATACGGTCATTGATGTCGCGACGACACCCAGTCAGGAAGAGAGAAAACGGCACCGGTGGGCCGTAAGTGGCGATACCACTGAATTGATTACTTCGCAGCTGCCCCATATCTACGACAGTCATGCCATGCCCAGTAGAAATGCTGCAAGTCTCAGCGGTGATCGCTCCGCGCAAATGAACATTCCCGCCGTCAATAAACACAGGATGACCACTGGCCATGCAGCCAGAAGAAAAAAAAAAGCAGCGGCCAGTCGTGATTTAATGATCAAAACACCCTCCTGACGAAATAAGATAAGCCGCCCTCCCTGGCGGCACAGGCACGCGTTCAAATCCGCTTATCGGGGATCATTCATACTTCATGGTAAAGGTGGCATCGGCATCAGCCTGGCCCGGCGTGACGGCAGCCAGCGTTGATTTATAACGCGCGGTGAAATTCAGGACATTGCGGCCATCATTCAGGGTCTGGGCGTTGGAGAAGGTTGAACCGCCATCCGGAGGAAGCACTTTACCTTTGGTGTCGCCGATCTCAATCCCAACCCCGGCAGCGGCTCCAGAGGCGCCAGCCCCCAGATTACTGGTGGCCAGCAAGGTATTGTCAGTCTTGTCGGCAACGCCGGAAAAGGCAACAGCGGCCGTTTTGGCGACTTGTGTATCGCAATCTTCTAACTTGATGCTGAATGGCACGGCCCCGGAGCGGTCGCCAGGGGCTTTAAAGTTCGCAGTACGGTACTGTCCGAGATTGACGGTCTGGTCGGCGGAATCTGCACTGACAGCGCAGGCTGCATTCACGATCTGGCCTTTAAAATGCACGGTGCCGCCGGGGGCCGAAGCCGCGTGGGCCATAACACCTGCAGTGAGAAGGCCGGTGGTAATAAGGGCATGAATCGATCGGGTATTACGCATAAGTCCATAACTCCATTTAAATAGACACAGTAACCACTAAAATAACATTACTGATTGATTGGGGCTGATAATGCATTTAGACATAGAACATCAATTGCTATAAAGTAACAAACAAGAGTGTAAAGTAACGTAAAGCATATTATTGGGTTTTAAAAAACATCCAACGACTATTTAAGGTGGGAGTTTTACTACTTTTAATTATAGGCTCACCTCGGTTAGTTAAAGGCAGTCAGGAGGAGGAGGCCAAACTAATGAGGTCACTCCACAACTTCATGAATATTTTAGGTTGCTCAGTAAAACAAAGGAGCTATAATGAGAAAGGTATTTATTCTTTTAACTATCATCGGTAGTATGTTAGCTATTTCTCCTACATTGGCAGCCAAACATAGTGAACCGTATAAATCCACTGAAAATAAAAGCATTCAAGGCCAGAAGAAATTAAAGGTTGTGGAAGAACTTTACTCCGGATTCTTTAATAAGCATGATGTCAGTGTGGCATCTAGGTTGATTGTGGAAAACTACAAACAGCATAATCCATTTGTTGGGGACGGAATTAAGCCCTTCCTAGATTTTTTCAGCCAAAACTTTAAAGACAACCCGCAGTACAGTGCAAAAATTTACCGCAGTGCAGTCAGTGGTAACCTGGTATTTGTTCACGTATTGTATAAAAACAACCCGCAAGATCTCGGTACAGCTAGTGTAGATATTTACTGGGTGAACAATCAGGGAAAAATCACCGAACACTGGGATGTCAATCAGAAAGTGCCGGAGAAATCAGCCAACAACAACACCATGTTCTAACGATACAGGGCCGCGATGGTGGTCATGCCATTCATGTATGGTTGTGTACACAAAGGGGGGCTGTCGGTTGTGTCGCATTAAGATGGTGTCAGGTATTATACTGTTATTTAGTGATGTTGCCTGACTATGTCGCTGATCTGAAACGCCTTCCGGCGGCTGCATTATCCCGTCGATATTATCGCCCAGTGTGTTCGCTGGTATCTGGCCTATGCCCTGAGCCTGCGTAATCTAGAAGAAATGATGGCGGAGCGCGGTATTGTCGTTGACCATTCCACGCTTCATTGCTGGGTCATCCGTCTGGTGCCGTTACTGGATAAGGCATTTCGCCGGCATAAACGGTCGGTAGGCCGCTGCTGGCGAATGGACGAAACCTACATAAAAGTCAAAGGTCAGTGGAAATACCTGTACCGTGCCGTTGATACTGCAGGACAAACAATCGATTTTCTACTGACCGCCAAGCGGGATGCTGCCGCCGCACTGCGTTTCTTTCACAAGGCCATCCGTCACCGCGGCGAACCTGAAGTCGTGACCATCGATAAAAGTGGTGCCAATACGGTGGCATCGGCCACGCTCAACGCCGACAAACCTGAGGAGGAAACTATCACTGTCAGGCAAAGCAAGTATCTGAATAATCGGGTTGAGCAAGATCACCGTTAATATCAAACGCCGGATACGACAGATGCTGGGATTCAAATCGTTTCGCCGTGCACAGGCGTTGCTGGCCGGCATCGAACTGCTCCACATGATACGCAAAGGACAATATCAACATCCACAAAGTGATGGATTGTCACCCGAGGAACAATTCTATTTGCTGGCTGCCTAAATAACCGGCAACACCCCTTTTGCTAACTTGCCGCCGTTAACGCGACACAGCCCTAAAACCTGCATCTTCAGTGATCTTTGCAGAGCTAAGACAGGCGGCGTATCTCTGCACTTAATAGTTGAATCTGTCAGGAATTCATTATAAATGATTGATTTTTTAACATTTTTAATGGTTGGCATTAGCAATGCATAGCATATGGTTTATTTATTTTGTTTCATTTTTACCAGTTAGCTGCCCTGGTAAACACACATAAGGAATGAAAATGGCTAACCAAAATTATGATGTACTAATCATTGGCAGCGGTGCAGCAGGATGTGTCATCGCGGGCTATCTGGCTGAAAATACCGAAGCAAGAATTGCGGTGATCGAAGCGGGAGCCAGTGATAAGGATCCCATGATTCATATTCCTGCCGGTTACGGACAAATTCTGGCTAAAGATCATCATGTCTGGCCCTATGACACCGTACCTCAACATGGTACAGCACGACGCTTCAGAATGGGGAAAGTTGTTGGCGGTGGGACTTCCATTAATGCAATGTGTTATGTGCGCGGGCAAAAACGCGATTTTGATAGCTGGCATGAGGCAAGTGGTAATGATGATGATTGGTCATTTGAAAATATATGGCAAACATTTATCGAACAAGAAAAAAATGATACTTTCCATAATGAAAATCATGGAATAAAAGGTAACCTTGCCGTTCAATTGCCGCAGGGAATTAATTCTCTCAATCAGTATTGTATGAAGGCATTTCAGGAGTATGGCCTGCCTTACAATCCAGATTATAACGGTAGCAGCCAGATTGGCGTGTCACCAGTACAAAGTAATGTTAGCAATAAAAAACGCTGTAGCGCCTATGTCGCGCATCTGAAGCGTCATGTAGACAATGGGCGCGTAACATTATTGACCGGCAAAACGGTAACGAACAGCCGGTGCCTGAACCCCAAACCAAGGGCTACAGCGCGGCACTGCTGCGCAGCCTGACCGCTGAGCGGACACTGGCGGAGCAGGCAGCACTGACCGCCAACCCGCAGGTGGCGCTGGCGCTGCTGGTGCATACCCTGCTGACCAAAATGACCACGCCGTGGGCGGGGAGCGTGCTGGGTGCGAGCGTGAGCCAGCAGCGCGGCACGTTGCTGAACCATGCCCCCGCCAGTGCAGAAACCGACCGCGCCATGACGCGCCTCAACGGGGTGGAGCACGGTTGGATGGCGCGATTGCCAAAAGGCTGGGAGCAGGACTTTACCGTGCTGATTGACTGGCCGATGCCGATACTGGTTGACCTGCTGGCGTTCTGCGTCAGCGGCGGCATCGATGGCCTGTGCGAAAAGACCGACCGCAACGGGCGGGCGGGGGCGCAGCTGGACGGGTTGGAAGCGGCGCTGGGCTTTACCCTGCGTGACTGGTGGGTGCCAACCGCGCAGAACTGCTTTGCACGGCTCAGTAAAGACCAGATAGGTGACGCGCTGGTTGATACCGACAGATTGGCGCAGGCCGCTTCGGCGCTGAAGATGAAAGTAGGTGAACCACACCGCCGGTGGCATCGATGCCCCGGCGTTTCGGTCATCCCGCACGTAGACCCATAACCGGGCGGTGCGTGTTTTGCCATTGCCCGGTGCCTGTACCGGCACCGTCGTATCGTCAGTATGCACCTTGCCCGCCGACAGGATGTACCGGTTCAGCGCATCGGCCAGCGGACTCAGTTTTTCCGCCAGTGCCTGCACCCAACGCACCATCGTGTTACGGCTCAGCTCAAGGCCGTGCCGCGCGTAGATTTCGCTCTGACGATACAGCGGCGTATGCTCAACGTATTTACTCACCAGGATACGCGCCAGCAGCCCCGGGCTGGCATAACTGCGGTCCAGCAGCTTCGCCGGCAAGGGGGCCTGCACGATGGCATCGCACTTCCGGCAGGCCAGCTTCGGCCGCACCGTTTCGATGACCCTGAAGGCATTGTTGATGATATCCAACTGATCGCTGACCGTTTCACCCAGCGCCGCCAATTCGCCGGCGCAGACCGGGCAGACCTTTTCCGCCGGTTCGATACGCACGGTCTCACGTGGTAACGTCGGCGGCAGCGGCTTGCGCGATGAAGGGCGCGGTGTGACCGGTTTTTCTGCCGACCCTTCTGGAACAACGCCTGTTTCAGCAGACTCCGCCGTTACCGCTGCTACGGCCTCCAGACCCCCCTTGGCGGTATGCTGCCGGCCTTCCATTTCGTCCAACCGTTTTTCGGCCTCGCGGATTTTTTTCTCGAGCTTGTTGCGCAGTTTTTCCGAGCTTTGGCCGAACAGCATCCGTTTGAGTTTATCGAGCTGGCTCTTCAGGCGTTCGATTTCCCGCTCATAGCCGGCTACCTGCCCTTCATAGCGGCACATCTGAGCCTGGAGCTGCTTTAGCAACACCTGCTGCTGGTGCACCATGGTTTTCAGCGCGTCAATGTCGTCGGGGATTTCGGTTTTCATCTCTCAACATTACAACAGGTTATACGCGCAGGCCAGACGGATATACGCGCTGAGGGTGTTTCCAGTTGAGGCCTTCGAGCAACATGGCCAACTGCGCTGGCGTCAGGTGGATTTTGCCGTCGCTGACGGAGGGCCAGACGAAGTGACCGCGCTCCAGGCGCTTGACGAACAGGCAAAGGCCATCCTCATCGGCCCACAGTATTTTTATCATGTCACCGCGGCGTCCGCGGAAGATGAACAGATGGCCGCCGAACGGGTCGTCGTTGAGCACGTTCTGCACGCGCGACGCCAGACCGTTGAAGCCGTTGCGCATGTCGGTCACGCCGGCAACCAGCCAAACTCGGGAGCCTGAAGGCAAGGTGATCATGGTTTTCCAACCTCACCCAGTTCACGGACCAGCGCCTGCAACATTGCTGCTGTGACAGCACCACTCAGGCGTAATGTTCCGGCGGGCATAAGCAGCTCACAGGTCAATGCTGACGCTGTTGTGTGGGGTAAATCCGTTTGGCGACGGCTGCCGCCCGTTGCCGGGACAGGTGAATCAGACGTTTTTGCGGGAGAAAGCGCGACGGGGATCAGAGCAGCACCCTGCCGATTATCAGGCGTCAGTTTCCCCAATTTATATTGATGGCGCCAGTTGAACAGCAGGTTGGCATTGATATCGTTGGCACGCGCAACATGAGCCACGCTGACACCCGGTTTCATCGTTAGCTCAACGAGGTGGAGTTTGAAGCCGTTGGAGTAATTGGGTCTGCGCTGCTGAACATCGCCGTCTGGCCTGGGGCGGGTTGAAGGGTAGAGCGTCAACTCGAGTTTGTCAGCAGTCCAGCTGTCATCAAGCGGCCACATAAGGTTAGCCCGCAGGAAGCGCTGAACCAGTTTATGGACAGCGGACATGCCCACGTCAAGTTGTTCGCCGATTTGGCGGAAAGAAAGACCGGCTTCGAACCTTAAGCGGAGCGCCTCGGTGATGAAGGGCCGGGAGGGTTTGTATTCATACATGGGATAATGTCCATTTTCGCGAAAGTGGACATTATCGTGAACAGGAAAATACAGGGGAAGACGGTGCTGATGGAGCGCTTACCTTTGTGTAGCATCGCTGTAAGTTCTATCGTACACGCCCGTAGGCGGCCCTTACGGCCCGCCAACGCGGAGATACGCCCCGACTTCGGCAAGGCCTTGTCGGGACCACTCCGACAGCGCACAAAGGTTTCTGTGTCGCTTTTAGCGGGTTATGGTCTGACAGGGCGAAAGGATGGATTGGTGGAACCTATCAACAATGTAACCGGCTGCGCCGGGCTACGGCGCTACTCACTCACTGCGCCATATTCAACACCTGCAGGCGCCTCCATGTCGCTTCGCGCCATTCAGTGGACAGGCTGCGCACTGCTCGCCAGTTCAAAATGCATGTGATATAACCAATTGTGTTTATAAACACTTTTGTAGATATCGTTATGCTGCTGACCGACTACATTGACAGCGTGTACGGAACGGCGCGCGGAAACCGTGCTCGCTTTCTGAAGGACAACCCGGACATCCTTCCCCAGGAGCTGAGTCGCTGGCTGAAAGCAGGCCTGAAAATCAGACCGGAGACCGGCGAAATCTACAAGCCCGTATCACGTCGCGTCAGGATACCGTCGGCGGTTGCCGCCGGGGCTGGCGTGTTTCTCTCTGACAACCTTCGGGACCGTGTTGCGTCACTGGCCACCGCGCAGAACGTGACATCTGAGGCCATGCTCAATGCCCTGGTGGAGCGCGAGGAACTGTGCCATAAACTGTCACCTCAGGCGGAAAGCGATACCGCCGTGCCGGAGCAGCAGATTGCCAGCATTGTCAGCCGCTACTTTTCAGCGCTTTCTGAACGCAGTGAAACTGATGCATGGCACCGGGTGCTGGAGGTGCTGGTCCGGGAACTAACGGAATCCGGCCTGCTCTCATTCCACACCGGTAATATTGCCGAGAGCTGCCGGCTGAACATTCCCCGCACCGCGTATTACTGGTACGGCGGTTTCGTGGCAAAACGCGTGGCCATGATGCTGGGCTGCTACGATATCTATCTGTGGAATGAAATGATGCGGCCGGACAGCGACGTGATCTTTGTGGGCGATGCGCGCAACGTCGTCGCCTGTTACTTCATCTGCCAGCAGATGTGCCGCCTGCTGAAAGCCGTGCGGCTGAACTGGCGTAAGCAGCAGGGTACGTGGGGGAGCCGGGCAGAGCTGGATGAGGCTGCGCACCGGTACACGCAGCGGCTGGCGGAGGGGATAATGGATAACGGTATTTTTATCGGTGGCGACGAGCGGAACTCTTACCGGCTGTACGATTATGCGGAAAAACATTACGCCTGGGCCATGCGCTGAGCGGATGCAGACGGTTCCGGATGCCACTTTGTTGTTGTTCCGGTTAAAATACTCTCAGTATGACAGTAAGCGGGAACCCGCCAGAACTTTGTGAACAGAATCAAGAAGGAAAAGAGCACTCAGTGACGCTGACAGAAAAATCGGGCCATCTGGCATGGTGCGCCCTGGTGGCGCTTGCGCTGGCCAGACAGAACGGCGATGTGCTGTCATCGGCACAGGAAAATCTCTTTCTCACCCGCTGGCTGGCGACAGCGCTGAAGCAACGACGTTTTTCGCGTGATGTGGCACCCGATATCGAGTGGCTGCTGAAACAGGGACGCCAGCTGGGTGTCAGTGCGAAGCTGGTCAGCAAGCTGAATTATCTCTGGCGCTCCTGCACCGGCGAACTGTCTGAGCAAAACGACCTGTTCCGGCTGACGTATGCCCTGGAAACTGCGAAGGACATGAGCTGGAATTACCGTCTGTTGAGCGATCGGGAATGGTCCGGGAGGTATGCCTTAGCCCTGAATGCCGGCGTGAACGGCATTTATCTCTCACGGACTAACCTCGACGCGGCATTTGACGACGATGGGCGACAGATAAATCCGCTGCTGACGCGCCTGACCGGTAATGTTGGGGGCGTGGTAAAGCTGTTTAACCGGTGTGGCTGGCAGACAGAGTCAGCACAGGATGCCTCCCTGCCCTACCAGTTTACGCTGATGGCCAGACAGGGACTGCCAAGAAAGGATTATTAGTGGCGGATCTGCGCCAGGTCGTCTTCAGTCAGACCGGTCATTTTCATGACGGTATTACGGTCAATGCCGTTCTGCAGCATGGTTCGGGCAACTTCCAGCTTGCCTTTCTCAATACCACGTTGTTCACCCAGTTGGATGCCCTGCTGGATGCCCTGCTGGATGCCCTGCTGGATGCCCTTCTCGATACCCTTCTGTTCAAGCTGCTGTGCGATGGTCATAAGTGCGTCTCCGTGTTGCGGCACACGCTGTGCCAGTTCGCGTACAAAGGCTTCGGCGTCGGATGTTTCGCCTGCCTGCACTATATAGTGTACCAGCGATATGACCTGCGATGAAGACAGATATCCGGCCAGCAGGATGGGTGCCAGCCGATCAACCAGTTCTGCCAGGTCCCGCTGGTGAATATGCTTTTGCAGTAAAGTCAGGGCGGCCATACTGCGATGGCCAGCGATTTCATCATCCGGAATGACCGTAACGTCTACCAGCGGGAAAGCGCTGCTGTAGAGTTTGCCTGCCAGCTCCGGATCGTCAAATTCATCCAGCCACCGGGTGGAGTACGGATACGGGCTGCGCTTACCCGTATAGAACAGCACCGGTATCACCAGTGGCAACTTTTTATGCCCTGCCTCCAGGTGGCGCTGCATGGCGGCCACCGCATAGCGTATCAGGCGGAAAGCCATATGTTTGTCAGGCGTTGACTGGTGCTCGACCAGGACATGAATATATCCGTCGCCGGCTGTGGTTTTCAGGCTGTAGAGGACATCGCTGAAATACTGGCGGAGATCATCCTCAACGAACGAGCCGGATTCCAGTTTCAGTGTGCTGAGATCGCAGACTGCACGCAGCTCTGCGGGCAGGTGGATTTCCATGAAATCACGGGCAATGTCCGGTTGCGTCAGGAACTGCCTGAACGTGGCATCGTGGGGAGTGGGTGTGCTGCTTTTCTTCTTCATCAGCCCTGGCTCTGAAAAATGACCCGAAGATGTTATCACAGCCCGGAAAAAGCTAACATTGGCGGTGAACGGAATTGCCATTCCTGGGGTCAGCACTTTCCTGTTTTGTCATCGACTTGCTCTTTTTGGGGGTTTTTTGCTCATTGCGAGTTTCCGGAATTGTGATTCATATCACAATTCCGGAGATTTGTATATTCGGCCGTTAATTGCGGCCCTCATACCCGTCCATGTATGCCCCTGAAACCGCGTCAGACATGGCTTTGCGCCATTTTGGCGATGGTGTTTCTGCATTGTATTCCTTGCCAGCGAAAACACTGTAGTTCTTAAATGAATTAAAAAACTCATCGCTGGAAAAATATATAACGCGCTTGTTTGCTTCTTCCCTCGGTACTTTATTTTCTCTGTCCTTTTTACCTTCCTCCCAGAATTGCTTGAAGAATGGAACAGATAATTTTACCGATTCATGTTTGCGCGTGACGAAATTAGGGTCGAACCCGTCATCGGCTGCATAGGTGAAGTGTTTGGCATGGCGTTCAGCACTGGTCGTCGGGGTATTGCATCCCGCCAGGGTGAACAGGCATATGAGAAGTACGGCGGTCTTCCTGATTGGGTATGTAGTCACAGTGTCCTCCTGAGTATGTAACGGTAATCACATCATGCAGTTATCGAGCGTAAGGATACCGTAGGTCATGGTGGTTGACGATGTTTTCCGCAAGGTGCAGTATCATGATGCTGTATTCATACACAGTATTTAATTCGATTGTATAGCCAAGAGAGGGAATGATTATGGGTGGTTTCAATTACGGTGGCGGTAAAGGTGATGGTACCGGTTGGAGTCGTGAGCGTGGCGATGGTACTACGCCAGGTGGTGATATCCCCAAAACATATTATAAAAATAGTATTTTTTAGTCATTATGTACCCCTCATTGATTCGCCTTAACAACCAGCCCCCTACGATAACGTACAACGTTTCCTCATCTCTATTATCTTCTTGAGATCCTTTTTTTCTGCGCGTAGTCTCTTGCTCTGAAACGAAAAAACCCGCTGAGGCGGGTTGGTTCGGGTTCGTTGAGCTGGTAACTCTTCGAGACCGGACGGTAACTGGATCTTTTGCGGGAGACAGTCACCAAATACGTAAGGCTAGTTTAGCCTCTATAGGCCAAAACCTTCAAGTTTAATCTTTACCCACAGACCATCTCCCGCTAATCCTCCAGTTACCCATGGCTACCGCCATTGGCGAGTTGTCGTGTCTTTCAGGGTTGGACGCAAGAAGATAGTTACCTGAACGGGCGCGGTAGTCGGACTAAACGGGGAGTTCGTGCATATAGGCCCGCCAAAGTAGAAAGGTCAAAAAATAACCTTAACGAATGGAAGGGACTTCCCCTGGATATGCGACTGATTAACTATTGTGCAATCATGGGGTAAACATAGCTCTGGAGGAATTCGTTATGACCATCACTACTGTCGGTATCGATCTTGCTAAAAATGTGTTCGCTGTTCACTGCGTTGATCAAAATGGAAAAACTGTTCTGATTAAACCAAAAGTATCGCGTGCAGCACTTCCAGAGTTGATTGCAAGTTTACCTCCTTGTGTCATCGGTATGGAGGCATGCTCCGGCGCCCATTACTGGGCAAGAGTGTTTCGGCAGTATGGCCATGAGCCCCGTTTGATGGCCGCAAAGTTCGTATCGCCTTACCGCATGGCTGGTAAATCAGGGAAAAATGATGCTGCTGATGCCCAGGCTATTTGTGAGGCTGTCCGCCGCCCGCATATGAGGTTCGTGCCAGTGAAGGATGAGAGCCAGCAGGCTATGCAATGTTTGCACCGCACCCGCCAGGGGTTTATCGAAGAGAAAACCGCAACATATAATCGATTACGAGGCCTGGTATCTGAGTTCGGCATCATTGCCCCGCAAAGTACAGATGCTTTGCGTCATGTGGTTTCTGAACAGAAGAGTTTCTTACCGCTTCAGGTCCAGCAATGCGTCGCTGATTTGCTGGAGCACATTGATCGAATTGAAGAGAACATTACTGAATATGACCGGATCCTGTCTCGAGTGGCAAAGACTGACCACCGTAGCCAGCGCTTAATGGACCTTAAGGGAATTGGCCCAACAACGGCTTGTGCACTTGTTGCAAGTATCGGTAATGCTCATGACTTTAAGAATGGTCGCCAGCTGGCAGCCTGGTTGGGACTGACACCATCACAGTACAGCAGTGGTGGCAAATCAAAGCTTGGCAGGATTACGAAAGCGGGCGATTCATATTTGCGGACTCTGCTGGTCCAGGGGGCCCGTTCAGTATTGATTGGCGCCGAGAAAAGGACGGACTCATTCAGTCGTTGGGTCTGTATGCTGGTTGAACGCAGAGGATACTGGCGTGCTGTTGTGGCCATCGCCGCCAAAAATGCAAGGCTGTGCTGGGCATCACTGCATTACGGTGATTATTTCAGGCTGTACTCAGCCAGCTAAAGCACGAAGTAGTATAACCATCTGTCCTGCAATTCGTTGATGTTAAAGGGTTAGACCCCGTGAGGCCTATCTGGCTATTGTACAGGATATACGTATCCGCTTAACGAACAAGAACCTCACGCGCGTCTTTCATCAGGGGCCGAATCGATGATGATTCATCATGGCCGTTTATAGGGCACTGTTGCAAAGTTTGAGTGAAGAGTTTTTCGCTACCACATTTTGGTACTGGAGTTCAAAATGTACGCAAAAAATTGTGTCTGCTGCGCGACGTTTTTGGTAAAAATCAAACTTTGCAACAGTG
>Ga0308160_10003036_pt1 | contig 19405 bp, 22 predicted proteins | sample PhyFR1_FD_201036 | JGI IMG/M metagenome (GOLD analysis project Ga0308160, IMG submission 201036) | Phyllosphere microbial communities from UC Gill Tract Community Farm, Albany, California, United States - DLSLF.R1 | ecosystem: Host-associated > Plants > Phyllosphere > Unclassified | place: USA...
TATAATTGCAGGCTGGATCGGGGCGTAGCGCAGCCTGGTAGCGTACCTGCATGGGGTGCAGGGGGTCGGAGGTTCGAATCCTCTCGCCCCGACCAATGAATTCAATGAGATCGGCCAGCTTTCGAGCTGGCCTTTTTCTTTTCTGCTGGTCTTCTCCCTACAGTTTTTATCCCACAAAATTACCCTGCAGGTCGGCGGCGCAAGCGCGCCGCCGACCTTTCATGCCGACTTGGCCCGGACTACTCTCAGCAGTTTTTTGACCGCACGCAGGGCGATCGGCGGCATCAAGTCGTCAATCAGTTCCTGCTTTTTGATCTGCCAGTCCACTTTGTCGATCGTGCCGGGGCGCGCCTTGAACTGGGTCGTATGTTCGCGTTCTGTGCCGTCCCATGTTGCAGTATAGTAATACAGTGCGATTGACCGGCGCGCGACGTGGTGCGGATGATCGACAGGATTCGGGTTGCCATGAAGGCTGGTCGAGGTCGTGTTAAAGATGACACAGCGGTTGAAGAGTGGAACGAAAGAGCGCATGCACTTTTCCATATCGTTGTCCCAGATTTCAAATTGCCCTCCATATTCGGGCTGCCAGTCTTCGTTCAGATAGATAAGAACATTAATGCGACGCTGCACCCGCATGGGCTTGTGCAGGTTGAAGTCCGCGTGAATATCCAGATGGCCACCGTTTTTCACCTCGTGAACACCGCCGCCAAGGAACATGGGATCGGGGATGAGTCCTTTGATGCCCGTGAGATTCGAGAGAAACAACAGGAAAGGGCGCGAGTTAAAAAAGCGGAATAGATTCCGGGTCGTTTCCGGCAGAACTTCGGGATTGAAGGAAGACTTGAGCCGCTCCTGTGCCCGGTCGTGGGATGTTTCCGGCGAAGGCATCGCACTGAGGTCGTGCAGCACGGACTTCAGTATCTGCGGGTCCAGGAAATTATCGAAGCAGATATGCGGATACGGGTCGCCGGCGTCATACTGATCGCGGAAGGAGGCGCCTATCTCGGAGACTGCTTTGGGGTCGCAGAAAAAATCTTGTGTGAGAGGGAATACTGGTACTGCACTAACGTCAAGCCTTGCGTTCATTTCAATATATGGATGGTTTGGATGAGGATGCCTGGTCCGACTGATACCGCCCCGCTTCGACAATGCGGGTTTTCAGGAATCCCTTGGTTGCAATCCGGAATGATACGCTGTCACATTGGCAAAATAGTCGCCAATTATCACAGCATTCCCGGCTTCCAGAGAAATTTCATAACATCGCCCCCACCATCCGCCGCGCACTTTCCAATTCCGGCAACAAACTCCCCAGCACATTGTCCAGCGACCGCCGCCGCGTCGACGCCACGATACTCATCGACGCCACCACGGCGCCGCCCGCATCCTCGATCGGCACCGCAATCGACCGCACCCCCAATTCCAGCTCCTCATCGCACACCGCATAACCGTTCACGCGCACATCCGCCAGCATCCTCATCAACTCGTCGACGTCGGTCTGCGTATGCGGCGTCATCTGCTGCCTCGCCATGCGCTTCAGGCGTAGTTCCGCCTCCTCGGGCGGCAGGGCGGCCAGCAGTACGCGGCCGGTGGCGGCCCCATGCGCCGGCAGGCGCGATCCCAGGCCGAGGCCGGTCGACAGGCTGCGCCGGGTGGCCGCCCGCGCCAGGAACACCACGTCGTTGCCGTCAAGTACCGCCAGCGAACTCGATTCGCGCGTGCGCTCGCTGATGCCTTCCAGCACCGGCTGCATCAGTTTCAGGAGCGCCGTCGAGCTGACGTAGGCGTGGCCCAGCCGCAGCGCGCGCGGCGCCAGGCGGAAGTGCTTGCCGTCCGATTGCACATAGCCGAGCGCCTGCAGCGTCAGCAGCGAGCGCCGCGCCGATGCCCGCGAATGGCCGGTGATCTGCGCCGCCTCGCTCAGCGTCAGCGGCTTGTTGTGGATGCCGAAGGCTTCGATGATCGCCAGGCCTTTTTCGAGGCCGGCAACGTATTCCTTTTCCTCGGGGGTGCGGTCTTCCGTGCTCGTCATCGCTCATCCATGTGTTCGCATTGCGAACATTATAGTCGGCTTTCTTGACCGGCTCGGCTGCACGCCGATACGGTAGGGGCATTCCCGCCGACAAAAAAACCACCGCGGCGGTTTACGGAAACAGAGGAGACATGCTGTGAAAAGTAACTCGATAGATGCGTCGCAACTCTTTGACAACAGGAAGGTAAGCGGTTTTCAGGCCATGGTCGTCGCGCTGTGCGGCCTGGTGCTGTTCATCGACGGCTTCGATACCCAGGCCATCAGCTACATCATGCCGCTGCTGGCGAAGGACTGGGGCATTCCCCCGGCCGAGATGGGAACGATCTTTTCTTCGACCCTGGTCGGCCTGATGGCCGGCTACCTGGTGCTGTCGCCGCTGTCCGACCGCTTCGGCCATCGCCGTGTGATCCTGGCCGCGACCTTCTTCTTCGGCCTGTGCACGTTGCTGACCATCATGGCGAGCAACGTCACCGAATTGCTGGTGCTGCGCTTCATGACCGGCCTCGGCCTGGGCGCCGCGGCGCCGGGCGCGATCGCGCTGACCGGCGAATACAGCCCGAAGCGCCTGCGCGCCAGTTTCGTGCTGGCGATCTACTGCGGCTTTTCGCTGGGTTTCGTCGCCGCCGGTTTTGCCGCGGGCATGCTGCTGAAGCCGTACGGCTGGCATGCGCTGCTGTGGGTGGGCGGCATCTTCCCGATGGTACTGGCCGTGCTGCTGTTCTTCGCCTTGCCGGAATCGCTGGCCTTCCTCGGCCGCCGTCCGCAGGACCGCGAGCAGTTGCGCAGCACGCTGCGCCGCATCGATCCGGCACTCGCAGTGCACGCCGACAGCGTGTCCGCGGCACAAGGCAGCGCACGGCGCGCGGCGATCACCAGCCTGTTCAGGAATGGCTATACCACCGGCACCGTGCTGTTGTGGTTCATCTTCTTCCTCAACCTGGCCGCCTTCTATTTCATGCAGAGCTGGCTGCCGGCCATTCTCGGCAAGCTTGCCTATCCGATGCACACGATCGTCTGGATGACCTCGCTGTCGACTGTCGGCGGCATCGTCGCCGCCCTGTTCGTCGGTCCGGCGATGGACCGGATCGGGCCTTACGTCAGCCTGGGCGTGCTCTACCTGTGCGGCGCCGTGTTCATGGCCTGCACCGCGGCCGCGCTGTCGGCGCCGCCGTGGGTCCTGATGACCGCGGTGTTCTTCGGCGGCTTCTGCGTCAGCGGCGGCCAGAAGAGCGCGATCGCCCTCGGCGCCGTGTTTTATCCGACCGACATCCGCTCGACCGGCCTGGGCTGGGCGCTCGGTATCGGCCGCCTGGGCGGTATCGCCGGCCCGGCCGTGGCGGGGATGCTGATCGGCGCCCACTGGCTGCCGGCCAGCCTGTTTTATCTCGCCGCCGGGATGATGCTGTGCGCCGGCATCGCCGTGTTCGCGATGGGGCGCCGCTACGGCGCCAGGGCTGCCGCCGAGCCGGTACGCCCACAGGTGGCACAGCCCGGCGCATCGATTTCGAAATGACACTGAAAAGTATTAGCAACAGGAGTACGACATGGAAATGAAACTCAACGATATGCGCGACAGCAAGCGCACCTGGGAACCGGGCCTGACCCGCGTCCCGTACTGGATCTACCGCGATGCCGGCGTCTACCGCAACGAGCAGCAGCGCATCTTCCAGGGCCCGACCTGGAATTACCTGTGCCTCGAAGCCGAGATCGCCGAGCCGGGCGACTACCGCACCACTTTCGCCGGCGACACCCCGGTCATCGTCGTGCGCGACGAAGAGGGCGAGCTGCAGGCCTTCGAAAACCGCTGCGCGCACCGCGGCGCCCTGATCGCGCTGAAGGACAGCGGCAAGGCCGAAGACTTCACCTGCGTCTACCACGCCTGGCGCTACGACCTGCAGGGCAACCTGAAGGGTGTCGCGTTCGAGCAGGGCGTCAACGGCAAGGGCGGCATGCCGCCGGACTTCTGCAAGGAACAGCATGGGCCGCGCAAGCTGCGCACCGCCACCGTCGGCGGCCTGGTGTTCGGCAGCTTCGACGAGGACGTCCCGTCGATCGAGGAATACCTGGGCGACACCATCGTGGAAAAGATCGAGCGCGTGCTGTCCAAGCCGGTCGAGGTGCTGGGCCGCTTCAAGCAGACCATCCCGAACAACTGGAAGCTGTACATGGAGAACGTCAAGGACTCCTATCACGCCAGCCTGCTGCACGTGTTCTTCACCACCTTCAACCTGAACCGCCTGTCGCAGAAGGGCGGGGTGATCATCAGCGAGACCGGCGCCCACCACGTCAGCTGGTCGAAGGTCGACCACAAGCCGCAGTCGAACAGTGCCTACAGCGCGGAAAAACTGCGCTCCGACAAGGAAGGCTACACGCTGGCCGATCCGAGCATGCTCGACGGCGTCGACGAGTTCGGCGACGGCGTCACGCTGCAGATCCTGTCGGTGTTCCCCGGCTTCGTGCTGGCCCAGATCCAGAACACGCTGGCGATCCGCCAGATCCTGCCGGCCGGTATCGACAAGACCGTGCTGAACTGGACCTATCTCGGCTTCACCGACGACACGCCCGAGCTGCGCCGCATGCGCCTGAAACAGTTGAACCTGACCGGATCGGCCGGCTTCATTTCGATGGAAGACGGCGCCGTGGGCGGCTTCGTCCAGCGCGGCATCGCCGGCACCGACGAGGAGCTGGCGATCCTGGAAATGGGCGGCGCCAGTATCGAAACCCAGGACAACCGCACCACCGAAGCCTCGGTGCGCGGCTTCTGGAACGCCTACCGCGGCTACATGGAGATCTGAAGATGACTACCGTATTTACCCAGGAACGCCTGGGCGCGCTGAACGCGATGTACGCGCGCTGCATCGACAACGACCAGCTCGAGCAGTGGCCGGATTTCTTCACGGAGCAATGCCTGTACCTGATCACCAACGCCGACAACCATGCGGCCGGCATGCAGGCCGGCATGGTCTACGCCGATACCCGCGCCATGCTGCAGGACCGCGTGCTGGCCATGCGCGACGCCAACGTCTACGAAGACCAGCGCTACCGCCACATCGTCGGCGCGCCGCTGGTGCTGGAACAGGATGCCACCCTGGCCGTGGTCGAGACACCCTTCCTGGTGGCGCGCATCATGCGCGACGGCGGCACCGAGGTGTTCGCCACCGGGCGCTACCTGGACCGGGTGGTGCACGAGGAAGACGCGGCGCTCAAGTTCGCCGAGCGCGTCGTCGTCTGCGACAGCAGCAATATCGATACGCTGCTGGTGATCCCGCTATGACGCTGCAGGGGCACAAGCTGCAGGGGCACAAGCGGATCGCGCTGGCGATCGGCGAGCCGAACGGGATCGGGCCGGAAATCGCTGTCAAGGCCGCGGCTGAATTGCACGGCCAGGGCGTGGACCTGGTGCTGGTCGGCGACGTTTTCGTGATCCGGCACTATGTCGCGCAGCATGCGCCGCAGCTGGTGCTGCTGCCCTTCGATGCCGCCGGTGCCGCTGGTGCAACCGACGGCGCCGCCGTCCTGCGTTTCGTCGATGTGCCGGCGCTGCCGGCCGCGGCGTTCCGGCCGGGCGAGATACTGGCCGAAGCCGGCGCCGCCACGGTCGCCTATGTGCGCGCCGCGGTCGAACTGGCCCGGCAGGGCAAGGTGGATGCGGTCATCGGCTGTCCGCATTCCGAAACGTCGGTGCACCGCGCCGGCATCGCCTTCTCGGGCTATCCGGGCTTGATCGCCGGCCTGACGTCGACCCCGGAAGACCGCGTGTTCCTGCTGCTGGTATCGCCCGAACTGCGCATCGGCCACGTGACGCTGCACGAGCGCCTGCACGACGCGCTGGCGCGCATGACGCCGGAGCTGGTGGTCGATGCCGCGCTGGCGCTGATCGACGCCATCCGCGCCCTCGGCATCGACAAGCCGCGTCTTGGGGTGTTCGGGATCAACCCGCATGCCGGCGAGGACGGCCTGTTCGGCGACGACGACCAGCTGGTCAACGTGCCCGCGGTGGCGCGCCTGCGCGCGCTCGGCCACGAGGTCGACGGTCCGGCCGGTGCCGACGTGATGCTGTCCCAGCGCAGGCACGACGTGTACCTGGCCATGTACCACGACCAGGGCCACATTCCCATCAAATTGCTGAGCCCGATGACGGCGAGTGCGATGTCGGTCGGTGCCGGCATCTTGTTCAGCAGCGTCGGGCACGGCTGTGCATTCGACATCGCGGGGCGCGGCGTGGCCGACCCCAAGGCCGTGCTGCGCACCGTGCGCATGCTGGCCGGGCTGCAGCAGGATTCATAAGGAACACCATGTCACACACGATCCAGATCCAAGACCACGACATCGCGTTTACCTGCGATGAGAACAAGAGCGTGCTGGACGGCGCACTGGCCGCCGGCTACGACATCCCGTACTCGTGCCGCACCGGCATCTGCGGCAGTTGCCGCGGCCGGGTGGTGTCGGGCAGCGTCGCCGGCGGCCAGGGCGCGGGGCTGAGCGAAGAAGAGCAGGCCGCGGGCCAGGTCCTGCTGTGCCAGGCCCGCGCCTGTTCCGACCTGACGGTGGCGGTGCGCGAGGTGCGCAAGATCGACCGCAGCGCGATCAAGACCGTCACCGCCAAGGTGTACCGGATGACGCGCGCGGCGGCCGACGTGACGGTGCTGCAACTGCGCTTTCCGGCCGGCGCCAAGGCCAAGTTCAAGGCCGGCCAGTACCTGAGCCTGAAAATGGAGGACGGCACGGTGCGCCATTTTTCGATGGCCAACCCGCCGCACCAGAACGACGGCGCCGAACTGCACATCCGCCACGTCCCGGGCGGCAAATTTTCGCAGCACCTGGCCGGACAACTGGCCGAGGGCCACCAGATCGAGGTGTCGATCCCGTACGGCGACTTTTACGTCCGCGACGACAGCGACAAGCCGATCGTGCTGCTGGCCAGCGGCACCGGCTTTGCCCCCATCAAGTCGATCGTCGAGGATGCGATCAAGCGCAAGCTCGGCCGCAGCATGGTGCTGTACTGGGGCGCGCGCCGTCCCGAAGACCTGTACCGGATGGACCTGGCCCGCAAATGGGAAACGCAGTTGCCGTGGTTCCGCTTCGTCCCGGTGCTGTCGGATGCCGGCGCGGCGGATGGCTGGGAAGGCCGTACCGGTTTCGTCCACCAGGCCGTGCTGGACGACATCCCCTCGCTCGCCGGCCATGAAGTCTATGCCTGCGGCGCCCCGGCGATGATCAACGCGGCGCGCCAGGCCTTCGTGCAGCAGCGCCAGCTGGAGCGCGACGCCTTCCACTGCGACGCCTTCGTGCCCGCCGCGGCCGCAACCACTGCTGCAACATCGGCCTGACCTGCACGCTTCACCCAAAGTGCTCGCCAGAAGCACATCCTGCAAACTGGAGACAAGCAAATGAAAAAAACCTTCGTGGCGCTGCTCGCCATGGGCGCAGCCGTGCACGCGGCCGCCGACGTCAGCATCTACGGTTCGATCGACGGCGGCCTGCGCGAATTGACCAACGCCGATGCCGCCGGCAACAGCAAGCTGTCGATGAACTCGACCGGCATCTTCAAGTCGAACCGCCTCGGGTTCATCGGCAAGGAAGACCTCGGCAACGGCAACAATGCCCACTTCAACCTGGAAAACCGCTTCAAGACCGCCACCGGCGAGCAGGTCGGGGTACTGTTCAACGTCGAATCCTCGGTCGGCGTGGGCGGCCGATGGGGTTCGATCGACGTCGGCAAGCAGTTCAACGTGGCATTCAGGACCATCGCCGCCTACGACACCTTCGGCATCCGCTACGTCGGTATCGTCAACGCGATCAATGCCACGCTGGGCGTGAGCGACAACAACGCGGTCCAGTACACCGGCAACTTCGGTCCCTATACCATTCGCGCGCTGTATGGCGTGGGCGAACAGGCCGATTCCACCACCAAAGGCTCGACCCGCGCCGTCGGCCTCAGCTATCGGAAAGGCTCGCTGAACTACGGCGGCGCCTACACCCGCAAGACCTCGGTGGCCGGCCTCGACACCGATCACTACACGATGGGTGCCGCCTACGTGTTCGGCAAGGCCCGCGCCAGTGCCGGCTATGCCAGGCAGCGCGACCAGGCGGCGGGGGGCGGCGAGACCGTCGCCAAATACAGGTGGGCCGGCCTGCAGTACAACGTGACCGCGCCGCTGCAACTGATCGGCGCCTATTACCTGACCACCAAGGACCAGCCGCTGGCGCCGCTGAGCGGCCGCAAAGGGACCTATATCTTGAGCGCGACCTACTGGCTGTCCAAGCGCACCAATCTGTATTTTGAAGTCGACCGCAACAAATATGCCGGCAACCTGGTCACCGTCGGGCAAACCGGCCAGACCGGGATGTCAGCTGGGGTTAATATGGACTTCTGACAACCAAGGAGACCGCCATGTCCGAGACCCGTCCGCCGCTGCCGCCTTTTACGCGTGAAACCGCCATCCAGAAAGTCCGCCTTGCCGAAGACGGCTGGAACAGCCGCAACCCCGAAAAGGTTGCGCTGGCCTACATGCCGGACAGCCAGTGGCGCAACCGCGTCGAATTCGTCAACGGGCGCGAACAGATCGCCCAATTCCTCGACCGCAAATGGAAGAAGGAACTGGACTACCGCCTGATCAAGGAGTTGTGGGCGGTCGACGGCAACCGCATCGCCGTGCGCTATGCCTACGAATGGCACGACGACTCGGGCAACTGGTTCCGCACCTACGGCAACGAGAACTGGGAGTTCGACGAGAGCGGCCTGATGCAGCGCCGCTTCGCCTGCCTCAACGACATGCCGATCACGGAAGCCGAGCGCAAGTTCCGCTGGCCGCTGGGCCGGCGTCCGGACGACCATCCGGGCCTGTCCGACCTCGGGCTGTAGGGCACCTCGGCACAAAAGGCTCAGGCTGGAAAAGCATCTTGCAGCGATTCGACCTCGCCGGTGCGCGAGGCATCGTAGCCGGGCAGGGCGGCCACCAGGCGCTGGTAGCCGGGATCGCGCAGCGCCGCCAGCAGGCCGGCCGTCATGCCGTCTTGCATCCTGTCGATGTACGGCGGCGGCTTCTCGACTGTGCCGGCCTACCTGGCCGACCTGTTCGGCACCCAGATGGTCGGCGCCATCCACGGTGTGCTGCTGACGGCCTGGGCCGCCGCCGGCGTGCTCGGCACCACCCTGGTCAACTACATCCGCGAGTACCAGATCGCGCACGGCGTGCCGAAGGCCGAGGCCTACGACAGCGTGATGTACGTGCTGGCCGGCCTGCTGGTGCTGGGCTTCCTGTGCAACCTGCTGGTGCGTCCGGTGGCCGACCGCCACTTCATGAGCGAACAGGAACTGGCGGAGGAAAAACGCCTGGCGCACGAGCGCAACAGCGCGGTGGCGGGCGGGGGCCGCGCCGATACCACGATTGCGGGTATCGCCGGCGGTGCTGCAGTCGCCGTTCCCGCTGCCGCCACCTCGTCGGTGACGGTGCTGCTGGCCTGGGCCGTGGTCGGCATTCCGCTCCTGATCGGCGTGTCGATCACGCTGCAGAAGGCGGTGGTGCTGTTCAAGTAAGGTCGTAGTTCAAAACGGCGGCGGCCGGTCCGGCAAGGGCGGCGGCACGTCGAGGTCGATCTCGGTCCGCGCCAGCGCACCGAGGTCGGCATCTTCGACCAGCGCCTGCGCCTGGAACGCGGCATGCGTGCGCACGCCGTGCTTCCGGATCGACGCCAGCATGACCGGCAGGGCAGGGAAATAGGGCCGCAGCCGCGCCAGCAGCGCATCGCCCATGCCGGGCATGACCCAGGCCGGCGGCGGGAAGGCGACCGCCACGCGCACCCCTTTCAGCTCCGTGACGGCCACCTCGATCTTCATATGCGGTCGCTCTCCTTGCGCACCACACGGCCGATCACCAGGCAGGCATTGCCCTGGCACAGCTTGCGGTGATATTTCCGCTGGTCCGGATTGTCCGAGGTCAGCCACCACTGGCCGGCATCGCGCGACAGGCGCTTCACCACGGCTTCGCCCTCGTAGTTGAAGGCATACACGGCGCCGTCGACCGGCTTTTTATCCAGCGTGTTGATGATCACGATGTCGTCTTCGTACAGCGACGGCTCCATGCTTTCTCCCTTGACCAGGATCGCGATCAGGTGCTCGGCGATCAGGTTATGGCGCTCGATCCAGTTGCGGCGCATGCCGATCGTGCCGCCGTCGTGCCCTTCGGGTTCGGCCTGGAAGCCGGTGATGCCTGCCGACAGGCGCAGCCTGACCATCGCGATCTGGACGAATTCGCGGTCGTCGTTGTCGGCAGCGCGCACCGGCAGCGCATTCCTTGGCCGTCCGTCCGGCGCGGGCCGCGGTTCGCCTTCGCCGGTCATCAGCCAGATGTGCGAAAAGCCGAGTTCGCGTTCAATGTTCAGCGCGTAGCGGATGTCCATCGATTTGATTTTGCCCGTCAACCATTGATTGACGACGCTCTTGGACGCGCCCGAGGCTTTGACCAGGCCGGTCTGGCCGCGCTCGCCCTCGAGCGAAGGAACGGTTCGATAGATGTGTTCCAGGCGGTCGGAAAGTGTATTCATGTTAAGTGTTCTAAACTCGATTGGGTTTAGTGTTCTTGACGTTTATCAGTTTAGAGTTCTATACTCTACGTCAAATACTACACCTTTGGAAGGGGGAGGCAATGAATAAACCGAGCGTTCCGGAAGTGGCCGGCTATCTCGCGGGCATCGCATCGATTGGCGCTTCGCTGACGCTGACGGACGTCGGCGCCGCGGTCGGTATCGCGATTGCCGTGCTGGGCTTCCTTGCCAACATGATCGTCACCTACCGCCGCGACCGGCGCGAACAGCGCGAGAGCGATGCCCGCATGGCGCGCATGAAGAAGCGATCGTGACTATGGGAACTTGTGGCGACTCAATAAACTTCTGGTGTGGCTCTGCACTGACGCTGCTGCGGGCGTCGCCGACACAGGCTGATGCTGCCGCTCAGCCGCCGTCCGCCGGCGCGGCCACCTCGGTTGCCGCCGCAGGCGCGGTCGCGGCGCCCCGCTGCAGCAGGCCCAGCACCGCCTCGGCCACACGTTCGGGTGCCACGCCGGCCAGGCAGTCGTGATGCCCTTCCTGGCACGTGCTCTTGAAACAGAAACGGCAAGGCACGTCATGGAACAGCACGCGGCTGCGCGTACCCCATGGCGTGTGCTGGGGATTGGTGAGCGCATACAGCTCGACCAGCGGCGTGCCCAGCGCCGCCGCGATGTGGGCCGGTCCGCTGTTGTTGGTGACGGCAACAGAAGCTATCCGCAGCGCCGCCCCCAGCCCGCCCAGTCCCAGCCGGCCTGCCAGCGCCGGCACCGGTACCGGGAGGCGCCGCTGGATGTCCTCGATCAGGGGCAGGTCCGCCACGCCGCCGGCCAGCACCAGCGGCACGTCCGTGGCCGCCGACAGCAGCGCGATCGCCCGCGCCCAGTGGCCTGCCGGATAACGCCGCGATGCCGCGCTGGCGCCCGGATGCAGCAGGATCCAGGGCCGGACGGGATCGATGCCGGCGCTGCGCAAACTGGCGGCGGCGGCGGCGTGGTCGGCCGCATGCGGCACGAAGGAAAGACCCAGGCCGCCAGGTGTGCAGCCGATGTGCCGCACCAGGGCCAGCTGGCGCTGCACCTCATGGCGCACCGCGGACGCCGGTTCGGGATCCGGCACCCAGTCGGTCAGCAGGCGGTAGGGGTTCTCGCGGCAATGTGCCAGCCGCAAGGGGATGCCCGCCAGTTGGCACAGCAGGGCTGCCGGCAGCGCGCTCTGGGTGTAAGTGGTGAAGATGACGGCGGCGTCGAAGGCGCGCGCGGCCAGGGTGTCGACCAGCGCCAGTCCGGCGCGGGGCGTCGGCGCTGGCGAGGCCTCGCCCTTCATCCACGGCGCCGCGTGCACGATGACGTCGTCGATCTCGGGGATGAAGGGCACCGCCGCGGCGCCGGAAGGCGAGCCGAGCAGGGTCAGGCGGCTGCCGGGCAGGGCGCTGCGCAGCGCCCGCATTGCCGGTGTGCACATCAGGACGTCGCCGAGCGAATCGAGGCGCACGCACAGGATGCGGCGCGCCGCCCGCCAGGCCGGATGCACGGTGCTCATGCCTGCTCCGCGTGGCTGGCGATCAGCACCGCCGCCGTGTACAGGTCGGGTGCCATCCGGGTCGGGATGCGGCGCGGGCCGAGCCGCCATTCGGTTTCGTTGCCGTTGTCGAGCAGGATGGTGCGGCAGCCTGCCCGGTTGCCGGCTTCGACGTCGTGCAGGATGTCGCCGACCATCCACGATGCGCGCAGGTCGATGCCGTGCTCGTGGGCGGCCCTCAGCAGCAGGCCGGGCATCGGCTTGCGGCAGTGGCAATCGTGGGCGTAGCCGGCCACGCTGCCGTCCGGGTGGTGCGGGCAGTAATAAAAGCCGTCCAGGCTCAGGCGCTCGCGGAACAGCAGGTCGTGCAGGCGGTCGGCCACGCCTTCCATCGCGCTTTCGGCAAAGCGGCCGAAGGCGATGCCGGCCTGGTTGCTGACCACGAACAGGCGGTAGTCGAGCCGGGCCAGCAGGCGCAGCGCCGCGCCGGCGCCGCTGCACAGGGTGATGCGGCGCGGTTCCACGTTGTAGGGCAGGTCGTCCACCAGCGTCCCGTCCTTGTCGAGGAAGATGGCCTTCATGGCCACGAGGTTTCCTGCATCGGCAGGATGGTGAGTTCGGGGATCACGCTTTCGCGCGGCAGCAGCAGCACCTGGCGGATGGCCAGGGCGACGGTGGCCGGGTCCTGCAGCCGGGCCGGGTCGAGGTCGGGGAAGCGGTCGAGCAGGAAGGGCGTGCGCATGCCGCCGGCGACCACGGCCGTGACGCGGATGTCGTAGGGGCGCAGTTCGGCGTGCAGCGCATGCGACAGGCCGAGCAGGCCCCATTTGCTGGCGTGGTAGGCGCTGGCGTTGGGCCAGGCGCGCTTGGCGGCGGTGGAGGCGACGTTGAGGATGTCGCCCGGCGTGCCGCTGGCGCGCATGTGCGCCGCCGCGTGCTTGGCCAGCAGGAAGGGGCCGTTCAGGTTGGTGTTGATGACGCGCAGCCAGTCCTGTTCGGACAGTTCGTCGATCGGCAGGGTGACGTCGGTGCCGGCATTGTTGACCAGGATGTCGAGCCGGCCCAGCCTTTCGACGGTGCGCTCGACGGCGGCACGCGCGGCAAGCGGGTCGCCGACGTCGAGCGTGAGCGCCTCGGCCCGCACCCCGTAGCCGCGCAGGATGGCCAGGCTGGCCTGCAGCGGTTCGGACCGCAGGTCGGCGGCGACGATGTCGGCCCCGGCCTGGGCCAGCGTGGCGGCAAGGGCGGCGCCCAGGCCGCCGGCGGCGCCGGTGATGAAGGCGACCTTGCCGCGCAGGTCGGGCGCGGCGAAGGCGGCCGCATCATGGGTGTCAGGGGCGTCGGTGACGAAAGGTTCTGCCATGCTGGTGTGCTCCTAGGGATGGGTGAGGTCGATCGGGATGGCACCTGAAGCGGCACGGGCGTCGGCCAGCACGGCGGCATACACGGCGGCCACCTGCCGGGCGACGATGCGCCAGGTGTAGTGCAGGCCGGCGCGGCGCAGCCCGGCTTCGCCCATGGCGCGCGCCAGCCCGGGATTGCGCTGCAGCGTGGCCAGTCGCTCGGCCACCGCCTGCGGGTCGCGCGAAGGCACCAGGTAGCCGGTGCTGCCGTCGACCACCGTGCTCTTGATGCCGCCCACTTCGGCGCCGATGACCGGGCGCGCGCAGGCCATCGCCTCGACCGGGGTGATGCCGAAGGGTTCGTACCAAGGCGTGGTGACAAAGACGTCGGCCGCGCCGTAATAGTGGCGCAGCGCGTCGCGCGGCTGCTGGCCGACGAAGTGGACGTCGGCGCCGATGCCGAGGCGCTGGGCGACGGCTTGCAGGCGCGCCAGTTCCGGGCCGTCGCGTCCGGCGCCGCGCAGCTTGCCGGCCGTGTCCTTGCCCGCTGCGTCCTTGCTCCAATCGATGCCTGTCTTGCCGCCCACGACCAGCAGCTGGGCATCGATGCCGTGCTGCGCGCGCAGCAGCGCCATTGCTTCGATCACGGTGTCGACGCCCTTGCGCGGCACGATGCGCCCGAGCTGCAGCACGGTGAAGCGGGCGCGCTCGAGGCCCAGCAGGCTGCGCGCCGCCACCCGGTCCATCGGCCACAGCTCGTCCGGGTCGAAGCCGCAGGGTGCCACCGCGATGCGCGCCGGGCTGGCGCCGTACAGCCTTTCCATGTCCTGGCGGTCCTGGCTGCATTCGGCGATGATGCGGTCGGCCTGCTGCATCAGCATGCTCTCGATGCGCACGCGCGCCGGCGGAAAGGCGTCGGCCGCGCCCTGGGCCAGGCGCCGCACCTGGCCCAGGGCGTGGAAGGTGATCACGAAGGGGATGCCGAGGGCCTGCTTCAGGTGGCGCGCGACCATGCCGGACATGAAGAAGTTGGCGTGCACGATGTCGTAGGGCGCCGGCTGGTGGCGCGCAAAGCGGGTGACGAAGCGCGCGAAAGCCTCGACGTGGGGCAGCATCTGCTCCTTCGGCACGTGGTGCGCAGGGCCAGCCGGCACATTGATCACGCGCAGGCCGTCGAGCCACGGCACCACCTGCTTTTGCCCGATCGCGTCGCGCCGCGTGAACACGTCGACCTGGTGGCCTGCCAGCGCCAGCTCGCGCGCCAGCTGGGCCACGTAGACGTTCTGGCCGCCGCAATCGATGCTGCCGGGCGCTGCCAGCGGCGAGGCGTGGTCGCTGACGAGGGCGATGCGGCGTGGTGCCGACAGTGGCACCGCGGCGGACGCGGGCGTGTCGAGGCCGTCGGGCAGCTCGGCCGCCGGGGCGAGCACGTTCTTGAGCGCGGGATCGTCGAGTTGCATGGCTGTCCCTGGCTAGCCGGTGACGTGGCGCAGCGCCGCGTCCCAGTCGGCGCCGAAGCGCGCGATGGAAAAACGTTCGAGCGCGCTGCGGCGCGCGGCTTCGCCGAGGCGCCCGGCCAGGCCGCGGTCGTCCAGCAGGGCGCGCATGGCGTCGGCCAGGCGCCGCGTGTCGGTGACGGCGAAGCCGGACACGCCGTCCTTGACGACGGTCGCCATCTCGGCCGTGGCGAGGGCGACCACCGGCACGCCGGCCATCATGGCTTCGATCGTCGACAGGCTGAGGCTGGAATAGCGGACCGGGCTGAACAGGAAGCGGTAGCGCGCCGCCAGCGCCGGCAGTTGCGGATGGTCCACCTCGCCCAGGCCACCCATTGCGCCCAGTGCGCTCGAGCCCATGCCGACCAGGTCGAGCGGCACCGTCTCGCGCAGGCTCGCGAACAGGTCGGCGCCCATGCGGCGCCCGCGCCGCGCCAGGTGGTTGGTGACGACCAGGCCGCGCGCGATGTCGCCGCTGTAGCGCACGCCCTGCGGCAGCACGACGCCGTGCTCGATCACGCGCGTGGGCGTGCGGCCGCTGTCCCACATCAGCGCATTGAAGGGCGTGACATGGACCAGCAGCACCTTGGGATCGTCGACCGGATGGCGCACGTCGGTCGGCCAGACGGTGGCACCGGCGCCGTTACCGGTGGATGCGGGGCCCGGCTGCAGACCGGGCAGCAGGCCCGGCGGGTCGTGTTCCAGGTAGATGCGGGGCAGGGCGCGCTGGGCCGGCGTGAGCAGTTCGTACTGGTCCTTGTGCCAGTGATGGTCTTCCTGGAACAGGATGCAGTCGAATTCGCGCTCGCGCGCCTGTGCGGCCGGCAAATCGTGCACGTTGGGCCCGAACGGAAACGGGCCGCAGCGGCCGCCGTAGCCGGGCGGACGGCCAGGGCGGGCCAGCACGTGGAATTCGTGCGGCGCATGGGACAGGTAATACAGGTAGCTGCCATGCGTGTGCCAGGTGAGCACGTTCAGGCGGCGCATGGCGATACTTTCCCTGAGTCATGAAGCATGGTTCGCTCGCTGTCGGCGATGATGTGATCGGTTCGACCAGCGAGCAAATGGCAGGGTTCCGGCGGCGGTCGCCAGCTTGAACCTGCATCAAGAAGAAGAGCGGTGGAAGGACGCCGATAAGGGGCGCCCGGGAAGGCGGCAATAAAAACGGCGCCGGTCCCGGGGAGCGGCGCCGCGGATGCGGATGTTAACAGTGACTGCTATTACTTGCGCTTGAAACCGGTATCGTCGTCCATGTTGCTGTCACCGGCCAGGCGGTTGGCAAAGCCCGGGCTGCGCGGGTAGCCGCCGGCGGCGTCGTTCGACTTGTGCACGTCTTCCGTGCCGGCCTCGCGGCCACTCGCCCCGGTCTGCGAACCGGCGCGGTCGGTGCTGGTGCCGGTATTGCCCGGCGAGCGCGGCAGGCCGCCGGCCGCGTCGTTCGACTGGTGTACCCCGCCGAAATCGGATTGCTGGTTGGCGCCGGCATGCGAACCGGCCACGCCCTCCTGCATGTTGCCGCGCTGGGCTTCCTGGCCGCCGGCGCGGGACGACTGCGGCCCGGCCATGCCGCCGCCCGTGCTGAGGTCGCCCTGGCTGACAGGGGCGGCCGACTGCCGGTTGCCCATCGAACCGCTCATCTGTGCCGCCGCCTGTTGCTGGCTCAGCGGCCCGGCCATGCCGCCGCCGCGGGTGTCACCCTGCATGTTGAGGTTGCCGCCGCGCGGGCCGAGCGAACCGCCCTGCAGATCCGGTTGCGCGACACTTTGCGAAGGCAGTCGGCCGCGTACGTCGTCGCGGCGCATGTCGCGTTGCTGGTTCAGATTCACACCGCTGTCGTTCGGACGATGTCCGACTGGCTGTTCCAGCATGCCGTAGGCCCAGGATTTCTGTTCCGACTGGCGCTGGTGGCTGTCGGTGATGCCCTGCACCGGGCCGGAGCCGCCGTTGATCTGGGTTTCCATCGAGCCGCCCGGGATGCCCGAATCGTCCCCGTTCTGGCGACCGCCCATGCCGCCTGGTGCGGCGCCCGGGCCCATGCCGCTTTGCTGCGTGCCCATGATGTCGCGCTGCTGGTTGCCCTGCTGCTGCACGCCCAGCCCCTGCGGATAAGTGTGGTCGAGCGGAGCGCCGTTCTCGGCGCTCTTGCCGGTTGCGCCCTCGGTCCATTTTTCGTTGGCGCCGTTGTTGGTCTGGTTGTTGAATTCGCTGCGTTGGTTCGCGTCCATGGTCGCGTCTCCTTTCGAACTGTGAGTGCAGGGCTGCACCCCGCCTGATAGGGCCATAATGCGCTTTCCTGCATGCGTCCAGTATAGGAAGACGTTGGTAGTGACTGTAGGAGAAATACTGACGAGTTATTTACTACTGGAAGTACATTTCGGGAGTGCATTTTCTGTCTCTCATTGTCCTACAAAGTCATCTGAAATGCTCCTATAGTGTCACCCATCCGAGGTGCATAAGATGATTCCGACCGATCGCTCAACGGTACTTTACCGGCGACGTCGGCAATGCCTGCCGCAGGACGCGGCGGTTTCTACAGCAACGAGGAGAGAAGAGCATGGCATCGAACAACCAGGGCAACAAACAGAGCGGCGGCACCAAGAATCGCGGTTTCGCATCGATGGATCCGGAGCGTCAGCGCCAGATCGCCAGCGAAGGCGGCAAGGCGGCTCACCAGAAGGGCACCGCACACGAATTCACCTCGGAAGAGGCACGCCGTGCAGGCAGCATGAGCCATGGCAACCGTCAGTCGGCATCGGCTTCGGGTTCGTCCCGCAGCTCGTCGAAAGGCAACAAGCAGTAATGGATTCCACGGCAGGGAGAACGGTGGCGGCGCCGTTCTTCCGGCATGCAAGAGTAAAGCAGAACCAAAAGGGAGGAGCGTACTGCTCCTCCCTTTTTGCATTTCTTTCACACAATTCTGATATGGGATGGGGTAGAATCTTTGCGCCTTTTTAACCATATTTCCTAGGGATTCGTCGTGAAATCTGCGGTTATTCGCCAAGTCAAGAGCATGTCCATGTCGTGCGACCGGGTTGGCAACCTTTTGCTCGTCAAGTTCTCCAACCAGGGCAGCAGCGACGTCTGCGTGTTCGTCCCGGCCTCGATCGTGTTCTGGCTGCTGAAGCACCTGCCGATCAACCAGGACCCGGCCCTGCAGGCGCCGCCGGCCGGTCCGCAGATCACGCAGATGGATTGGGACAGCCCGAACGTCCCGCGTGCGTCCACCGTGAACTGCAAGGTATTGCCGGGCAAGATCAGCATGACCTTCAACCTCGACCGCAAGCCCGACCTGACGGTCATCCTGGACCGCAGCAACGTCGAACTGATGCGCCAGGTCATGCTGGCGTATTCGAAGGACCTGATCGATCTCGAAGCGCAATAAGCGCAAGCAAGGAACAGCCATGGCCATCAAAATCAGCCAACATTTCGACTCGGGTGCCATCGACGTCGTGCAGGCGGACACGCCGGACCGCATCGACCTCAAGCTGCGCAAGGACTCCCACGCCGACATCCACCAGTGGTTCCACTTCCGCCTGCAGGGCGCGCGCGGCCAGGCCTGCACGATCCGCTTCCTGAACGCGGGCCAGGCCACCTACCCGAAAGGCTTCGAAAGCTACCAGGTGGCGGCGAGCTACGACACCGAGAACTGGTTCCGGGTGCCGACAAGCTTCGATGGCCAGGTGATGACCGTCGAGCACACGCCGGAACTGGACAGCGTGTACTACGCCTATTTCGAGCCCTACACCTGGGAGCGCCATCTGCGCCTGCTGGGCGAAGTCGCCGAACATCCGATCGCGCGCGTGCACGACATCGGCACCACGGTCGACGGCCGCGACATGAACATGGTCGTGATCGGCAATCCGCAGGCCGAGAAGAAGATCTGGGTGATCGCCCGCCAGCACCCGGGCGAGACGATGGCCGAGTGGTTCGTCGAAGGCATGATGGATGCGCTGCTGGACAACGCCAACCCGGTCGCACGCAAGCTGCTGCAGCGCGCCGTGTTCTACATCGTCCCGAACATGAACCCGGACGGCTCGGTGCGCGGCAACCTGCGCACCAATGCCGCCGGCGCCAATCTGAACCGCGAATGGATGGAACCGTCCATCGAGCGCAGCCCGGAAGTGCTGTGCGTGAAGAACAAGATCCATGAAACGGGCGTCGACATGTTCTTCGACATCCATGGCGACGAGGCGCTGCCCTACAACTTCGTGGCCGGCTGCGAGATGCTGACCGACTTCACACCGGCACGCGCGGCGGCCCAGAACGCCTTCATCGAACGCTACATGGCCAGCAGCCCGGATTTCCAGAACAAGATCGGCTACGCGGCCAGCAAGTACAACGAGGAGCTGCTGACCCTGGCCTCGAAGTACATCGGCCACACTTTCAAGTGCCTGTCGCTGACGCTGGAAATGCCGTTCAAGGACAACGCCGACCTGCCCGACCCGCAGGTCGGCTGGAATGGCGCGCGC
>Ga0308160_10003038_pt1 | contig 19396 bp, 19 predicted proteins | sample PhyFR1_FD_201036 | JGI IMG/M metagenome (GOLD analysis project Ga0308160, IMG submission 201036) | Phyllosphere microbial communities from UC Gill Tract Community Farm, Albany, California, United States - DLSLF.R1 | ecosystem: Host-associated > Plants > Phyllosphere > Unclassified | place: USA...
TTCGATCAAGTCGATCACCGACTTCGGCGTGTTCATCGGCCTGCCGGGCAACATCGACGGTCTGGTGCACCTGTCCGACCTGTCCTGGACCGAAGCCGGCGAAGAAGCCGTGCGTCGCTTCAAGAAGGGCGACGAGCTGGAAGCCGTGGTTCTGGCCATCGACGTCGAGCGCGAGCGTGTTTCGCTGGGCGTGAAGCAGCTGGAAGGCGACCCGTTCAACAACTTCGCTTCGCTGAACGACAAGGGCACCCTGGTCACCGGCACCGTGAAGTCGGTTGAGCCGAAAGGCGCCGTGATCGCGCTGAACGACGAAGTCGAAGGCTACCTGCGCGCTTCGGAAATCTCGCGTGACCGCGTTGAAGATGCCGGCACCCACCTGAAAGTGGGCGACAAGGTCGAAGCCCTGGTCATCAACATCGATCGCAAAGCTCGCAGCATCCAGCTGTCGATCAAGGCGAAAGACAATGCCGACACCCAGGAAGCCATGCAGAAGCTGGCTTCGGACAACAGCGCTGCTTCCGGCACCACCTCGCTGGGCGCACTGCTGAAGGCCAAGTTCGACAACAAAGGCTAATAACCTGGAAAAGCGCAGATGACCAAGTCCGAGCTGATCAACCGCCTGGCCGAGCGTTACTCTCAGCTGGTGGCCAAAGATGCGGAATACGCTGTCAAGACCATCCTCGATGCGATGACCAACGCCCTGGCGACCGGCCAGCGCATCGAGATCCGCGGTTTCGGCAGCTTCGCGCTGAACAGCCGACCGCCCCGCATCGGACGCAATCCGAAGTCCGGCGACAAGGTGATGGTGCCCGAAAAGCGGGTGCCCCACTTCAAGCCGGGCAAGCAGTTGCGTGAGCGGGTTGACGCGATGGTCGGGCAACCGATCATCGAAGACTGAGTCGTCTGCCGTCCGGCAGGCAGAAACGGCGTCTCTTCGGAGATGCCGTTTTTTTTCGCCTGCGGCTTCAATACGTCATTCCCGCGCAGGCGGGAATCCAAGTTTGGCGATATGCCACGAACTTGGGTCCCCGCCTTCGCGGGGACGACGGCTTTGGTCGTCGTTTTGAAAACTCCTCCCAAATATGCGACACTTCGCCTTTGACGTGTTTCCTGACAGGACCTAATGAGATGAAGATCGTTTCCGCCATCCTCGGATGCATCCTGTTCGTCCTCTTTTTCGGCTTCGCCCTCAAGAACACCGACCAGGTGGACCTGCATTTTTTCCTCGGTTATGAATTGCGCGGCCCGCTGGTGCTGATGCTGTTAGCCTTCTTCATCGCCGGCGCCTTCCTCGGCATCCTGGCCGTGACGCCGACCGTGTTCCGTCACCGCCGCGAAAGCTCCCAGCACAAGAACACCATCCAGGCCCTGCAGAGCGCCGCCGGCACCGCCGCCAGCGCCCCGCAACCCGACAGCGTCACGCCCCGCTAAGCTGTCTCTAACAGAACAAGAATCACATGGAATTTGAAATCTGGTGGCTGCTCGGCATCCCCGTCTTTTTTGCCCTCGGCTGGATCGCCGCCCGCGTCGACATCAAGCAGCTCGTCTCCGAATCGCGCAGTCTTCCGCGCGGCTACTTCAAGGGCCTGAACTTCCTCCTCAACGAGCAGCCCGACAAGGCGATCGATGCCTTCATCGAGATCGTCAAGCTGGATCCTGAAACGGCCGAGATGCACTTTGCGCTCGGCAACCTGTTCCGCCGCCGCGGCGAGACCGAGCGCGCCATCCGCGTCCACCAGAACCTGCTGTCGCGCCCGGACCTGCCGATCGAGCAGCAGGTGCACGCCCAGTACGAACTCGGCATGGACTACCTGAAGGCCGGCCTGCTGGACCGCGCCGAGGAAACCTTCAATTTGCTGGTCGACACGCAGTATGGCGTGCAGGCCCGCCGCGCACTGCTGGAGATCTTCCAGCGCGAAAAGGAATGGCGCCGCGCGATCGCCGCCGCGGAAGGCCTGCAGGAATCCGGCGCCGGCGCCCAGCACAAGGAAATCGCCCAGTTCTATTGCGAGCTGGCCCAGGATGCGCTGGTCCACATGCAGCCGGCCGACGCCATGCAGCTGCTCGATAAAGCCCTGCAGGCCGACCGCAAGAGCGTGCGCGCGACCATGCTGTACGGCGATGCCCAGACCGCCCAGGGCGACATCGAAGGCGCGCTGAAGACCTGGCGCCGCGTCGAGCAGCAGAGCGTGCCGCACGTGGCCCTGGTCGCTGCCCGCCTGATGGACGGTTACCGCAAGGTCGGCCGGGCGCAGGAAGGCGTCAACCTGCTGCGCTCCTATCTCGCGGAAGCATCGTCCATTGATCTGATCGAGGTCGTGTTCAAGGCTGTGATCGAACTGAACGGCGTCGACGCTGCCAAACAACTGGTGGTCGAAGAACTGCGCCGCAACCCGACCCTGCTGGGCCTGGACAAGCTGCTCGAAGCGCGTCTGATGGATGCGCCGGCGAATGTCTGGGAAGAATTGTCGATGGTGAAGAACCTGGTCCACGGCTATACGCAGAAGCTGGCGCGCTACCAGTGCAGCCACTGCGGTTTCAAGGCGCGCCAGTACTACTGGCAATGCCCGGGTTGCAGCAAGTGGGAAACCTACCCGCCGCGCCGCACCGAAGAACTGAATGTCATGAATTGATGAACTGAGAAAATGAAGATTACGATTATCGGCACCGGCTACGTCGGTCTTGTTACCGGCGCCTGCCTGGCGGAACTGGGCAACGATGTGTTCTGCCTCGACGTCGACCAGCGCAAGATCGACCTGCTCAACAACGGCGGCATCCCCATCCACGAACCCGGCCTGGAAGAAGTCGTCGCGCGTAACCGCGCCGCCGGCCGCCTGCATTTCTCGACCGATGTCGCCGCCAGCGTGGCCCATGGCCAGCTGCAGTTCATCGCCGTCGGTACGCCGCCGGACGAAGACGGTTCCGCCGACCTGCAGTACGTGCTGGCCGCCGCGCGCAACATCGGCCGCCACATGGATGGCTTCAAGGTCATCGTCGACAAGTCGACCGTGCCGGTGGGCACCGCCGACCGCGTCGCCGCCGCGATCCGCGAAGAGCTGGCCGCGCGTGGCGTGCAGCCGGAGTTCACCGTGGTGTCGAATCCGGAATTCCTGAAAGAGGGCGCCGCCGTCGAAGACTTCATGCGTCCGGACCGCATCGTCATCGGCCACGACGATACGCCGAGCGGCCAGCGCGCGCGCGAGCTCATGAAGCTGCTGTACGCGCCTTTCAACCGCAACCACGAGCGCACCTACTGGATGGACGTGCGCTCGGCCGAGTTCACGAAATATGCCGCCAACGCCATGCTGGCGACCCGCATCTCGTTCATGAACGAACTGGCCAACCTGGCCGACAAGGTTGGCGCCGACATCGAGGCGGTACGCCACGGCATCGGCTCCGACCCGCGCATCGGCCACAGCTTCCTGTACGCCGGCGCCGGCTATGGCGGTTCCTGCTTCCCGAAGGACGTGCAGGCGATCGAGCGCACCGCGCGCCAGTACAACCAGGACCTGCTGATCCTGAGCGCCGTGGAAGCCGTCAACGAGCGCCAGAAGCATGTGCTGGGCCGCAAGGTCGTGGCGCGCTTCGGCGAAGACCTGGCTGGCCGCCGTTTCGCGGTCTGGGGCCTGGCCTTCAAGCCGAACACCGATGACATGCGCGAAGCGCCGTCGCGCGTGCTGCTGCAGGAGCTGATCGAACGCGGCGCCACCGTCGCCGTGCACGACCCGGTGGCGATGCATGAAGCGAAGCGGGTGCTGGCACTGGACCTGGGCGACGACAAGCTGGCGCGCATCGAGTTCAGCGAATCGCCGATGGACGCGCTGACGGGCGCCGAGGCACTGGTGATCGTCACCGAATGGAAGGCCTTCCGCAGCCCGGACTTCGAGCAGATCAAGGCGCGCCTGAAGCAGCCGGTGATCATCGACGGCCGCAACCTGTACGAACCGGCCCTGATGACCAGCCTGGGCATCGAATACCACGGCATCGGCCGTTCGGTCCTGACCAGCAAGTGAGGGGAGACGATGAGCAAGGATATCCCAAGCCGCCTGCTGCCGACCGACAGCTACCGCCAGGTCGACGCGCCTGACCTCGACGCCGTGCGCCTGCTGGTGGTCGGCGACGTCATGCTGGACCGCTACTGGTTCGGCGATGTTTCCCGCATCTCGCCGGAAGCACCGGTGCCGGTGGTGCGCATCGAGAAGCGCGAAGCCCGCCTGGGCGGCGCCGCCAACGTGGCGCGCAACGCCGCCGCCCTCGGCGCCCACTGCGGCCTGCTGGGCGTGGTCGGCAACGACGAAGCCGGCGACGAGGTCGAGCAGATCCTGCGCGAATCCAGCATCGACAGCTACCTCAAGCGCGACGAACAGATCTCCACCATCGTCAAGCTGCGCGTGATCGGACGCCAGCAGCAGATGGTGCGCATCGACTTCGAAGAAGCGCCGAGCGAAACCACGCTGCGCGACAAGCTGACCCAGTTCAAGGCCGTGCTGCCGGACTACGACGTCATCATCTTCTCCGACTACAACAAGGGCAGCCTGGTGAACGTGGCCGAGATGATCCGCATGGCGCGCGAGGCCGGCAAGACCGTGATGGTCGACCCGAAGGGCGACGACTTCACGCCTTACCGCGGCGCCACCATGCTGACCCCGAACAAGTCGGAACTGAAGCGCATCGTCGGCAGCTGGAAGACCGAAGAGCAGCTCACCGCCAAGGCCCAGGGCCTGCGCGAAGAGCTGGGCCTGAGCGCGCTGCTGCTGACCCGTTCGGAAGAGGGCATGAGCCTGTACACCGCCGACGAGGTGGTGCACGTGCCGGCCGACGCGCGCGAAGTGTTCGACGTCTCCGGCGCCGGCGACACCGTGATCGCCACCATGGCGGCGATGCTGGGCGCGGGCGCCTCGCTGCCGGAAGCGCTGGCCACCGCCAACCGCGCCGGCGGCATCGTGGTCGGCAAGCTGGGTACGGCCACCGTCACCCGCGAAGAGCTGTTCGCGCACCGCCGCCGGAGCGACACCGTGGCCGACGCCGGGGCCGTCTAAGCCTCGAGCGCTTGCGCTCCCACAAACGCCCGGCGTCAACGGCCGGTGTGCTGGTCCGTTAAGGAAGCCGGGCGGCGCCTGCCGCCCGCTTTCCAACCAACGGAGAAAACCAGATGATCAAGAAACTGTTCCTTGCAATCGCTGCGCTGGCAGCGTCGATGAACATCGCCTTTGCCCAGGTCGACGTCAACAAGGCCGATGTCGCGGCGCTGGATTCGGTGAAGGGCGTCGGCCCGAGCATGTCGAAGGCCATCATCGACGAACGCGCCAAGGGCGAATTCAAGGACTGGGCAGACTTCCAGAAGCGCGTGAAGGGCGTGGGCGACAAGCGCGCCGCCAAGCTGTCGGAAGCCGGCCTGCAGGTGAACGGCAAATCGAAGGACGGCGCGGCCATGGGTAAAGCAGAAGACAAGGCAGCCGCCAAGCCGGCCAAGGCGTCGAAGGCGGCTGCGAAGCCGGAAGCTGCGGCCAAGGCAGCTAGTTAAAACGTAGGGTGGGCACGCCGTGCCCGCGCGGACGATTGCGACATGCCAGCGCCCGCGTGGGCTCGGGGAGCCCACCCTACATTGCTTCCAGTCATGCTCTTCATGGCCACGAGCATACGCCGCTGTTGATCTCGGATTAGAATGGCGTTTTGAGATCGCAAGAAAGCAGAAGCAAACCCATGGCATACAAGACCATTCAGGACACGATCGGCAACACCCCGCTGGTGCAGCTGGTCCGTATTCCCGGCGCGGACGCCGCGGCCCGCAACAACATCATTCTCGGCAAACTCGAAGGCAATAACCCGGCAGGTTCGGTCAAGGACCGCGCCGCCATGTCGATGCTGCGCGGCGCGGAAGAGCGCGGCCAGATCAAGCCGGGCGACACCCTGATCGAAGCGACCAGCGGCAATACCGGCATCGCGCTGGCCATGGCGGCCGCGATCAAGGGCTACAAGATGCTGTTGATCATGCCGGACAACCTGTCGATCGAACGCCGCCAGAGCATGGCGGCCTACGGTGCCCAGATCATCCTGACGCCGAAGACCGGCGGCATGGAGTATGCGCGCGACCTCGCCGAGTCGATGCAGAAGGACGGCAAGGGCATCATCCTCGACCAGTTCGGCAACCAGGACAACCCGCGCGCCCACTACGAGACCACCGGTCCGGAGATCTGGCGCGACACCGAGGGCCGCGTGACCCACTTCGTCAGCGCGATGGGCACCACCGGCACCATCATGGGCGTGTCGCACTACCTGAAGGAACAGAACGAGGCGATCCGCATCATCGGCGCGCAGCCGGAAGAGGGGTCGTCGATCCCGGGTATCCGCAAATGGCCGGAAGCCTACCTGCCGAAGATCTTCGACAAGGCGCGTGTCGACCAGGTCGAGAACGTGACGCAGGCGGCTGCGGAACAGATGGCGCGCCGTCTGGCGGCCGAAGAGGGCATCTTCTGCGGTATTTCCGCAGCGGGCGCCTGCGAAATCGCCTTGCGTATTTCGCAGACCGTGGAGAACGCGACGATCGTCTTCGTTGTATGCGACCGCGGCGATCGTTATCTGTCGACGGGTGTATTCCCCGCCTGATGGGCTAGCTTATTCACCGACTCCGTGGTCGGTTGTCTCATTGCTCCCGGCGCGAGGTCTAGGCGCTGGGTGTTCCCCTGACGAGGAAGAAATGCTATTTCTGCAGACGGTGCGGCGGCATGGAATACCGCCGTCCGTAGGCGCGCGCACGCTTATTCCGCGCCGGTACCGGCGTTGTTGTCCTTGTCTTTCGGCTTGAACTGCTTGTCGCTGATGCGGAATTTCGCACGGCGGTCGCCCATCAGGTAGCGCAGGTCGCGGATCGACAGGTCGCTGACTTCGTGCATGCGGATCAGCAGCGATGCGCCGACCGGCAGGCGGTGGTGGCGGATCTTCGAGATCACCGGCGGTGCCACTTCCAGGGCGCGGGACAGGGCTGCGTCGTTCTTCAGGCGCAGGTTCTCGATCAGGGTGTCGAGCAGGCGGTTCGGGTTGTACTGCAGCAGTTCGTCATTTTCCGAATCGCTGTTCATATCAATGCCGACTTGGTTCGTCATGATGTCACTATTCCTATTTTTGGGTTGATGGAGTTCGCTGGCGGCTTTGTTACCCAACAAGATTACGATTATTTCTACTAAATTATACAACTAATTTCTAATTTAGTACTCAAGAGCAATAAGTATCAGTCGTGCCTGCTCAGTCCGTTGTCTTGCTGCAACAATAGCCGCAATGCAATTCTCTCACAAACTCACTGAAAAATTAATTGCTTTTTATTTAAACTTAAGTGTAAAGCAATTCTCGATGCGCTGCCGCACGTTTCCAAAAGGCATGGTGAAACACCAAGATTGATGGGGGTATCGCAACGGAATTTCTGTTTCCTCGGGGAACTAGCATGAAGAAAAGAGGATACCCCCAGGGAGTATGTCGTTGTCAGTCCTGCATTAACTCAGCAATAACACTGTTGCACCGTTACAAAGGGATACAAAGTTTCTCGCTGGTTAAGGCTCAGTTAGCCCGCGCCAGCTTCACCGCGCGACCCAGCTCCACGACCGACATAGCATAGAAATAACTGCGATTATATTTTGTGATAGCAAAGAAGTTACCGTTTGCGACCCAGTACTCGGTCGGGTCGGCACCGTTCTGCAAATCGATCAGGCCATAGTTGCGCTGTTCGGGAAGCAGAGTGCGGGTCACCACGCCCGCGGCCTGCAGCTCGGCCGGCTGGTAACGCGCCTCCAGGCCGCCCAGTAGCGGCTCCCAGGCCATGCTCGGCGCGACATCCGCCGGGAACACGGAGGGACCGGTCGCATTGCGGTCCCAGCCGTGGGCGACCAGGAAGTTGGCGACGCTGCCGATCGCGTCGGCAGCCGAATTGCGCAGGTCGACGATGCCGTCGCCGTCGTAATCGACGCCATACTTCAGGATATTGCTGGGCATGAACTGCGGCATGCCGACCGCGCCGGCGAACGAGCCCAGCAGCGAGAACGGATCGATGTTCTCCTGGCGCGCCAGCACCATGGTCTTTTCCAGCTCGCTGCGGAAGAACTGCATGCGGTCGTTGCGGTTCGGCGATTCCGGGTAGGCGAAGGCGAGGGTGGCTAGCACGTCCATCACGCGGAAGCGTCCGGTATCGCGGCCGTAGATCGTTTCGACGCCGATGATGCCGACGATGATCTCGGCCGGTACGCCGTATTGCGCCTCGGCGCGCGCCAGTTCTGCCGCGTTCTCGTTCCAGAAGCGCACGCCGGCATTGATGCGGATCGGCTCGATGAAACGGCTGCTGTAGGCCTGCCAGTTCTTCGGCTTGCCCGGCGGCGCCGGCTTGACCAGCTGGACCGCGGAATCGATGAAGCGCAGCTTGCCGATTGCCGCTGCGACCTCGGCGCGCTCGAAACCGTTGCGCTGGACCATGTCGTCCTCGAAGTCGCGCACTGACTGCCATTCGCTGAAATTGACCTGTTCGCCGTCGTAGTCGATGGCCGGACGGCTTGGTGCGGGCGCAGGCTTGGCGGCCTTGCCCTTGGCCTTTTTGACAAGCTTGGCGGATTTCGCGGCCTTGGCTGTTTTTGCCGTTTTGGCAGCCTTGGCGGCATGGTGGGTCGAGGAAGCGGCAAGTGCGTGGGGCGTTTGCCCGGCGCCGATGGCGAAGGCAAGCAGCAGCGGTACAAAGGATTTCATCGAACTCGGGACAGCAACTCTTTCAAGGTGGTCAGCAAGCCGGCGCCGTGCGGCGCGGACTGTGGCGGTGGTGCGTAGCGCCAGGCACTGTAGCGGCGCAGGAATTCGGCCGCGGCGGCCTTCGGTTCGGGGGCCAGGGCGGCACCGGCGACACGCGCGGCATAGGCCGTCGGTCCTTCGTCCGGCGCACGCGGCAGGCCCAGCTGGCCGAGGCGGTGGCACAAGGCCGAGTATAGCTTATCGATCGGGTCGTCCCGCCTTTGCTTCGAGAATTTTCGCGCGAGCAGCAACAAGGCGCAGGCCAGGGCCAGCAGGACCGCGCTGCGCCAGCCGAACAAGTTTTCCTGCAGGGTTTCCATCAAAGTATGCTGGCGCTGCGCCGTATAGTTCAGCACCCACTGGTTCCAGCCGTTGTTGGCGGCGCCGATCGCATAGCGGACCTTGGCCAGCAGCGAATCCGGATTCGGCTGCATCAGCCTGCCCAGGCCGGCGAAGCCGAACGGGCTCGGGGCCGGCAGCGCCTGCGCCAGATTGCGCTGTACGCGGTCCGGGGCCACCGCCGCGGTCGGGTCGACGCGGACCCAGCCCAGGCCCGCCAGCCAGACCTCGCCCCAGGCATGGGCATCGGACTGGCGCACCGTGAAATAACCGTCGATCGGGTTCAGTTCGCCGCCCTGGTAGCCGGTCACCACACGCGCCGGAATCCCGGCCGCACGCATCAGGAACACGAAGGCGCCCGCATAGTGTTCGCAGAATCCGGCGCGGGTGTTGTAGAGGAATTCGTCGACGGCGTCGCCGCCCAGCAGCGGCGGCTGCAGCGTGTACGAATAGCCGCCGGTGGCGAACTGGCGCAGCACCGCCTGCACCCGCTGGCCCGGCTCGGGGTAGTCCTGTTTCAGGCGCTGGCCCGCCGCCAGCGCCTTCGGGTTGCGGCCGTAGGGCAGCAGCAGCCACTGGTAGGCGTTTTCGAGGGTGTCGGCGGCCTGCATGTTGAAGTCGACATAGGAGACGAGCTCGTAGCGGATGCGCTCGCGCACCGGGCTCGATGCCTGCAGTTCCAGTTCGCTGGTGACGGTGGCCGGCCCGCCCGACAGCTGCGGCAGCGCGCGCGGCATCTCGAGCGCGAACAGCCAGCGCGTGTCCGAGGGCTCCAGCGTGACCTGGTAGCGCAGCGGCTCGCCGCGCACCTTGATCGAGACCGCCGATGGCGCCTTGCGGCTGAAGCTGGGGCGCGGCAGCATGCGGGTCCAGGTGCGGCCGTCATAGGCGCCCAGCACCGGGCCGCGCCAGTAGAGCTGCGGCTGGGGCGGCGGCGCCCCCTCGAACTTGACGCGGAAAGCCGGGTCATCCGATTGCGCCAGGTTCGAGAACTGGCCCGGCGCCATGCTGTCGGACAGGCCGGTGCGCGCCGCGTGGCCATCGTCGGGCATGCCCCACAACGGCCCGTCGATGCGCGGGAACAGCACGAAGCCGGCCGCCGCCAGCGGCGCCGCCAGCGCCAGGATCCTGGCGCCCATCAGCAGCCGGGTGCGCAGGGGCGGCACGGCGCCGGTCAGCTGGAACGACAACTGGGTGGTCAGGAGCGCGACGATCGAAACCAGCATCAACGCCGCGGTGCCGATGCTCTGCGAGTAGAAGAAGTTGGTCAGCACCAGGAAAAAGCACAGGAACACCACCACGAACAGGTCGCGCCGCGCGTGCATCTCGAGCATCTTGAAGGCCACCAGCAGCACCAGCATCGCGACCCCGGCATCGCGCCCGAGCACCGTGTGGTAGGTCTGGAGCACGCCCGCCATCGCGGCCACGGCAAGCGGCACCAGCAGCAGGTTGGCCGGCATGCGCCGGCCCAGCAGGGTGAGGACGGCGCGCCAGGCCAGGGTGGTACCGCACACCAGCGTCACCCAGGGCGGCAGGTGGGCCGTGTGCGGCAGCAGCACCAGCACCGTGCTGGCCAGCAGCAGCAGGGTGTCCTGCTTGTCGCGCGAGAGCGGAACGGTGGGGCGCAGGGCTTTCATCGCATGGCGTCCGGCAGGCCGTACAGGGCCAGCGCTTCCAGGCAGGCCGCCTGGTGGGCCGGCCCGAGCGCCGCGCCGAGCCGCTGGCGGCCCAGGTGCAGCGCATAGGGCAGCGCACGCAGCTCCGCCTCCAGCACCCAGCGCGCCAGGCGCGACAGCTTCAGCTCGAGGTCGAGCCGGGACGGCAGCGTGTCCAGGTCGAGCACCAGTTCATCGAGCGAGCCGCCCTCGAACTGCTTGGTCACCAACTGGCCGCCAAGTGCCGGATCGAGGCGGGCGATGTGGCGCCAGGCCAGTTGGCGCAGCGGGTCGCCGGGCTGGTAGCTGCGCACCCCGGCGAAGTCGTCGCTACCGGCACTCTTGACGCCATCCGGGCTCGGGTGGCCGCTCGAAGGCAGCGGCGGCGCGTCCTGTTCCGGGAAGGGATAGACCAGCGCGCGGCTGTCCGGCTGCCAGTAGCTCCAGGCGTTGAACAGGCCGAGCGGAAAGCGGGTCGACAGGCGCACGCGCGGCGCCTTCATCCAGCCGCGCTGTTTGCTGGTGCTCGATAACACCACGCTGGTGCTGGTGCCGGCTGCGACGTCGACCGCATGGCGCGGGTCCTTCATGGTGTCGAGGTCGAGCCAGAGCGCGTAGCGGGCCAGGCGCGTGCGGTTCGACAATTGCAGCTCGAAGGGCGCTTCCTCGCCGGCGAACACGGCGCTGCTGCGGCCGGGACGCAGGTGCAGGTGGGCCAGGTTGCGGTAGGTATGGATCATGTCGACCAGCCCGCAGGCGGCGGCCACAAAAGTCAGGCCAAAGCCCAGGCCCAGGCTGTAGTTGATCGAGCCGACCAGCAGGGCCAGCAGCAGGGCGCCGAAGCCGAGCCCGGCGCGGGTCGGCAGGATGTAGACGCGGCGCTGGCTCAGCTCGACTTCGCCGCGGTCGCGCGCGGTGGTGCGCTCGCGCCAGGTGCTGCGCCGTCCGCGCAGCCAGGCATAGATGCGGACGCCGAGTGCGAGCCTGGTCACGGCCGCGGTCGTCATCGCCGGACGCGCCGCGTCATACCGGCACCGACTTCTGCAACTGCAGCACCAGGTCGCGGCTGGCGCTGCCGCCGCCGATCGCGGCCTTCAGCGGGCGCAGGCGGTGCGCGCAGACCGGCACCAGCAGGGTCTGGATGTCTTCCGGGATCACATGGTCGCGTCCCTCCAGCGCGGCCCAGGCGCGCGCTGCCTGCAGCAGGGCCAGGGTCGCGCGCGGCGACAGGCCCTCGGCGAACAGCTTGCCGGAACGGGATTCCTGGGCCAGCGCCTGCAGGTAGTCGATCAGCGGGCCGGAGGCGTGGATCGCGCGCAGCGAGCGCTGGGCGTCCAGCAACTCTTCCGGGCGCATCACCGGCTGCAGGGTCTTGAGCATGGCGCGCCGGTCTTCGCCCATCAGCAGCGCGCGTTCGGCGCTGGCATCGGGGTAGCCCAGCGACAGGCACATCAGGAAGCGGTCGAGCTGGGATTCCGGCAGCGGGAAGGTGCCGATCTGGTGCGCCGGGTTCTGGGTCGCGATCACGAAGAAGGGTTCGGGCAGCGCGCGCGTGACGCCGTCGGCCGTGACCTGGCGCTCTTCCATCGCTTCCAGCAGGCCGGACTGGGTCTTGGGCGTGGCGCGGTTGATCTCGTCGGCCAGCAGCACCTGGGTGAAGATCGGGCCGGGATGGAACACGAAGCCATTCTTCTCGCGCTCGTACACCGAGATGCCGGCCACGTCCGCGGGCAGCAGGTCGCTGGTGAACTGCACGCGGTTGAACTGCAGGCCCAGGGTGAGGGCGAGGGCATGCGCCAACGTGGTCTTGCCGACGCCCGGCACGTCGTCGATCAGCAGGTGGCCGCCGGCCAGCAGGCAGGTCAGGGCGAGGCGAACCTGCTGGTCCTTGCCCACCACGATCTGGCCGACCTGACGGGCAGCGGAGTGTAATTGTTTGAACATGGTAGATTATCGCTATCGGCAATCTTTTCGGCATTTCGATTCTATGCGAGAACGCCGATCCATGTGATACGGATGAGCGCAGCGTCATGAGTACAGCAATCTACAGCCACGCGGACTGTTCCCTCCACGAGATGGGCGACTGGCACCCCGAAACGCCCGCACGCCTGCAGGCGATCGAGGACCAGCTGATCCTGGCACGCCTTAGCGGCCTGATCGAGCGCCGCGGCGGCGACCCGGCCGCCGAGGCAGCGATCCTGCGCAACCACAGCCAGGGCGCGATCGACCTCGTGCGCGACAACGTCCCGAGCGGCAGCGAACACTATCCGCTCGACGGCGACACCCTGCTGTGCAAGGACAGCTACCGCGCCGCCCTGCGCGCCGCCGGCCTGGCGCTGGCCGCCACCGACGACGTCATGGCAGGCCGCGTCGACAACGCCTTCTGCGCGATCCGCCCGCCCGGCCACCATGCGCGGCCCGGCGAGCCGATGGGGTTCTGCTTGTTTAACAACGTCGCCATCGCTGCCCGCCACGCGCTCGAAGTGCACGGGCTGGAGCGGATCGCGATCGTCGACTTCGACGTCCACCACGGTAACGGCACCGACGAGTCCTTCCGCGACGATCCGCGCGTGCTGATGGCCAGCTTCTTCCAGCATCCCTTCTATCCCTACACCGAACCGTCGCCGGTAACGGCGACCAGCGTCAACATCCCGGTGCCGGCCTACAGCGGCGGCGACGTGGTGCGCCAGCTGGTGCAGGACCACTGGCTGCCGGCCCTGCACGCGCACCGCCCGCAGATGATCTTCATCTCGGCCGGCTTCGACGCCCACAAGGAAGACGACCTGGGCGGCATGGCCCTGGTCGAGGCCGACTATGCCTGGATCACGCACCGCCTGGTCGAGGTGGCGCGCCAGCATGCGCACGGGCGCATCGTCAGCTGCCTGGAAGGCGGCTACAACCTGTCGGCGCTGGGCCGCAGCGTGGCGGTGCACATCAAGGCATTGGCCGAGCTGGACTGAGAAGCCGCGAACCTAAGCAGCGCAGCCGTATCTAAGCTCCACAAGAACCAATCTGGAGGAGACGATGAGACTGCTGCGCACCCTGGTTGCGCTGTGCCTGCTCGCCTGTGCGGGCCTGGCATCGGCCACCAACTACACCCTGTGGATCAACGGCCGCACCGGCGGCGGCGTCATCGGCAACTACGACAGCTTCAACTACTGGGGCCCGGCCGCGGTGGCGGCGGGCGTCAACAAGAAGGCGGTCAACTGGGACGGCCGCAGCAGCATCGCCAGCCAGAGCGTGCTGGTCCGCAATGCGCTCGACTGCTTCTGCACCGGCAATAACTGGTGCTATATCGCCACCCACAGCGCCGGCGACCTGCTGCTCGGCTACACCCTGGCCAACTACGGCGGCTCGGCGCGCATGCGCAAGAACGCGGTGGCGGCCAGCAACGGGGTGTGCGGCAACGCGGGCGGCGCCCAGACCGGCTGGAACATCAAGTGGGTGCGCGCGGCGGCCGGCTCGGGCGGCGGTTCCGAGCTGGCCGACATCGGCGCCTGGACCACCTCGGAACCGCTGGTGCAGGACGTGAAGACCAGCACCGCGCGCGCCATGTACAACCACAACGAGACGCGCGGCATCTGGTTCTACATGTACGCCGGCGCCTCGGGCGGCCTCGGCTCGGTGGTCCTGCCGGGCCAGGACGATGGCGTCGAGGCTTATCACAGCGCGGGCGGCGTGGCGGGCAGTTCCGGCACCTCGCTGTGCAATCCCGGCGACTGGTTCTGCAACGACCTGAGGCTGGGCACCGAGCCCAACCAGGGCGGCAGCACCAAATGGGCTTACCACTCGGTCGCCTTCCGCGACGATGGCGAAGACTACGGCCACTCCACCCTCGGCAACTGGAGCGGCATCGTGTCCGTCGTGCGCAGCGCGATGGAAAGCGCGGCGCGCTAGCACATTGCATGTGGCGGGCATGGCGCGTTTGCGCTTTCCGCCACACTCAGCAGTTTGTATTGTGTGGCAATTGACTTGCACAAATGTCCCATCTACATTCGACTCGGCTGTAGCACGGTCGTGCGGAATTTTTGTGTGCCCGTGCGGGCAGCAAACGCAATCCAACGACAACGAACGAGTGGAGACAAGATGAGACTGATACGCACGGTACTGGCGTTGTGCCTGTTCGCGGTAGCGGGACTGGCATCGGCAACGAACTACACGTTATGGATCAACGGCCGCACAGGCGGCGGCACGATCGGCGACTACAACAGCTTCAGCTACTGGGGACCGTCGTCGACGGCCGCAGGCGTCAACAAGAAAGCCGTCAACTGGGACGGCTACAACAGCATCGCCTCGCAGAGCGGCCACATCCGCGATGCGCTGGACTGCTTCTGCACCGGCAACAACTGGTGCTACATCGCGACCCACAGCGCGGGCGACCTGATGATGGGCTATGTGCTGGCCAACTACGGCGGCTCTTCGCGCGTGAAGAAGAACGCGGTGGCCAATTCCTCCGGCGTGTGCGGCAATGCGGACGGCAGCTCGCAGACCGGCTGGAACATCAAGTGGGTACGCGCCGCCTCGGGCGCCGGCGGCGGCTCCGAGCTGGCCGACTACGGCTCCTGGGCGGTCGGCGATCCGCTGACCAAGGACCTCAAAACCGCCACCGCGCGCGCCATGTACAACCACAACACCACGCGCAACATCTGGTTCTACATGTACGCTGCCTCCAAGGGCACGGCCTACTCGGGCATCCTGCCGGGCCAGGACGACGAAGCGGTGGCCTACCACAGCTCGGGCGGCGTCTCGGGCAGTTCCGGCGGCTCCTACTGCAATCCCAGCGACTGGCTGTGCAACGACCTGACCCTCGGCACCGCCGCCAACGAGGGCGGCACGACCAAGTGGAGCTACCACTCGGTGTCCTTCCGCGACGACAACGAGGCGTATAACCATTATGCGAACGGGAACTGGCAGGGCATCGTTTCCGTCGTCCGAAGTGCGATGGTGAGCAGTGCCCTCTAAGAAACCACAGCAGGGAGGCCGCCAGCCGGCATCGCCCAGGTCCGCGCCGCGGCCCTGGTGGCGCCGGCTGGCGCTGCCCATCCTGGCCCTGGCGGTGCTCGGCATCCTGGCGTGGAGCTTTACAAGCCATGACAGCCCCGCCCCGGCGCTGACCGCCGCCCAGGCTCCGGCGCCGCAGGGCCGGCCCTTCTTCCACCCGGTCGGCGAGAGCAGCCTGCCGGCCGTCGACGAACGGCGCCAGCGCCGCGAGCAGCTGGTCAGCAATTACCAGCTGGCCGACCACACCTTTTGCAGCTACCGCGAAGGGAGCCAGTACCCGGTCGGTTCGCGCCCGATGGCGGAAAACCTGGACCAGAACTATCCCAACAAGCCGGTCACCGAGATGAACCCGATGCGCCTGCAGGGCGGCGGGGCCGACGCCAGCGTGCAGCTGCAGACCTCGCAGTCGCGTGTCTACATGGCGGCCAACGAGGCGGTCGCGTTCTCGCTGCGCGCGGTGAATGCCGCCGGCCAGGTGCAGCCGCTGGTGATCACGCGCGCGGTTGCGCAGGGCATCACCTTCAGCGGTGCGCGCCAGACCCCGCAGGTGAGCATTCCCTTCGCCGACGACGGCAGCGGCTCGGACCCGGTGCCGAACGACGGCGCCTACGCCGGCGTGCTGGCGCCCGCGCAGAGCGGCCTGGCAGGCTTCAACGGCACCATCCGCACCCAGGTCAGCTACAACGTCAACGGCAAGAACGGCATGGTGGTGTTCGACGTGATCTACACCCCCGAGCTGCCGGCCATCTGGACCGGGCAGGTGCGCGAGGCGGTGGAAAACGGTTCGCTGGTCTTCATCCTGCCGGTCGAGGTGCGCATGCCCGGACGCTACGTGATCAGCGGCCGGGTCGACGATGCGCGCGGCCAGCCTTTCGCACTGCTGACCTTCAACGACCTGCTCGGCCCCGGCCCCGGCGTGGTGAAACTGACCATGTTCGGCAAACTGATGCGCGACCAGGCCGCGGCCTTGCCGCTGACCCTGCGCGATGTCGACGGTTATCTGCTCAAGGAGAACACCGACCCCGACCGCGCCCTGATGCCGCGCCTGGAAGGCAAGGTATTGACGAGTAAAAACCATCCGCTGAAGGGTTTTTCCGATGCCGAATGGCAGAGCGAGGAGCGTTCGCGCTACCTGACCGAGTTCGCCAAGGACGTCAATCTGGCGAAGAACGAATTGCAGGCTTTCGACCCCGGCCAGCCGCTGCCGCCGAGCGAGTGCGGTCCAAAGCCGGCTGCGCGGTAGAATGTGCGGATGGCAGATTCGATTCTCAGCTACGACAAGGATGATCTTCTCAGCAAGCTGGCGGCATTCCCGCTGGAGGCGCGCCTGGCCTGCGCCGCGGCGGCGGCCACTCGCCTGATGCCGGCCTGCGAGCGCTTCGCCGTGGTCCAGGGCACAGGACGGGAAGGGCGCGCGCGCGACATCGTCGCCGAACTGTGGCAATGCATCCTGTCCGGCGACCCGGGCCAGCAGCCCTGGCCGGCGGTCCTCGACGAAGTCATGGCCATGATTCCACGCGAGGATGCCGGCGGCGGCCTGCTGGCCTCGATGGCCGAGGACGGCCTGGCCTCGCTGGCCTATGCGATCCGCTGCCTGCTGGTGGGCGATCCCGGCCAGGCCGAACTGGCGGTCGGGCGCGAGTACGATGCCACCGACCAGGCCGCCGTAACCCTGACCGGCGTGGTGCCGAACACCCCCAAAAAGGAGGCGCGGTTGCTGGCCCATCCGCTGATCCAGCGCGCGCTGGCGCGCCAGCATCACGACCTCGAATTGCTGCGGCGCGGCGATGTCGAGGCGCTGCTGCGCCAGGCCGTCGCCAATCCGACCTTCAGCGAACAGGAGCTCGCCGGCTTCGACAGCGTAAAATAGCGTCTTGTACGCACATTATTGAGAATAAGCATGTCGATTCAATGGTTCCCGGGCCACATGGCCGCTGCCCGCAAGCAGGCTGCGGAGCAGATGGAAAACACCGATGTGGTCATCGAGGTCCTGGACGCACGATTGCCGCAGGCGAGCAGCAACCCGATGGTCGAGGAACTGCGCAAGTTCCGCAACAAACCCTGCCTGAAGGTCCTGAACAAGACCGACCTGGCCGACCCCGTGGCGACCGCCGCCTGGGCCGCCTGGTACGACGCTCAGGACGGCGTCACCGCCTATCCGATGACGACCAAGAAGCCGTCCGACGTCGCCCGCATCCCCGAGCTGTGCAAGCAGTTGGCGCCGCACCGCGGCGTGCCGACCAAGCCGCTGCGCATCATGATCATGGGCATCCCCAACGTCGGCAAGTCGACCCTGATGAACGCGCTGCTGAAAAAGCGCGTGGCCAAGGTCGGCGACGAACCGGCCGTCACCAAGGCCCAGCAGAAGATCTACCTCGACAAGTTCACGGTGCTGGTCGACACCCCCGGCATGCTGTGGCCGAAGATCGCCATGGAAAGCGATGGCCTGATGCTGGCCGCCAGTCACGCCGTCGGCACCAATGCCGTGATCGAGGAAGAAGTGGCCGAATTCCTGGGCACGCTGCTGCTGGAGCGCTACCCGCAACTCCTGAGCGCGCGCTACGGCTTCAAGACCGAGGGCATGGACGGCTTCGGCGTGATCGAGGGCGTGGCCCAGCGCCGCGGCTTCCGCGTGCGCGGCGGCGACTTCGACTACGAAAAGGCCTCCCACGTGTTCCTGCAGGACTACCGCCAGGGCGCGCTGGGCCGCATCAGCCTGGAAACCCCGGCAACCCGCGCCGAGGCGCTCGAGAAGCACCGCATCGAGATGGAAGAGAAGGCGCGGATTGCGGAGGAGAAGGCGGCCAGGAAGGCTGAAGAGGCGGCGCGCGGCAAGCGTGGGACCTAAGATTTCGATTGGAGCCGGCGCCGGTCGGCTACCAATTGCATCTACTTTACGGTGCTGAAGTAGGGTTTGAAGGCTTCCTGGAGTTCTGGGGAAAGCCGGTCGAAGTCGATACGCTGGTTCCTGATTTCAGCGCGCAGCTTATCTTGGCCACCCACGGCGCGAACGAGCCTTGCTACAAGATCCTGCGCGAGCTGCCGCAGGATGGGAAGCGGTATCTGGTTGGGGTCCCGCGCCTCGAACGACTCATCTGCCGGGTCGTCTATGCATTTGTTTCCGGTTACTGCGTAAAGGCCTCCGCGCTGGATTGGCTCGTACAGTGATTGCCCGGCTTCCCGATGGCGTCGCTTGGCATACCCCGAGACAACGTAGTAGCTGCTTGCCGCGTCGTATGCACGTGCGAAAATCCATTCGTGGAGGACCCAGTTCCCGGTGTCCCTTGAGCACAAAGCGCTTATTTCACTCGGTAATGCTTCCAGCTTGACCCGGGCGTCCAGTCGCAGGCCAATCGCCGGCTCGATCACGTATCGAGGAGGCTTGTCGCCGGCTGTCGCCACATTACCGGCGGTCATGAGAAGGACTGCGAGGATGACGCGCTTAGTAACGATAGACGACATAATGTGGTTTCTCCGTGCGATAAGCCGGTCCAGCCCAAAAGTCGTTCTGGGAGCCTGTCAGATTTTCTGTGTGGAACGGGGTCATGAAATAATCTCGAAAGGACTGTTCCATGACCGAAGTGATGACCACCAAAAAGCCCAAGAAGCAGAAAGCTGCATATCCGTTCCCGGTTGAG
>Ga0308160_10003039_pt1 | contig 19395 bp, 22 predicted proteins | sample PhyFR1_FD_201036 | JGI IMG/M metagenome (GOLD analysis project Ga0308160, IMG submission 201036) | Phyllosphere microbial communities from UC Gill Tract Community Farm, Albany, California, United States - DLSLF.R1 | ecosystem: Host-associated > Plants > Phyllosphere > Unclassified | place: USA...
TCGTCGAAGTCGTCGAGGAAATCAGGGGTGACGCCGGCGCCGTCGACGCGTGGTTCGCTGTCCATGCCCCCCATCGTGCCACCCGCGGTGACCGGTCGGGGTCACCGACGGTGAACGGCAGGTGACGGAGGCGCGGGGCGGGCACCGGGGGAGGGCTCCTCGGGTGCTGCCGCGCGCCTCCCGCGCTCCCCGCCCAGCACGAGGGCGCTGCCCGCCGCGCTGAGGGCGAAGCCCCCGAGCGTGGCGAGCGAGAACGGCTCGCCGAGCAGGAGGGCGCCGGTCAGCGCCGTCGTCGGCGCGACCAGGACGAGGAGCGCGTTGACGGCCGTCACGCCGAGGCGCCGCAGCAGCCACCAGTACAGGCCGTAGGCGGCGAGGGTCGGCAGGGCCGCGGCGAGGAGGGCGGCCAGCCAGAACGAGGCATTGAGGGGCGGCCGCAGGGTGCCCGTCGCGACGGCGAGCACGACGAGGGCGAGCGCCGTGACGGAGACGTGCAGCGTGAGCGTCGTCAGCACGGGGAGGCGCACGGGCGCACGCCGCTCGACGAGCGTGCCGGCGACCAGGCAGGCCATCGCCAGGGCGGGTAGCACGTACGCCACGGGTGCGGCGGAGGAGTCCCCCAGCTGCGATCCGACCACCAGCACGACGCCGAGCGCTCCGAGCGCGAGGCCCGCCCACTGCCCGCCGCGCACCCGGAGCCCGAGCAGCGGGCCGACGAGCGTCGCGACGACGAGCGGCTGCACGGCGTCGACGAGCGCCGTCGTGCCCGTCGCCACCCCGGCGGCCACGGCCGCGTAGACGAAGACGCAGTAGCCGAACTGCGCCAGGAGCCCGACGACGGCCTGCTGCCCGAGGTCGCCGCGGGTGACGCCGCGCAGGCCGCCCCGGAGGCCGGTGGCGACGAGCAGCACGAGGGCGAGCGGGGCGAACCGCCAGACCAGGAGGGTCGTCGCCGGCACGTCGACGGTCGCGAGGGCGGCGAGCGTGAACCCCGAGCTCCAGGCCAGGACGAACGCGGCCGCCCCGCCGACCACGACGACGCTGCTCGGTACACCGATCTGTTTACTCATGTCCTCGACTATACACATCGGTATAGTCGGGGCATGGTCGATCTCGACAGCCCCGTCGGCAGCCTCGCCGTCCCCGCCCTGCCCGCGCTCACGCCGGGCGCCCGTCGCGTGCTCGACGCCGCCTCCGACCTCTTCTACGACCAGGGCATCCACGCGGTCGGCGTCGACACCATCGCCGAGGCGGCCGGGGTCACGAAGAAGACGCTCTACGACCGCTTCGGCTCGAAGGAGGCGCTGGTCGTGTCGTACCTCCGCCACCGCGACGCCCGGTGGCGGGAGCACCTCGCGGCCCACCTGGCGCGGGTGCCCGAGCCCGGGGTCGCGCGGGCCCTCGCCGTGTTCGACGCCGCCGTCGACTGGTCGCGGCAGCACGGCGGCAAGGGCTGCAGCGCGGTCAACGCGCGGGCGGAGGTCGGCGACGGGCACGACGGCAACGCCGTCTTCCCCGAGGCGGCGCGACAGAAGGGCTGGCTGCTCACGCTCTTCGCCGAGCTCTGCCGCGAGGCGGGGCTCGCCCGCCCCGACGACCTGGCCCGGACCCTCATGCTCGTGCACGAGGGGGCGATCGTCACGGTCGGGATGGAGACCTTCGACCAGCCCCTCGAGCACGCCCGCACCGTCGCGCGCTCGCTGCTGGAGGCGGCTCAGGCTGAGCCGGCGGCGTGACGGCCGTGGTCAGAGGACGCCGCCCCGGAACGGTGCTCGTCGACGCCACGTGACGGTGCGCCACGCCCACTCGACGGGGCCGTAGCGGAAGTGCCGGAGCCAGGCCCTGCTGGCGACGGACTGCACGGTCAGCACGACCACCGCCGTGACGACGGCCGGCAGCGGCGAGGTCATGCGCGTCCAGTCGAGGGCGGGCACGCCCGCCACGAGGGCGGCGACGACGACCGAGGCGCCCACGTAGTTCGACAGGGCCATCCGGCCGAGGGGCTCGAAGGCCGCCGCGACGACCACCCGCGCCCGCGTGGACCACAGCAGGGTCAGCGCTGCCGTGTACGTGACGGCCAGGGCCAGCCCGGCGACGCCTCCCGCGGACGTGAAGCGGGGGTCGCCGGGCTGGGTGGTCTGCCACGCGACGGCGGCCGCGCTCGCGGCGGCGGCGACCCCCAGCGTCGCCACGACCGGCCTGCCGCCCCGCTCGAGGGCGCGGGGGAGGCCCCAGGAGGCGGCGGCGGCACCCAGCAGCACCAGGCCGGGCAGCGACGCGAGCCCGCCGCCGAACAGGGCGTAGGCCGCGACGGTGCCGACGGTGCCCAGCGCCAGCGTCAGCCACCGGGGCGCCCAGAGCACGACGGGGAGCGCGAGCAGCCCGACGACCGCGTACTCGCGCAGGACCTCGCCGGGGTAGACGAGAGCGTGCAGGCAGCCGATGCCCAGGAGGGCGAGGAGGCGGAGGCCGACCGGCAGCCACGGGGACGCGCCGCGGCGCCGCGCCGAGTCGACGACGAGCTGGAGGCTGAGGCCGAAGAGGACGACGAAGATCGGGACGAAGCGGGTCTGCACGGCGAACTCGAGCAGGGTCTGCGTGGTGCTCGCGGGGGCGTCGGCGTCGAACGGCACCGCGCTGCCCAGCCGGGTGATGTCGGGGACGTTGACGAGCAGGATGCCGCAGAGGGCGAACCCCCGCAGGCTGTCGACCAGTCGCCACCGGGTGGAGGCGGGGGCGCCGTCGACGCCGGGGGCAGGGGCGGTGCGGGTGGTGGTCATCGGCGTCGCCCCTCGGCCAGCAGGCGGTCGTAGGCGGCGAGGTACTCGCCCGTCATGCGGGTCACGTGCGCGCGCTCGAGGCCGCGGCGGGCGCGCTCGCCGAGGTCGGCCCGGGCCGCCTCGTCGCCGAGCAGGCGGTCGAGGGTGCGCGCGAGGGCATCGACGTCGCCGGACGGGAAGACCACGCCCGCCGCGCCGTGGTCGACGGCCTCCGGGAGGCCGTCCGCCGAGCTGACGACGCAGGCGAGGCCTGCCTCGCGCTGCTCGCCCACGACGAGGGGGAACGGGTCGCGCCGTGAGGCCGTGACCGCGATGTCGGCGCCGTAGAGATGGGGCCGCGGGTCGGCGACCGAGCCGACCGTGTGCACGCGGTCGCTCCACGGGGCGCCGGCCGCCGCCTCCAGCGTGTCGGGCTCGTCGACGTTGCCGACGAACCAGAGCTGGGCGTCGGGGTGCGCCTCCGCGACTCGGCCGAACGCCGCGACGAGCACGTCGGAGCCCTTGCGGCGCGTCACCGAGCCGACGGCGACGACGGCGGGGTGCCCGAGGTCGGCGGCCGCCGGGCGCCCGGGGCGCCGGGGGCTGCCGATCGTCGCGTTCGTGACGGTGCAGGTCTTGCGGCGCGCGAGGGGCCGGCGCCGCATGGCTCGCTCCACCGCCCCGCTCACGCAGACGACGGCGTCGGCGAGGCCCATGACGCCGACCCCCCGCTGGAACTCGTTGTGCACCGTCGCGACCGACGGCACCCGGGGGGCGGCCACGGAGGCGAGGACGGCCGGCGTCAGGGTGTGCGAGTGGACGACGTCGGGGTCGAGGCGGCGGAGCAGGCCCCGGACGCGGCGGAGGGTGGCGGGCAGCTGGCGGGGTGCCCGGCGGCTGAAGTCGACCTCCGCCGTCGAGACGCCGTGGGCGTGGAGCAGGTCGTACCAGTCGCCCCCCGCCGAGACGACCCAGACCTCGTGCCCCTGGGCGGCCTGCGTCGTGGCGAGGTCGACGACGACGTTGACGATGCCGTTGGCGGTGTTCGACATGGAGTCGGTCAGGTGGACGATCCGCATGGGGCCCCTCGGTCGGTCGCCCGATCGGGACGCCGGGCAGAACTGAGATCGAAGATATCACATGTCGAGAACGGGGTCGGGGAGACGACGAACGCCCCCGCGACTCCGCGGGGGCGTTCGGTACAGCTCGAGCTGGTGCTACTTCTTCTCCTCGAGCTTCAGCGCGAGGCCGAGCCCGAAGAACGTGGGCGCCCAGTGGCCGATGAAGATGCCCCAGCGGTCGGACTGGGCCTTGTCGTTCGAGTCCTTGCCCTGCGACGCGAGCCAGGCCACGAGGGCGATGACGATGGAGGCGAAGCCGCCCCAGTAGGCGTGCTTGCTCTGGACTCCGAGGTCGGAGAGGAAACGGACGGGGTTCATGGTGTTCTCCTGCAGCTCGTGGGGATCGTGCGGTCCCCACAATCCACTCCGTCGCGCTGTGAGCCAGGTGGCAGCCCGGAGGCCGGGCCGGAGTAGCCCCCGGAGGCGTCGACGACGTACCCCGACGTACCCCGGCCCTAGAGGAAGGGGCCGGCCTCGAACGCCGCGCCCTCCGGCGTGACGTCCGTGACGACCCCGGCCACGCGGACGGGCACGGGCGAGACCGAGCCGAAGGTGCCCGTCGCCCCCGACGCGTCGCGGGCGTCGGCGCTGTAGGAGGCGGCGCCCTCGGTCACCGAGGTGACGTCCCAGCCGGTGCCGTCCCACGCGCCCACGTCGTACGTCGGGGCCGTCTCGAGGGTCCACTTCTGGTTCGAGAGCTCGTAGCCGCCGTCGCCGTTGAGCAGGGCGAAGCTGCATCCCTCGGGTCGGGGGTCGGGGCTGCCGACGCAGCCGGAGACCCAGCCGTCGACGGCCGCCCGGGCCGAGGCCTCGCCCGCCTCGGTCAGCTCGGCCACGAGGACGGCTGGGGTGCCGCGCCTGCCCGCGCCCGAGGCCGTGCCGGTCGCGGCGGGTGCGCCCCAGAGCTCGCCCCCGCCGCCGAGCTCGACGTCGTAGCTGCCCGGCAGCGCACGCAGCTCCACCGTGGCCGAGTCGCCTCGCGGCAGCTCGGCGCCGGCGACCGAGACGGTGGCGGACGACGGCGCCCCGACCTGGACGGTCAGCGTCCCGAGCTCCACCGGCTGCAGCTCCCACCGCGGGAAGACCAGGAGGTCGCGGCCGTCGCTCACGAGGGCGAACGACTGCTGCCACCGGGGGCCTGCCTCGCCGCCCTGCTGCACCGTCGCCTCCACCGTGGCCGACTCGCCGTCGACGACCGCCGGGGCGACGTCGAAGTCGCTCACCCGGTCGCTCGCCGCGGCGTAGGCCTCGTCGGTGAGGAGGACGTCGTCGTCGCCGACCTCCGTGCCGTCGAGGGTGAAGGCACGCTCGGCGTCGCCCTGCTGGAGGGCCTCGAGGTACGCCGCCACGGCGGCCTCGGGGCGGTGCGACGCCGCCGTCCGCCCGACCCCGACGGCGGCCGCCGCCGCGAGCAGGAAGAGCAGCGCGCCGGCGCCGATCAGCACGAGCCGACGACGACGGCGCCGCGGCGCCGCGGGGGAGCCCGCGACCCCGGCGGTGCCCTCGGCCCGGTCTGCGCCCTCGGCCCCGTCGGCCCGTCCGGCCTGCCCGCCGTCGCGCGGCTCGTCTGCTGGCGTCCCCTGCGTCTCGCTCATGTCTCTCCCCCTGGAGTCGTCCTGACCGGGCGGCGTCAGCGCCGCAGGGTCCACTGCACGTCGACCGCGTGGTCGACGAATCCCCGGCCGGCGTAGAGCCTCAGGGCCGGCTCGTTGTCGCCCTCGACGTAGAGGGCCGCGGTGTCGGCGCCGCGCTCGGCGAGGCGGGCGAGGCCGGCGTCGACCACCGCGCCTCCCAGCCCCTCGCCCTGGTGGTCGGGGCTCACCGCGACGGCGTAGAACTCGCCGGGCTGGCCCGCCTCGAGCTTGAGCCAGCACGACGCGAGCAGCTCGTCGCCCCGCCAGAGCAGGAGCAGGTCGCCCGCGTCGAACCACGGCTCGGCGCGGCGCGCGTCGAGGTCGGCCTGGTCGATCGAGCCCTGCTCGGGGTGGCTCGCGAAGGCGCGGGCGTTGAGGTCGAGCCAGGCCGCGTCGTCGGTGCCCGGACGGAACGCGGCGACGCGGTCGCCCTCGCGGAGGCGCGGGGTGCGCGGGGCCACCGGCGCGCGCTGCTGCAGCAGGCGCCGGGTCTCGTCGAGCCCGAAGCGGGCGGCGAGCACGCGGGAGCCCGGGTGGTCGCCGTGCGCCCAGAACGCGGTGGGGCCGGTCGTCTCGTCGAGGACCCTCTGCACGAGCAGGGCGCCGAGGCCCTCGCGACGGTGGTCGGGGTGCACGACCAGCTCGACCTCGGTGCCGGCCGGGCCGTCGTCGCCGCCGCCGACGGCGCGCAGCACGGCGGCCGCGTGCGGCGCCTCGACGACGCGGGCCTCGCCCGAGCGCACCTCGACGAGCGCCTGGTCGTTGACCGGAGGGCTGCCGTCGACCGCCTGGGCCGCGCGGGCGAGCGCCTCGACGTCGGCGGGGGTCACGCGCCCGGCCCCGGCAGGTCGTCGTCGTACACGTTGAAGCGGTAGCCGACGTTGCGCACCGTGCCGATCAGCGACTCGAGGTCGCCGAGCTTGGCGCGCAGGCGCCGCACGTGCACGTCGACCGTGCGGGTGCCGCCGAAGTAGTCGTAGCCCCACACCTCGCTGAGCAGCTGCTCGCGCGTGAAGACGCGGGAGGGGTGCGTCGCGAAGAAGCGCAGCAGCTCGAACTCCTTGAAGGTGAGGTCGAGCGGGCGGCCGTGCACCTTGGCCGAGTAGCTCGCCTCGTCGATGACGACGCCGGAGGCGTGGATCTTCGAGCCGGTCTGCGACTGCGCCAGCCGCCCCGTAACGAGGCGGATGCGGGCGTCGACCTCGGCGGGGCCGGCCGTCTCGAGGATGACGTCGTCGACGCCCCACTCGGAGTTGACCGCCGTGAGGCCCCCCTCGGTGAGCACGAGCACGAGGGGAACCGTGACGCCCGTGGTGCGGAGGATCTTGCAGAGCGACTTGGCGCTGGCGAGGTCGGCCCGGGCGTCGACGAAGATGAGGTCGCTCGAGGGCGCGTTCACCAGCTGTGCGGGTTCGGCCGGGATCTGCCGGGTACGGTGGCTGAGGAGAGCCAGAGCCGGGAGCACGTCAGGGCTGCCCGCAGAGGTCAAGACCAACAGCTGCGCCACACGGACCTCCAGTGAATGTATGGTCGGCAGTCTAAAACACGAGTGATGCCCGGCTCGACCACGTGTCGACGCCCCTCGGGGCTCGGGCCACGAACGGAGAACCGCGCAGTGACCACCCCGGCCGTCCCGCCCACCAGCCGCCGCGTGCGACTCAAGCCCCTGACCGTGGTGCCCGTGTGGGCCTTCACGCTCATCGTCGCGGTCGTCGTCTCGGTCGCCGCCCCCGGCGACGACTTCTACGTGTGGCTGCCGCTCGTGCTGGCCACGAGCATCATCCTGAGCTTCGTGCTGCAGCTCGCCGCCAGCGAGAAGGACGGCCTGGTCTCGCGCTGCGTCCTCACGCTCTGCGGCAGCCTCGTCATCCTCGCCGTCACGACCGGCGTGCTCGCGCTCGTCCACTGAGCCCCGTGCCCAGCCCGCCGCTGGGCAGCCCCTGGGCACCGCCTCCCGCCCCTCCCGCCGACGGTGCCGCGCGGGTAGTCTTGAGGCATGGATTCCTTGCTCGCCCTCGAGATGTTCTACGTGGGGCTCCTCGCCCTCGCGTCGCTGGCCATCGCCTTCGTCTCCGTCGTCGTCCTCGTCAAGCTCTTCAAGGGCCAGCGCTAGACCCGTGATCGACATCCCCACCGACCTCCCGGCGGAGCTCGTCCCGCTGTCCTGGCTCATCGGCGTGTGGGAGGGCACGGGTGTCGTCGACTACAAGATCGGCGAGGGCGACCCCGACGCCCCCGTCGACGGCGCGCCCCCGGCCGTCCGTCGCACGCACGAGTTCGGCCAGCGCGTCAGCTTCAGCCACGACGGCCTGCCCTACCTCAACTACAGCTCGTTCAGCTGGCTGCTCGACGACGAGCGCACGCCCCTGGCGAGCGAGACCGGCTACTGGCGCCTCGAGCGCCCCGCCGAGGTGGGCGACCGCGGGCCCGGCATGCTGCCCGGCCAGGGCGTCGCGCCGTTCCGGTCGGCGCAGACCGTCGAGATCCTCCGCCGCCCCGACGACGGGTTCGGCCTCGAGGTGCAGCTCGTGCACCCCACGGGCGTCAACGAGCTCTACCTCGGCCGCGTCGCGGGCCCGCGCATCGACCTGTCGACCGACGCCGTGCTCCGCTCGAGCAACGCGAAGGAGTACTCGGCCGCCACGCGCATGTACGGCCTCGTCGAGAACCACCTGCTCTGGGCCTGGGACATCGCGGCCCTCGGCCAGGAGCTCCGCACCCACGCCTCCGGGCGCCTGGCCCGCGTTGACTGACGCCCCGGCCGCCGGAGTCGCGGGGGCGCCGTCCGCCGACCCCGCCCCCGTCGTCGTGTCGCCGTTCGCGGCGCGCGACGGCTTCGTCGACGACGGCAGCGGGGTCGCCGCGCACTACGGCAATCCCCTCACCGAGCAGCGGGCGCTCGTCCGCGGCGCGGCGGTCGTCGACCTCTCCGACCGGGGCGTGCTCACCGTCAGCGGCCCCGACCGCCTCAGCTGGCTGAACTCGCTCACGAGCCAGGCCCTGCTCGGGCTCGAGCCCGGCCGGTCGACCGAGACCCTCCTGCTCGACGCCAACGGCCGGCTCGAGCACGCCGCGCGGGTCGTCGACGACGGCGAGACCACCTGGCTGCTCGTCGACCGCGTCGAGGCGGAGCCCCTGCGCGCCTGGCTCGACCGGATGCGCTTCATGCTCCGCGTCGAGGTCGCCGACCGCACGGCCGACGTCGCCACGATCGGCGCCCTGGCCGACGTCGAGCTGCCCGTCCCGGTGCTCGCCCCCGCCGGCGTGCCCGTGGTCTGGGTCGACCCCTGGCGCGAGGTCGCCCCCGGCGGCCACGGCTACGCCGACGCCGAGACGCACCCCGGCCGTGACTGGAGCTACCGCGAGGTGCTCGTCGACCGGGCTGACCTCGCGGCCCTCGCGGCGTCCGACCTGCCCGCCGCTGGCACCCTCGCCCTCGAGGCCCTGCGCATCGAGGCGTGGCGCCCGCGCCTGTCGACCGAGGTCGACGAGCGCAGCATCCCGCACGAGCTCGACTGGCTCCGCTCCGCGGTCCACCTGGCCAAGGGCTGCTACCGCGGTCAGGAGACCGTCGCCAAGGTGCACAACATCGGGCACCCGCCGCGGCGCCTGGTGATGCTGCACCTCGACGGCTCCGACACCGTGCTGCCCGCCCCCGGCGACCCCGTCGTCACCGCGGCGGCCGTCGCCGAGGCGACCGCCGCCGGCACCCCGCTCGCCGACCTGGCCCCCGTGGGCCGCGTCACGAGCTCCGCCGTCCACCACGAGCTCGGCCCCGTCGCGCTCGCCGTGGTCAAGCGCACCACCGACGAGACCGCGCCCCTCGCGGTGCTCTCGGCCGACATCGTCGTCGCCGCCGCTCCGCAGACGATCGTGCCGGCCTCCGCGGGCGCCGCCGCCGGGGTGCCCCGGCTGCCGCGCCTGGGAGCCGTCCGCCGCTAGGCGGCCCGGGTGGCGACCCGGCAGCCGGGTGCCGTCCGGCGGGCGGCCTCGCGCGCCTCCCGCGGCTTCGACCCCCGGGCGGCGACCCATCGCACGGTGACGTCGATGCCGGCGATCGTGCAGATCGTCGTGGCCGCCAGCGCGTCGTACGCGATCACGCACCTGGGGCTCGACCACGCGGTGCCGCTGCTCGCCGTCACGATCACCATCTCGTCGCTCGGCCTGGCCCGCGACGCCCGGCCCCGCGTCGTGCTCGAGAACGCGGTCGGCGTGCTGATCGGCATCGCCCTCAGCGAGGTCATGCTGCTCGTGCTCGGCAAGGGCCTCTGGCAGGTCGCGGCCGTGCTGCTGGTGGTGCTCGCGGTCGCGCGCTTCGCCTCGCCGAGCAGCGCCTTCGCCGCGGCGGCCGCCACCCAGTCGATGCTCGTCATGCTGCTGCCCGACCCGGAGGGCGGCCCCTTCGTGCGGAGCGTCGACGGCGCGGTCGGCGGGCTCGTCGCCCTCGCGGTGACGGCGATCGTGCCCCGCGACCCGGTCGGGCTGGCGAGGGCCGACGCCCGGGCCCTCTTCGCCGAGGTGGGGGCGGCCTTCGAGGCGCTCGTCGTCGCGCTCCGCACCGACGACGTCCGCCGGGCCGACGAGGCCCTCCGGCGCCTGAGGTCGACGCAGCCGCTGCTCGACGACTGGGCGTCGACGCTCGAGTCGGCCGTCTCGATCTCGCGCCTCTCGCCCTTCCTGAGGTCGCGCCTCCCGCACCTCCGTCAGCAGCAGTCGCTGCGGCTCCACGTCGACCTCGCGGTGCGCAACCTCCGGGTGATCGCCCGCCGGGTCGACACGTCGCTCGGCGACGGGCGCGACCGGCTCGGCCTCGCCGACCTCGTCGAGAGCACCGGCCGCGCGGTCGTCGTGCTCGGCGGCTCGGTCGACGACGTCGAGCGGCTGCCCGCGGCGAGGGAGGCGCTCAGCGCGGTCGGCCGCCGCCTCGACCCGGCCGTCGTCGCGCCCGGCGCCCCGGTCACCGAGGCGATCGTGGTGCTGATGATGCGCCCGCTCGTCATCGATCTGCTGATGGCGACGGGCCTGCCGCACGACGAGGCTCGCCGCCGCCTCGCCGTCGTCTGACCCCGGCCCCGCGGGCTCAGGGGCGGGGCGCCACCGCGCTCCAGGGCAGGGTCAGCTCGCCGAGCCGCCAGCGGGTCCGGCCGTGCCGCACGGGCCAGCCGGCGGCGCGCAGGCCCTCGACCGTCGCGATCCAGCGCTGCACCGGCCCGTAGACCGAGAGCGGGGCCGCGATCGCCCACTGCCGGTCGAGGTCGACCAGCAGGTCGTGCACGCGCTCGCCCGGCACGTTGCGGTGGATGAGCGCCTTGGGCAGCCGCTCGGCGACGACCGACGGGGCCTCGAGCGAGGCGAGGTGCAGCGCGACCGTGAACGTCTGCGGGCCCGCCTCGGTGACGTCGACCCAGCTCGCGACGCGGCCGACCTCGTTGCAGGTGCCCTCGACGAGGACCCCTCCGGGCTGCAGCCGCGACGTCATCAGCCGCCACGACGCGTCGACCTGCGACTCGTCGTACTGCCGCAGCACGTTCAGGGCCCGGATCACGGCCGGGCGCCGCCCGCCGTCGAGCGGCACCTCGAAGCCCCCGAGCCGGAAGCTCACGCCGGGCCGCGCCGACAGCGACGCGAGCCGCACGCGCTCCGGGTCGATCTCGATGCCGACCACCTCGACGTCGGGACGGACCTTCCGGAGGCGCTGGTGCAGCTCCAGGGGAGTGGTCGCGCTGGCCCCGTAGCCGAGGTCGACGACCAGCGGGTCGTCGGCGCGGCGCAGCACGGGGTGCGCGGCGATCCACCGGTCGACGCGGCGGAGCCGGTTGGTGCCGGTCGTGCCGCGCGTGATCGATCCGATGGGCATGGCTCCGAGTCTGACAGCCCGGGGCGTCGGCGATACGCTGGAGGCATGACTTCGACGCTCATCCTCCTCCGTCACGGCAACAGCGAGTGGAACCAGGCGAACCTCTTCACGGGGTGGGTCGACGTGCGCCTCAGCGAGCAGGGCCGCGCCGAGGCGAAGCGCGCCGGCGAGCTCCTCGTCGAGCACCAGATGCAGCCCGACGTCCTCTACACGTCGCGCCTCACCCGCGCCATCCAGACCGCCGACATCGCCCTCGAGGAGGCCGACCGCCTCTGGATCGACGTGAAGCGCTCCTGGCGGCTCAACGAGCGCCACTACGGCGCCCTCCAGGGCAAGGACAAAGCGCAGACCCTCGAGCAGTACGGCCCCGAACAGTTCCAGACCTGGCGTCGGTCGTTCGACGTGCCGCCGCCGCCCCTCGACGACGACAGCGAGTTCTCGCAGGCGCACGACGTCCGCTACGCCGAGCTCGGCGTCGACGCCCCGCGCACCGAGTCGCTCGCCCTCGTGATCGAGCGCATGATCCCCTACTGGGAGAGCGACATCACCGCGAGCCTCGCCCAGGGCAAGGTCGTGCTGGTCACCGCCCACGGCAACTCGCTGCGCGCGCTCGTGAAGCACCTCGACGACATCAGCGACGACGAGATCTCCGAGCTCAACATCCCCACCGGCATCCCGCTCGTCTACGAGCTCGACGACGACTTCCGCCCCACCGGCCCCGGCCGCTACCTCGACCCGCAGGCCGCCGCCGCCGGTGCGGCCGCCGTCGCGGCGCAGGGGGAGAAAAAGGGCCTGTAGGGGCGTCCTCGCCATCGGAGCCCGCCCCCGCCGTCGTGCGGGGGCGGGCTCCGTCGTGTCACACGGAGCGCCCGTCAGACGCCGTGCCCGTCACACGAAGTGCGCGCTGATCTCCATCACGAGGGAGTCGACGTCGACCTCGCCGCTCGTGTCGACGCGGACGACCGGCCAGGCGCCGAGCGGCCCCGCGCCCTCGACCCGGTCGGCCCAGCCGGCGGCCAGCTCGTCGGCCGTGCCGTGCACGGGGTGACGGCCGCCGCCCTCGACACGAGCCGCCGAGCGGGCGAGCGCCAGCTCGGGAGCCACCTCGCACCACACCTCGAGCACGCGGGGCGAGCCGGCCTGCTCCACGCCGGCGCGGACCCCGTCGAGGTCGCCGTCGGGCCGCCAGCCCGCGTCGACGACGACGCCGGCCTCGACCTCGCCGGCCATCGCCCAGACGGCGTCCACGGCGATGCGCCGCACCGCCTGCGGGGCGATCATCGGCCCGGCCAGGTCGGCCAACGCCTCCTGCACGGGGTCGACCGCGAGCAGCGGGCAGCCGAGCACGCCGGCCAGCGTGGCCGAGACGGTGGTCTTGCCCGAGCCGGGCAGACCGTTGACGAGGATCGCGACAGAAGCCATCCCCCCATCATCCCGCAGCGGGTCAGACCTCGGCGGCCACCCAGTCGCCGGTCGCGAGGTACTGGACCTTCTTGGCGATCGAGACCGCGTGGTCGGCGAAGCGCTCGTGGTAGCGCGACGCGAGGGTCGAGTCGACGGTGTCGACCGCCGCGCCCTTCCAGGTCTCGCCGAGCACCTTGTCGAAGACGCTGAGGTGCAGCTCGTCGATGCGGTCGTCGTCGTTGCGGATCTCCTCCGCGAGGCGGACGTCCTCCGTCGTGAGCAGCTCGGTGAGCTTCTTCGCGATGGCGACGTCGAGCCGGCCGAGCTCCTGGAAGGTCGGGCGCAGCGACTTCGGCACGACCTTCTCGGGGAAGCGGTACCGGGCGAGCTGGGCGATGTGCTCGGCCATGTCGCCCATGCGCTCGAGCGACGCGCTGATGCGCAGGGCGCTGACCACGATGCGGAGGTCGCGGGCGACGGGGTTCTGGCGCGCCAGGATGTCGATGGCGAGCTCGTCGAGGGCGATCGCGCGCTCGTCGATGCGGTCGTCGTCGGCGATGACCTTCTCGGCCAGCGTCACGTCGGAGTCGTTGAAGGCCGTGGTGGCGTTCTCGATCGAGACGGCGACGAGGCCCGCGATCTCGACGAGGCGCTCCTGCACCTCTTGCAGTTCCTGCTGGAATACCTCGCGCATGGGAGTCTGGGCCTCTCGTCGTTCCGGGGGTGTCCGGGTCTCGGGGCGACCGCCCCGTGCTGTGCCGGCGGAGCCGCCCGCACAGTCCCGTCGACTCTCACGGGTGGAGGTTAACGGTCGGTGACGGGAGGCCCAACAGTGCCCAAAGTACAGCGCTCCGGCTGGCTCTCGTCCGTTCCCGCCCCGGGCGTTCACTATCGTGACCTGCATGGAACCAACCTGGTTGGTGCCGGCCTCGCTGCTCTTCGGCGTCGTGGTCGGCGCCGCGGTCGTGATGGTGGTGGTGTCGGCTCAGCGCCGGGCCGCCCGCGTCGCGGCACTCGTCGAGACGACGCTGCCGGACGGCATCGACGCGGTGCTCGACGCCCTCTCGTCGGCCGGGCTCGTCGTCGACCCGTCGGGCAACGTGCTGAAGGCCTCGCCGTTCGCCCGTCAGCTCGGCCTGGTCTCTGCCCAGGAGCACCTCGTGCACCCCGAGGTCGAGGCCCTCGTCGACCTGGCGCGGCGGAGCGACGACCCGCAGGAGGCGCAGCTCACCCTGGCGCGCCTCCCCGGTTCCGAGGCCACCGTCGCCCTCGGCGTGCGGGCCGCGGTGCTGGGCGGCCGCTACGTGCTCGTGCTCGCCGAGGACCACACCGAGGGCCGGCGGCTCGACGACATGCGCCGCGACTTCGTCGCCAACATCAGCCACGAGCTGAAGACCCCGATCGGCGCGGTGGGCCTGCTCGCCGAGGCGCTCGACGCGGCCTCGGCCGACCCCGAGCGCGTCCGCCACTTCGCCGGCCGCCTGACGCGCGAGGCCGACCGGCTCGGCCGCCTGACCCAGGACATCATCGAGCTCTCGCGGCTGCAGGCCACCGACGCGCTCGAGTCGAGCGACCCCGTCGACGTGCGGGCGGTCGTCGACACCGCCGTCGACCGCAACCGGGTCGAGGCCGAGGTGCGGGGCATCTCGCTCGTCGTCCGGGGCGGCAAGAAGGCGCAGGTGCTCGGCGACGAGACGATGCTCGTCACGGCCGTCGACAACCTCGTCTCGAACGCCATCGCCTACTCGCCCGACGGGTCGCGGATCGGCATCGGCGCGACCGTCGACGACGAGGGCGGCGTCTCGATCGCGGTCAGCGACCAGGGCTACGGCATCCCGGAGCACGAGCTCGACCGCGTCTTCGAGCGCTTCTACCGCGTCGACCAGGCCCGGTCGCGCCGCACCGGCGGCACCGGCCTCGGCCTCGCGATCGTCAAGCACGTCGTCCAGAACCACGGCGGCGAGGTGCGCGTCTGGTCGCAGGTCGGCAGCGGGTCGACGTTCACGATCCGGCTGCCCGAGTTCGAGGCCCGCCCCGACACCCGTTCCGTCCCTGTCATGGTCACCACACGAGGAGACACCGATACCCGATGAGCACCCACATCCTGATCGTCGAGGACGAGGAGTCGCTGAGCGAGCCCCTGGCCTTCATCCTCGAGCGCGAGGGCTACCGCGTGACGGTCGCCGACGACGGCCCGTCCGCCCTGGCCCTGTTCGACAAGTCGGGCGCCGACCTCGTGCTGCTCGACCTGATGCTGCCCGGCATCCCCGGCACGGAGGTCTGCCGGGTGCTCCGCTCGAGGTCGCAGGTGCCCATCATCATGCTCACCGCGAAGGACAGCGAGGTGGACATCGTCGTCGGGCTCGAGCTCGGGGCCGACGACTACGTCACCAAGCCGTACTCGACGCGGGAGCTGCTGGCCCGGATCCGTGCGGTGCTCCGTCGCCGGGCCGACGACGACGGCGACCTCGCCGACGGCATGCTCGAGGCGGGCGACATCCGCATGGACGTCGAGCGACACGTCGTGACGGTGCGCGGCGAGGACGTCGCGATGCCGCTCAAGGAGTTCGAGCTGCTCGAGCTGCTGATGCGCAACGCCGGCCGCGTGCTGACGCGCGGTCAGCTGATCGACCGGGTCTGGGGCTCCGACTACTTCGGCGACACCAAGACCCTCGACGTGCACATCAAGCGCATCCGCTCGAAGATCGAGCCCGTGCCCTCCGAGCCCAAGGCGCTCGTGACCGTGCGCGGGCTCGGGTACCGCATCGAGGCCTGAGGCGGCCTCGGCCGGCGGCGGTTCCCGTCCGGCCGCCGACGCACGAGGGGCCCGGCTCCGCTGACGCGGACCGGGCCCCTGGTCGTCTCGGCGCCGCTCGGGCGCCGCGTGCCGCTACGGGGTCGGCGTGGCCGAGGGGGTGCCGTCCTCGGGCGAGGGGAGGGTCGTCGACTCGGCGGAGGGCGCCGTGGTCTCGCCCGGCGTCGGCAGCAGGGTCGCGTACTCGGAGAGCTCGCCGGTCAGCACGGGCACCTGCAGGCTCTTGCCCGTCTCGGTGCCGTACTGGACGAAGACGGGCAGCAGGGCGCCGGGGGTGACGTCGAGGTCGCTCATCACGAACTGCTCCTGGCCGACCTCGGTGCCGAGGTCGACCTGCGAGTTCGCGTCGACGTCGACCGTCTGCGTCTCGTCGCCCGACTCGGTCTCGTACTGGAAGCTCACCTGCGCGGCGTCGTCGCCGCTGTTGATGATCGACATGACCAGGCTGGCCTCGGCGCCGTCGTCGGTGAGGGCCAGCGCGTTGAGCACCTTGACGTCGCCGACCGTCACGCTCGTGCCGTCGCTGGCGTCGTAGAACTGGGTCGTGCGCTGGGGGCTGATGAAGTTGCAGCCGGCGGCGACGACGAGCACGGCGGCACCCACGGTGGCGGCGGCGAGGGCGCGGACGCCTCGACGGTCAATTGCAGATGCGACTCGCACGAGTGCCTCCAGGATCCAGTTCACGGCAAAGGTCTGCCCCAGCTTAGCGAGGGCAGAGCGGGGCGGTTCGTCAGGGCAGCCTTACCACCGACCTTCCATGGTATCCTGGGCGTCGCAGAATGGAGCCTGATTCATGCAGTTCGAGGTCGGAGAGACCGTCGTCTACCCCCATCACGGGGCCGCGACGATCTCTGAAGTCAAGAAGCGGATCATCAAGGGCGAAGAGAAGCTGTACCTCAAGCTTCGCGTCACCCAGGGTGATCTGACCATCGAGGTACCCGCAGACAACGTCGACCTGGTCGGCGTCCGGGACGTCATCGGCAAAGAGGGGCTCGACCGCGTGTTCGACGTCCTCCGTGCGCCGTTCACGGAAGAACCCACCAACTGGTCCCGCCGCTACAAGGCGAACCTGGAGAAGCTCGCGTCGGGCGACGTCATCAAGGTGTCCGAGGTCGTCCGCGACCTGTGGCGCCGCGACCAGGACCGCGGGCTGTCCGCCGGCGAGAAGCGCATGCTCGCCAAGGCCCGCCAGATCCTGATCAGCGAGCTCGCCCTCGCGGAGAAGACCGACGAAGAGAAGGCGTCGAGCGTCCTCGACGAGGTTCTTGCGTCCTAGCACCACCGACGACCGCACGGTCGGCTCCCTGACGGGGGTCGGTCGGGCGGTCGTCGTCGTCGCGGCCGGGAGCGGCACGCGTCTCGGCCTCGGCACGCCGAAGGCCTTCGTCGAGGTGGCCGGGCGCAGCATCCTCGCCCGCTCGCTCGACGCCGTGCTCGCCTCGGCGGTGCCCACCCAGATCGTCGTGGTCGTGCCGCACGAGCAGCTCGCCGACGCCACGGAGCTCGTCGTCACGGCGGCCGGGCACGTCGCCGACCACGTCGCGGTGGTCGCGGGAGGCGCCAGCCGACAGGCCAGCGTCGCCGCCGGCCTCGGGGCGGTCGCCCCCGACGTCGCGACCGTCCTGGTGCACGACTGCGCGCGCCCCTTCACCCCCACCGCGCAGTTCGACCTCGTCGCGTCGACGGTCGAGGCCACCGGCCGCGGCGTCGTGCCCGGGCTGCCCGTGAGCGACACGATCAAGCGCGTCGACGCGGCCGGCACGGTGCTCGACACCGTCGACCGCTCCGAGCTGGTCGCGGTGCAGACCCCCCAGGGCTTCCCGCGGGCGGCCCTCGACGCCGCCTACGCCGCGGCCCGGGCCGAGCACACCGACGACGCCGCCCTGTTCGCGGCGGCCGGCCACGACGTCGTCGTCGTGGAGGGCGACCCGGTCGCGTTCAAGATCACCACCCGGTGGGACCTGCAGCGCGCCGAGACGATCGCGGCCCAGCAGGCCGCGGCGCTCGGCGCTCCCGACCCGCGCCTCCGGCCCGACCCCGCCCTCCGCACCGGGCTCGGCATCGACGTCCACGCGTTCGACCCGGCCGCGCCGCTGCACCTCGGCCTCCTGCACTTCGAGGGCGAGGCGGGCCTGGCCGGCCACAGCGACGGCGACGCCGTCGCGCACGCCGTGGTCGACGCCCTCCTCTCCGCCGCCGGCCTCGGCGACATCGGCTCGATGTTCGGCACCGACGACCCGCGCTTCGCCGGCGCGAGCGGCGAGGTCTTCCTCACCGCGGCCGTCGAGCGCCTGACGCACGCGGGCGTCGACGTCGTCGACGTCGCCGTCCAGGTCGTCGGCAACCGGCCCCGGCTCTCCGCCCGCCGCCTCGAGATGGAGGAGCGGCTGATGCAGGTCGTCGGCGCTCCCGTCAGCGTGTCGGCCACGACCACCGACGGGCTCGGGTTCACCGGGCGCGGCGAGGGGCTGACGGCGATCGCGACCGCGCTGGTGTCGGTCGTCGACCCGGCGGCGCGCACCGCGCCTCCTCGGGGCCCTGGCTCCGCCTCCGCCCCGGCACGGGGCGCCGTCGCCCCGACCTCGCTCACCGACGACGGGTCGTCCGACCCGTCCGCCGACGACCACTGAATAGGCTGACCGCGTGACCATCCGCCTCTACGACTCCCGCGAGCAGGCGCTCGTCGACTTCGTCCCCCTCGAGCCCGGCCGGGTGGGGCTGTACGTCTGCGGGCCCACCGTGCAGTCGTCGCCGCACATCGGCCACCTGCGCAGCGCGCTGGTCTACGACCTGTGGCGCCGCTGGTTCACCTACCGCGGCCTCGACGTCACCCTGGTGCGCAACGTCACCGACATCGACGACAAGATCCTCGCGCTCTCGAGCGGCACCGACGAGGAGTGGTGGGCGCGCGCCTACCGCTACGAGCTCGAGTTCACCGCGGGGTACCAGGCGCTCGGCGTGCTGCCGCCGACCTACGAGCCGCGCGCGACCGCGAGCGTCACCGAGATGCAGCAGATCGTCGCGACGCTGATCGACCGCGGGCACGCCTACGCCGCGCCCGACGGCTCGGGCGACGTGTACTTCGACACCGCGAGCTGGCCGAGCTACGGCGCCCTGACGAACCAGGGCCTCGACGACATGGCCCCCGCGGCCGACGCCGACCCGCGCGGCAAGCGCGACCCCCGCGACTTCGCGCTCTGGAAGGGCGCGAAGGCCGACGAGCCCGCCTCGGCGAGCTGGTCGTCGCCGTGGGGCGACGGCCGGCCCGGCTGGCACATCGAGTGCTCGGCGATGTCGAAGCGCTACCTGGGCAGCGCCTTCGACATCCACGGCGGCGGCCTCGACCTGCGGTTCCCGCACCACGAGAACGAGCTGGCCCAGTCGACCGCGGCCGGCGACGCCTTCGCGCACCACTGGCTGCACAACGGCCTCGTCGCCGTCGACGGCCAGAAGATGTCGAAGTCGCTCGGCAACTCGATCTTCGCCGCCGACTTCCTCGCCCTCGCGCGGCCGGTCGTCGTCCGCTACTTCCTCAGCGCGGCGCACTACCGCTCGACCATCGACTACCACGACGGCGCGCTCGTCGAGGCGGAGGCTGCGCTCGACCGCGTCGAGACGTTCCTCTCACGGGCCGAGCGCCGCCTGGCCGACACCCGCTTCGCCGGTGTCGGCGCCCGGGTCGTGCCCGACGAGTTCGCCGAGGCGATGGACGACGACCTCAACGTGCCGCAGGCGATCGCCGTGCTGCACGACGCCGTCCGGTCGGGCAACGTCGCCCTCGACGACGGCGACCTCGACACGGCCG
>Ga0308160_10003040_pt1 | contig 19389 bp, 21 predicted proteins | sample PhyFR1_FD_201036 | JGI IMG/M metagenome (GOLD analysis project Ga0308160, IMG submission 201036) | Phyllosphere microbial communities from UC Gill Tract Community Farm, Albany, California, United States - DLSLF.R1 | ecosystem: Host-associated > Plants > Phyllosphere > Unclassified | place: USA...
GCTTGGAAATGATGATCGCCAAGCTGCGTCGTACGCAGTTCGGACGCAGCTCAGAACAACTGGACGCGATGATCGACCAGCTCCAGTTGAGCCTTGAAGAGTTACAAGCCAGTCAGACTGAACTGACACCGCCAATCGAACCGACACCTCGCATCGTCTCTCGCCGCAAGCCGTTACCTGAACATCTGCCTCGCGAAATCCACGTCCATCAGCCTAAATCACAATGCTCTGGCTGCGTTGGGACGCTTCGCCATTTGGGTGAGGATGTGTCCGAAGTGCTGGAGTACGTTCCGGCACGATTCAAAGTCATTCGCCATGTCCGTCCGAACTGGGTTGCTGATCCTGCGAGCACATCGCCCAAATGCCGGCGCCGAGTCGTCGGATAGCCCGATTCCGATGGCTGGGGGCCGACGGTTAACCCGGACGCTCGTAACGCTGATCAAGGCGCTGAACGGAAAGCGGACGTTTAATTATCTCTACGACTTTGGTGACAGCTGGCATCACAGCACCAAGGTCGAAAAAACGTTACCCGCTATTGCTTGTCCTCAGGCGCCATATTTTGCATCGATGGTGCCGATGCTTGCCCACCGGTTTTCATGAATCGCGCCATCAGCCTGCCCACATACTCCTGATTGGATCGCTTTTCTGGATTATTCATCCAGTTACTCATGGTTTATCGCCTGGATTGTGCAGCCTAAGCTCGCACGTTCTACCCATTCATGAAGGAGATTTCCCCATGGCAGATCATTCCATCGAAGGTAAAGTCGTTCTCATCGCGGGCGGCGCCAAGAACCTTGGCGGCTTGATTGCCCGCGATCTGGCCGCGCAGGGCGCCAAGGCCGTCGCGATTCACTACAACAGCACTGCATCTAAGGCCGATGCCGACGCGACCGTCTCTGCGATCCAGGCCCACGGCGCGCAGGCAGTGGCCCTGCGGGGGGATCTGACGACGGCCGGAGCCGTCGAAAAGCTGTTTGCTGATGCCATCGCCGCAGTCGGCAAGCCCGACATCGCCATCAACACCGTGGGCAAGGTGCTCAAGAAGCCCATGGCCGAAATCAGCGAAGCCGAGTACGACGCGATGACGGCGGTCAACTCCAAAACCGCCTTCTTTTTTCTCAAAGAGGCGGGCAAGAACCTCAACGACAACGGCAAGATCTGCACGGTAGTTACATCGCTGCTGGGTGCATTCACGCCATTTTATGCCGCCTATGCCGGCACCAAGGCGCCGGTGGAACATTACACCCGTGCGGCCTCCAAGGAGTTCGGTGCACGCGGCATCTCGGTGACGGCGGTCGGCCCGGGCCCGATGGATACGCCTTTTTTCTACCCGGCCGAGGGGGCCGATGCAGTCGCGTACCACAAGACGGCTGCAGCACTGTCGGGGTTTAGCAAGACCGGCCTGACCGACATCGAGGATGTAGTGCCTTTTATTCGCCACCTGGTGAGCGACGGCTGGTGGGTCACCGGCCAGACCATCCTCATCAATGGTGGATACACCACCAAATAGGCATCAAGGACCGCCGCTGCTTTGCCTACTTCGAGCGGGCAGCGTCATTACTGGTGTTAGCGACGGATCAAGTAGTTATTACTCGGCAGGAGTATCTAAATGGTTGCCATCACGCATCAAGAAGTCAGCAAGATCTCTCCTTCGGCCACTAGCACCGGCGCGCGCCGCTTCATCGGTAAGACCGCGATCGTCGTAGGGGCCTCGGCCAATGTTGGTAAGGCTCTGGCTCTGCTACTGGCGCAGGAAGGTGCCGACGTGGTGGTCCACTACAACTCGGCTTCCAAGCAGACGCAGGCGCAAGAGGTTGCTGCGGCTGTGCGTAGACACGGACAGGAAGCGCTGATTTTCCACGCTGACCTCACCAAGCCTGCGCAGGCCGCGGCGCTGTTTGATGCCGCCATTGCCACATTTGGCAAGGTCGACATCCTCATCAACGCGGCAGGCAAGATCATCCGCAAGCCACTGGCCGAGTTCGAGGAGGCGGAGTTCGACGATCTGTTCAACGTCAATGCCAAGGCCGCCTTCTTCCTGCAAAAGGAAGCCTCGAAGAATATCGCTGATGAGGGCCGCATCCTGAGCTTCGTTACCACCATGGTAGCTGCATTCGCGCCCACCTATGCGGGCTATGCCGGCAGTAAGGCACCGCTGGAACACTTCAGCAAGTCGCTTGCCAAGGAGCTCGGCGGGCATGGTGTCACGGTCAATTGCATCGCGCCGGGACCACTTGATACTTCGTTCCTCTATCCCGCCGAATCCAACGAGAACATCGATTGGCTCAAGTCGATGTCGATAGACGGCGGTCTGGGCAACATCGCCGACATCACAGGCCTCGCGCTGTTCTTGGTTTCGCCGGAAGCGCGCTGGATGACGGGCACCACCAGCTACATCAATGGCGGGATCGTTTCGCCGATCAACTGACTAATTGGAGCGCAGGCATCCGGGTAGTATTCCCGCTCGGGTTGCCCGCAACAATTTTTACGTTAGCAGAGAAACAAGCATGCCCGCATCAGACCTCAAAGTTGAAATCCGCATCGGAATGAAACGCAAGCCGCGTCGCATTCTGTTGATCGTCTCGAACACAGCCCAGCTCAAGGGCTTTCCGGTGGGGTTTTTCGGTGAAGAAATGACGTGCGCCGTCCTCATGTTCACCCAAGCCGGGCATCAGGTGGAGCTTGCTTCTCCCAAAGGCGGCGAGGTCATAATCGATACGCACAGCGATCCGCGCACCCCGGGCGGCGCGTATGCCGACGACCTGATCACCCTCGGTTTCGTGCACCACGCCAAGTTTGGCCCGATGCTGAAGCGGACACTGCCGATTGGTGCGGTGAACGTGGACGACTACGATGCGATCTGGGTCGCAGGTGGCGGCGGGCCACTGCTGACGTTCAAGGACGATCTGGCCCTGCACCAACTCATTGCCGATTTCTACGAGAAGGGAAAGCTCGTCACCTTGATCGGCCACGGCTCTTCTCTACTGCTCTGGACGCGTCTGTCGGATGGCAAGCTGCTGGCCGAGGGGAAGAAGTGGACCGGCTTCACTGACGCGGAAGAAGACGAGGTCAACAAGGCCTTCGGCATGAAGTTGAATGACTACACCATTCAAAGCGAAGCGGCCGGAATCGAGGGCACCACCTATCTCTGCCGGAAAGTGAATGAGCCGTTCGCTATCCGCGACGGCCGCCTGATCACCGGGCAGCAGCAGTACAGCAGCAGGCTCACAGCCGGACTGGCGCTCGACGCCCTTGACGAATAGGTCTTCCAGTATGGCGAACAAGTTCCAAGGCATCCTGGATACCCAGAAAGCACACTTCCTGAGCGACGCCACCAAGTCCTACGACTGGCGCATCGACCAGTTGGACCGCCTGGAGCGAATGCTGCGCGAGAACCAGGGGGAATTCTGCGCTGCGCTGTACCAGGACTTCGGCAAGCCGTCCTTCGAGCAACTCTTCGAGATCACAGTGCCGTTGGGCAACATCCAGTATTACCGGGAGAACCTCAAGGAATTGATGGCGCCGCAGCGGGTGGCCATTCCCAAGGGGCTGGAGACCACCGGCAACAGCGACTTGATCCTGAAGGAACGCTACGCCCCAACGCTGGTGATCGGCCCGTTCAACGCGCCCATCTTACTGCTGCTCGACCCGGCCGTCGCCGCACTGGCAGCCGGCAACCCGGTGGTGCTGAAGCCTGCCAACACTACGCCAGCCACGGCCGCGTTGTTCCAGAAGTTCGTGCCCCAGTACTTCGAGCCCGAGAACGTGGCCATCGTCACCGGCGGACGCGAGGAAATCAGCGCGCTGCTGGAACTGCCCTTCGACTTCATTTTCTTCACCGGCAGCTCGACCGTCGGTAAGATCGTGGTGCGCGCGGCGGCCGAGAACCTGACCCCGTTGATCCTGGAGCTGGGTGGTCAGAATCCCACAATCGTCGACGAGACCGCCAACCTCGACTTCGCCGCAGACCGAATCGCCTGGGGCCACAACGCGATTTCGGGCCAATGGTGTATCGCGCCGGGCTATATCTACGTGCACGAAAGCGTCGCAGAGGCCTTCATTGCCAAGCTCAGGGCCTCCATCGTCAAGATGTACGGCGCCGACCCGCAGCAAAGCCCCGACTTGGCCCGCATGATCAGTGAGCATGACGCACAGCGGGTCGCTTCATACATTCTGCCCGACAAGGTCGTGCATGGTGGCCGCTTCGACGTGCAGGCGCGCTACGTCGAGCCGACCGTGCTCTATCCCTCAACCTGGGACGACCCGGCGCTGCAGCAGGAAGTCTTCGGCCCGGTCCTGCCAGTTATGCCGTACACCGACCTGAAAGAAATCGTGGGCATCATGAAGCGCAGGCCAAAATCACTGGCAGCCTACATCTTCAGCAAGAACCAGGCGAACATCGACTACGTGCTAGGCAGTCTGTCCTTCGGCGGCGGCTGCGTGAACCAGACTAATCTGCATTGCTGGATCGACAGCGTGCCATTCGGCGGAGTGGGCTACAGCGGCATGGGCAAGTACTACGGTAAGGCCGGCTTTGATGCGCTGAGCAACACCAAGGCGCTCCTTATTGGCAACCCGGACCTCGAACTCGATGTGTTCCCGCCGTATGCCGGCAAGGACATCGCCAAGAGCCTCAGTATCTTTTCATGAGTGCTATCACCTCGACATGGCCAGCTCACGATCGGCCTTCCATCGTTTAATAATTAAGCCAATAAAAAATATAGGAGATTCGGCATGCACGTACTGATGGTCATGCTCGGAGGTGTGGTCCTCTTGGGCGTTTTCGTCTTGTTCGGTTGGCTCTGGGGTGCTAGTGCAGCAGGCATGGCGCTAGCGGCTAAAGCCTTCGTGCCAGTCTGGTTTCTGGTGACGGCAGTCAACATGTGGGTGGGTGTCAGCCTCGCGGGCTACAGCGCACGCGAGGAGTTTCCGATCCTGTTGCTGGTCTTCGCTGTGCCAGCCATCGCGGCCGGCATCGAGGTCTGGCGACTCTCGCAGCCGTGAAGCACGAGGCCACCACCATGCCGAATAAACCGCTGCCAGACCATCCTTTGCTGCGCCATCGCGACGGCCACCACGCGCGCGTGACCTACGAAGAACTGTTTTTCGACCTGGTTTATGTCTTCGCGGTGACCCAGCTCAGCCATGAGCTACTGCACAACCTCACCGGATTCGGCGTGATCGAAACGCTGATCCTGTGGTTCGCGGTCTGGCTGGGCTGGCAATACACCTGCTGGGTCACCAACTGGTTCGACCCCGAAACACCCCGTATCCGCGGCATGATGTTCGCGACCATGCTGCTCGGGCTGGTCATGGCGGCCAGCATTCCGATGGCATTCTCCGACCGGGGGCTCATGTTCGCGGGCGCCTACGTGGCGATGCAGGTCGGGAGAACGGCTTTCATCGCGCTGCATCTGCCCGGTGGACATCCGCTAGCGGCAAACTACCGCCGTATGCTCGGCTGGGTATCGATCTCGGCGGTGTTCTGGATCGCCGGGGCGCTGGCACAGCACGAGACGCGTGCCCTGCTATGGCTGGTCGCTGTTCTATGCGAGTACGTCTCCCCGATGTTCGGCTTTGCCCTGCCCGGGATGGGGCGCTCCAGCACGCAGGAATGGACGATCGAAGGCGGCCACATGGCCGAGCGCTGCCAGCTTTTCGTGATCGTGGCTCTGGGTGAGACGGTACTCGCTAGCGGCGCCACCCTCGCAGATGCCGCAACCTGGAATGTGCCGGTAGTGCTGGCGCTGCTGGCCAACTTCGTCGGCACGCTGGCCATGTGGTGGCTATATTTCGGCACGTCGAGCAAGGACGCGACGGCAGCTATCACGCGCTCGGATGATCCCGGACGCATCGGCGCGTATTTCCACTACGTCCATGCCATCTTGATCGCCGGCGTCATCGCCTCTGCGGTCGGCAACGACCTGGTGCTGGCCCATCCGCATGCGCACCCTAGTACGGCCCAGGTCGCCATCTTGCTCGCCGGGCCGGCGATTTATCTGCTGGGCAGCGCCATCTACAAGCGGATCGTCTATGGTGTGGTGCCGGTATCGCATTTGGCCGGCGTGCTGATGCTGCTTGCACTGGTGCCTGTGGCATTTTTCGCCGACATGCTGGTCATGGGATGTTTGACCACAGCGGTCGTGCTGATGGTGAGCTTCTGCGAGGGGCACCTGCTTCGAGACCGTCGCAGGAAGGACGTGCAGTGAGCGTCGAGTCGGGATGCAATCAGCCCCGAGTATTCGTTGCGGGGGCACCAGCCGCGCCGGAGGGTCCTGCCGAATTGGTGCGATTCTGGCGAGCATCCAAGGCGGATTGGTTCAGCCACGATCCGGCCTTCGACCTGCATTTTCGCGAGCGCTTCCTCTGCCTGCATCTGTCGGCGGCGCGGCGCTTGCATGACGATTGGGCGGATACCCCAGAGGGAGCGTTGGCGTTGCTCATCCTGCTCGACCAATTCCCGCGCAATGCCTTCCGCGGAACAGCTCGTATGTATGAAACGGACCCCTTGGCCCGGCACTATGCCCGAAAGGCAGAATCTGTTGGGCATATGAGGAAGGTCGATGCCGACTTGAAACTGTTCTTTTGCCTGCCCTTTGCCCATTCGGAGGATGTCGTTGACCAGGATCTATCGGTCGCGCTGAACGCTCGGCTTGGGCAACCCTGGCTCTCCCATGCCGAGGGGCATCGGGACATCATTCGCCGGTTCGATCGCTTTCCGCATCGCAACGTGATGCTGGGACGCCAGACCTCGGAGCAAGAAGATGCCTTCCTAGGCAGCGGCGGATTTGCCGGATGAGGCGCGGTCCCTTCGAGCGGGCTCTCAGTTCAACAAGTTATGTGGAAAGGAATGAATGGACAAACTTGATCAGTACCGCGTCTTCGTTCAGGTTGCCGAGATGGGCAGTTTCATAAAGGCGGCCCATGCGCTGGAACTGCCGCGCGCGTCGGTTTCGGCGGCTATCCAACAACTTGAATCGGCCATGGGCACACGCCTGCTGCATCGAACGACGCGACAGGTGCGTCTGACTGCCGATGGCATGCAGTTGCTGGAGCGCGTGCGTCTGTTCCTTTCAGATGCGGAAGACATCGATCAGCTGTTTCATGTTAGCCAACGCAAGATTTCCGGGAGGCTCAATGTGGACGTCCCCAGCCGTATCGCCCGCCGGTTGATCGCCCCCGCACTGCCGAGCTTCCTGCGTCGCTATCCACGCCTTCAATTGGCATTGGGCTCGACCGACCGCGCAATTGATCTAGTGCACGAAGGTGTTGACTGCGCCGTGCGGATTGGTGCACTGCATGACAGTAGTCTGGTTGCTCACCTCCTCGGCCATATCGCACTGATCAACTGCGCCAGTCCGGGCTACCTGCGTGAATATGGCGTGCCAGTCAAGCCGGATGACCTGACTCACGGGCACTGGTCGGTGGGGTACGCATCGCCCTCCACAGGACGGGAGTTGCATTGGGACTACATTGTGTCGGGCAACGAACGGCAGATCGCCGTACCCAGTCGGGTAATCGTCAACAACGCCGAAAGCTACATCACCTGCTGCGTGTCGGGGACAGGACTGATCCAGATTCCGCGCTTCGATGTCCAGCACCTAATCGACAGAGGCGAACTTGTGGAGGTCATGCCCGAGTTTCGCGCTGCGCCCATGCAGGTCTCCCTTGTCTACCCGAATCGCAGGCAGCGTTCGCGGCGACTAGTGGTCTTTCAGGAATGGTTTGAGGCATTGATGCGACCGCATTTGCATGCCTGAGACCATGGCAGGAAGAAAGCGGTGATTGCCTTTACGAACCTGTGGGTGACACGAAAAAAGTCTATGGGTATCGGTGAGCTACGTCTTAATACGGAAAAGCGGGCTGGTAAGTCCATCAAAGCAGTTCGCGCGGAACATTTTTTCGCGACCACTAACGCAGAGTTCAGCGTTTTTTCAACTTGCCGATCGGTACATGTAAGTTGATCGGAGCTTCCTTAGAACTTTAAGGATATACCTTGCAATACCAAATTAGGCGTCAATACGCCCTTAATAAGCTGGAGTAACGAGATTGTCGTCTATGTCGCACGGATTAGTTAAGACAGTAAGGGGGAGGTGATCCGAGCTGCTCATAGCGCAAATGCTTGTGTGGATCTGCCCAGTTCTTAGCATACACAAGAATACTGAGCAATCAGGTACCAACAATCAATGCCGCCATCTCCCATCACAGATTTGTTGTGGCGGCTTTTGGGATTGTCTCAGTAGGGCCTAGATCGACCTGGATTGTTTAGTAATCCAACATTACGTTCTATCAAAGGTGCTTTTTGAACGTTGCCGCAGTGATAGCAGTTGCTATTCCGAGCATCACCGCGCAAGGCAAAAAAATCGCCATGGGATTGAGCGAGAACGGTAGGGGTAGGTAAATAATCCAGGGCATGATCAGCAGTGGTAGCACTGCTCGCTTAGCGCGATGGTAGACAAAGCTGCTTTCTCGCCCCGCGCCAAATTTGCGCAGGTCACGGCGCATTAAACCATCGACAAAACCGGTGAGCGAGGCCAACAAAAATAGTGGTGTGGACAGGACCAGAATGCTCAGGCGCACCACGAAGGTAAAGGTTGCATACACTGCGGCCAGCACCAGATCCTCAATGCTCACGTAGAGCTGGTTGATCGAACTCCAGAAGCCGTTGCCCTGGCTCGACACCCGCGCCCGCCGGGCAAAATCCGCAAAGCCAGTCTCGACCAACAGCCACTGATTGAGTAGGTCCAGTACCTTAAGGATCGTTTGCCCAGGTTGTTTGAGAATGAGTGACGATTTGAAATGGTCGCTAAGCCAGCCCAGTTCATTGACCAGCATGACTTGGCTATGTCTCCAGTCTTGATCCCTCCAGAATAAGAGCAGACCTGCCCACTCGATCAAGATCGAGAACAGTAATGAGGCAGTCAACAAACCGATGATGCGCAAGACCAAGCCGATCGCCGAAATAATCAATCCAGAACGCTGGTTCGATTGTGGTGGCGTGTTCTGGACGGAAGTCGCCATTGATAACTCCATTGTGTGTTGCTGCGTTGATGTGGGCACGACTCCATCTGAACCATTTGCTGTTAAATCGAACACTAGGTTGGGCTATCCGACTTGATTCAGATTGAAGTTTGTAGTTGGTCCACCGTCGCCCGCACTCCACCATTGACCCGCCTGCTCGTTGTAAACCGCTCGCATCATCTGGGAGAGCTCCTGCAAGTCCTTGGGTATGGCATCGTCGTTGGAGGGTTTTGGCAACGGCATGCGGACTTTCCAGAGCTGCCCACCGGCCTGGAAGGAGAACATTTGCCCCTTGGGCAAACTGACGATGTGCGCCGGCTCGATCAGCGGCACACTAGTGCTGCTGACACGGTCCTGTGAGGATGAGGTGAAATCCGTATTGGCCTCAGGATCGGAGGTGTCGGTGGCGCCCGACACTAGGGTCTTGGTTAGCACATTAACCTTGGGCAACTGCTGGGTGAGCAGTTCAGCGGTGGCGGTTTCGCGCACGCGGAGCATCTGCAGGGTGTTGAAATTGCCGATTACCTGGCCAGCCTTGGCACGATTACCAATGCGCGCTTCGATATCGCTGAGGGTTTGGGTGTAGGCGGTTACCTGGATACCGGCACCGCCCCCCTTGTTGATCAGCGGAATGAACTCATCGCCCATCAACTCGTTGAACTCATCGGCATGCAGGTTGATTGGCAGTTTGTCACCAGCGTTGCCAGATTGAGGCAGCCCATGGTCAATGCCATGTTTGTAGATATGTCCCGCGACCGAGACCAAGTCGGCGAACATTGAATTGCCCACGGCGGCGGCCACTTCGGCATCAGTCAGCGCATCCAGGCCAACGTAGACGATGCCGCGTTTTCGGATGATCTGCATCCAGTCGAAGATCGGCCGCGGGTCATCCAGGTCGGTGTAGTTGGGAGCCAGTAACTGGGCGGTCTTGCCGGTGGTGAGTTTCTCCAGCAGCGGCAGTAGTGAGGCAACTATTTTGTCGAAGTAAGTACGGTCATATCGCACCGCTGAGCGCAGTCCGTCCATTACCGGGTCAAATACCCGTTTCACTGCCAGGTACTGCTCGATGGCCACCACACGCTTTTCGCGCCCGATCATATGCCGGGGAATGTTCTTCTCTGTGAGTTTGCCTTCAAGCTGGACGATTACTTCCCAGGCCTTCAGGTCGGTCTTGGCGAAAAACTGCTGAGCGTATTCGATAAACAGTGCGTCGATGTTGACCACATGCCGCTGGATCTGCAGGTAGTCCGGGCGTCGGCCCAGCTCGATCAGGGCGCGGGCGATGATGTTGACGAAACGCCAGGCGAACTCGCGAAAGGCCGCGGAGTTACCTTCGCCGCTGAGTTGCCCGGCGATGCGTGACGCCACTTCCGAGATGCGTCCGAAACGTCCCACGGCGTTGTAGCGGGCGGATATTTCGGGCCAGCCTAGATGGAAAACATAAAACTCCTTTTCTCGACCGGCCCGTTTGGCTTCGACGTACATCCGTTTGAGTAAATCGGCATCGCCCTTCGGATCGAAGACAATTACTACCTCGTGTTCGACGCGGTGTATGTCCTGAGTGATATACACCTCGGCGAGCCGGGTCTTGCCGACGCGGGTAGTGCCAAGCACTAGGGTATGCCCGACTCGTTCGCCCAGCGGCAGACTGACTTCCGTTTCGTCGGGCTCGACCCCATGCAGAAGTGGCGAGCCACCTACGGGGGGCAAAGGGCGCAACGGATTAAAGGCACTGTCCCAAGACGTGACACGCGCCAATGTCGAGAGTGGAAACGGTGCATGCTCCAGACGCCGTTCGAGTCCGCGTGCCAGGCGATAGCGGGTCGGTTGCTCGACATAGTGAGCGACCGCCGGGTCCTGGGCTTCGACCAAGCGCTGGGTGTGCAGGCGGGTCCAGCGGAATCCTCGGCCTATGAACAGGCGTTTGCGGCTGACCGGAATCTGCCGACTGGTCAGATCGTAGCGGGGCAGCCGACGGATATTGCGCCGATAACGCAGCACCTCCCAAGCTTGTCTCAACCGTATAAGGCCGAACAGGGCATAGGGCAGCGCTGCAACCAGACCGATCTCGGGTGACAGGGCCACCGCCCAGGGCGAGTACACGCACAGCACCGCGGCCGCGATGCAGATCGCTACGGTGTACAGCTCCACCGCTGGCCGGAGTTTGGACTCCATCGCATGCTCGGCCATGACCCGACTCACTGTTCCAATGAGGTGGCGGTGATCAAGACGGGGTAATGCTCAATCTGCAGGCGGGTGGCGATGTCGTTGCCGTTGACCGGCAGGATGGTGATGCCCGGAGCGGCTGCTCGAATTCGGGCCAACGCTTCGGTGTCGGCCACTTCGACGGCGAGGCCGGCTGCGCCCATTTCCTGCAGTTCAGTCACGCGTTGACGCAACCAAGCCAGCGACTGGGGATCGTCTCCCACCAGAAAGAAGGGTCGCAAGCCAGGCATGTCCAGGGTGCGAGACGTGATCTGGCCGGGACTCAAGTGAGAGCTGCGGACGGGCAGTATCCAGGCCTCATCGGCAAACCTGGACACGTCCGCATGCATGGCTCGGTCAGGCTGGATCTTGTTGTTTATTGGCGGCCTGGCAACCTGGAAAAGAGGGCGGGTGAAGTCGCCAGGCTGATCCCCGGCTACAGTCAGTTCCGGCTGGGCGAAAGGTGCCAAGAGCAGGATGAAGTAGCAGGTAAGGGGTATTCGCTTCATCGTGGTGTGCCCTGTTTGAAGGAGACCAGCGAGCGTTCGAGTTGTCGGGAAAAGCCGGCGCGATAACGCGCGGCCGGCTTTCCTCCTGCCGGGCGGTGATAACGTCCGGCAGCCAACACCCAATCACCGGTGGCAGCGTGATGCTCCTGCAACAGCGTGGCGGTGACGGCGAGATTTCGGTACGGGTCAAGGGCTTCGCAGGGACTGGAGAAACGTTGTCCGTGATAGCCCAAGTTGATTTGCCCGAGTCCGACATCGATCCTCTTGACGTCATGTCGGGCGAGCGCCTGAAGCAAGGCGTGACAAGCAGCCTGGCGAGTGGCGAAGCGGTAAGGATTACCGGCGATGTTCAGGGTCCACGGCCAGGGCAGCAGTCGACCACGGACGCGGAGTCCGCTTTCCTGCCGGGCAATCGCGAACAGCACTGTCGAAGGGATGTCGGCGTCGTGCGCCGCCAATTGATAGGCAGGAGGCGGAAGCTCCTGAGCCTGAGCCTGAGCCGCCAGCATCGCCAACATCAGCGCAACACCACTCAGTTGAGGCGTTGCCATTGTCCATTCACCTGTTGGAACGTGGCGGGCAACGGTCCCGGGGCACCCAGGCTGAACCATCGACCACGGTCATGGTTCAGGGTGATCTGCCGGCGTTGAACCTTGGCCGGATCGATGTCCGCTTGCCGAGCCCAGCGGCGGACGCGTTCATCCTCGCCTTGGCTTCCCACCAGATAGATATCGAACGCCGTATCGCTGCTTTGCAGACGCTGCGCTTCGGCGGTGCACGCAGAGCAGTGGTCTTCGACAAACAGAGCTCGGCGCGGCTCTACCGGTGAGGTAGCAGAGGGCGTGGATGCCATACCTTGAATCGGCAACAGCCCCGGAAACAGCTTGGCCCAGGCAGCCGTGTAAGCGTTTTGGTAGGCCAACTCGCGCTCGGCGCGTTTGGCTTCCAGCGCTACCTGTAGTTCGGCATAGCGCTGGCGCTCTTGGTCGGTTTGGGCCTCGACCCCGAGTGCGGTCAACGGATCGAGGTTCGGGCTCCAAAAACCGCGTGGGCCGGCTTGGATCTGTTCGAAACGCGTCCACTCCTGCTCGGTCAGGCCCCAGCTCGCCGCCTGTTCAGAGTCAGAGCGCCCCAAGGGCGCGACCTCCGTGTCCTGATTCCGTGACGGTGTCGTGGCGGGGTTACCCATAGCAGCGCCGATGACCAATAGCGGAGCGAGACAGACGACGGTAGGCAGTAGCGCTCTGTTCATGATCGCTTCTCAAGGAAGGTGTACGGTCTGGTCTGGCTGAGCGGCCACTGCGAAGATGGCTGAGTTCGGCTCCAGCACTTTTAGGTACCAGGCGCCGAACTGCTCACCGCTATGCAGCAGCCGAACATCCATGAGCGAGCGACTGTCAGAAGGTGCGACCGCTAAAAAGCGCTCGCCCCCGCGGGACTCGACACTCAACACCGAGAACGGTGGCGAGAGCGGGGCGGGCTTGGGGCGAGCCTTCTGTTTCGGCTTGGTCGTGAAAGACGCCGGTGGTGGGGGTGATGATTGGGTCCTGAGCTCCAGGAGCCGTTGCTCGACGTGCTCAAGGCGTGCGCGTAGCTCGGTCATGTCCGCCTCGGTAGCGCGGGTTGCCAGACCGTCGCGCAGTTCCTGTATCTCCTGCGCCCACTGATCCAGCATCGGATCGAGGGTATTGGCCTGTTGCTCACCGGTATCGACCAGCTGCTTCAGATCTTTCAGCGCATATTGCAGCCGCTCCTGTTCGTTCTTGAGCGCGCTTGAATCATGTTGCCAGGTGTCCAGGGTTTGCCGGTATTGCGCGTCCCTGCTCTGCAGTTCTGCGGTGCGCTGGTACTGGTTATACAAACCACCGCTCAGCCCGGCGACCGCCAGGCAAAGTAAGCCGACAATGAGGGTTTGAAACGTTGAGGTTTTCATGGCCGTGCCTCCAACTGATGGGGCAAGACGGGTGTGATCGGTGCTACACCAGCCTCCGTTTTCTGCTGTTCGAAGCAGACCGAACGGTTGATTTCATCGGTCGTGAGTTGCCAGGCGGGGCCAGCCAAAACTTGTAGCGCGCTGCGCAAAGGGATTGGACCCAGCCGGTAATGGGCCGTCGGCAGGGGGCGGGTAAAAAGTACCTTCACCGCTGCCGTATCGGGACACAGCGAATAGCCCGAGCGCTTTAGTACATACTGCAACGCATCCTGCACCGAAGGATTCAGGTTGGACGGGATGTTCACGTCGATGATTTGGGCGAGAAGGTCGCGTTGTTCCGTGGTTGGTTCTGTGCTGACCAGCGTATAGCGGCCATAACGAAGTTCTGCCGGATGGCTTTCTTCGGCTGTGCCCCTCGAGTGCTGGGCCTGATTGGAGCCACTGCCATTTTCTGGATAGGTCGGCATTGTGTTGGATATTTGCGCGGTGCACGCACTTAACAAACCCAGCAGGCAGGCAGGCGTGAAAAAACGCTCCATGGAAAAAAACCTCATGTCAGATTCAGTGCAGAAACTGACATGAGGTGAAAGAGCGATTCAGTGAGAAAGATGATTCAAGGTGGATCGTTTTAAAGCGCACGTTGCTATTCATCGAAAATGGCGAGCCCGTCCAAGACGGCAGCGTCGGGGTCGAAGATTAACAGTCTCACATCCGCCAATGCCGCCAGATACAGTACGTTGACCAAGGCTTTTGGTGTGCCTGCGTCGAGTTGTTCTTGTCTCAAGCTCGAATAACGATTGCCCTCAGTGGTCAGCAGGTTCTCGTCCGTCCATGGCGTGCCGATCAGTTTGCAACCGATGCCGCAGCAATCCGGCAACGTGAAAAGCTCGAACAGAAGGCCGGTTCGCCTCGGAGCGAAGTGACTGACCCACTCTTCCAGATAACGCATCGCAGCTTCAGGAAGGTGCGCGGTACTTATTTCCCAGGCTCGACTGAAATGTCCCGTTTCGAAGTTCAAGCAATGGACCATGGCTTGGGCTTCTTCCAGGGAGTACAGATCGCCGAGATGATGCCGCTCGTTGAGTATTTCACCCGACACGGCGTAAATCACTTGGCGCACCAATCCGCTAGACGGGCAGCGTTCATCCAACTCCTCCGGAATGGATTGGCCTTCGCTGATCAAAGCGAGATCATCATTGAACACGCAGGGGAACAGTTGCAGCGCATCGTCGGGAAGATGAGCTTGTGAGTCGTGTACGGGGCGAAAGCAGTGAGGGCGATCGTCTTCGTAGGTGATCAGCAACAGCCGTTCGATATGCAGGTTGTCGTAACCGCGAGCAAATGGATTTGAGGTCGGCAGCGGGGTTGAGGTTTGGTGGGCGGGGTTCACTAGGGTTCTCCAGAATGAAAATGAACAAGGCGCCCGAAGACGCCTATGAGGGTTAAAGACAGCCATATTCGGCAAGGGAGAGCGGACGGCCTTCACCCACGATGAAGTGATCCAGCACGCACACTTCGATCAAGGCCAAGGCTTCTTTTAACCGTGCGGTCAGGACGCGATCCGTCTGGCTGGGTTCCGTACACCCCGAAGGATGGTTATGCACAAAAATAGCCGCCGCAGCGTTATGCGCTAAGGAGCGTTTAACGACTTGGCGGGGGTAAACGCTGGCGCCATCAATGCTGCCGTGAAACAGGACTTCGAACGCCAGCACCCGGTGTCTTGCATCGAGAAAGATCACACCGAAGACTTCATGCTCTTGTTGGACAAGGTGCAGTTTTAAGTACGCGGCCACAGTGTCAGGCGACGTCAGGATTGGGCCGCGGGCGAACAGCCGACGATCCAGAATATGCAGCGCTTCGTCGATCACCTGGTTTTCATAGACGATACGATCAGCCTCGAAAGCCGAGGTCTCAATCAGTGTAAGTTGGGTGCTCATGATGTACCTCCGAAGGGGAACAATCAGGGGTACACACCCGAGGGGTGTGGTATCCCCGAGGTGGATGGAGAGTTGCTGGCATTAGCCGATGACGAACTGTTTACAGCCGAGTAAACCGGCGGCGTTGACCCTGTAGGTGTGAATCACAGCCGTCGCAGGGCAACGAGGAAAAGGCTTTTATTCCCCAGCCGGCGTCGGGATCGAAGTCGGCACTGATGGGCATCAACCGAACCAGCCCACGGTGTATCGCGGCGATGCGTTGTTCGACCTCATTCTGCGAGTGATACAGCGATAACGTGCTGTAGTCCTCGTAAGCCGCAGCGAATAGGCAGTCGTCGCAAAGCCAGAAGGATTCCATGGTGGCTCTCCTGTGCGGATTGAAGAAAAGGCGCTCGACGGAGCGCCTTGATGAGGAACATCGTGGTCTATCAGGCGGACTGAACGGTGCGGGTGGCAACGCGGTGGGCAGTGCGGGGTGTCGATGGAGATTCAGGTTCGTCCTGAGCCTCTGTTGGGTTATCGGTCCTCTCAGCGTCGGCATCAGCCGATGGGGAGGACGGTTCACTGTTTGGCGCTTGCTCAGCAGGTGCTGTTGCTTCCTGCCTGGCGGGCGCTTTGTACTCAAGCATGCCATTGACCTTGATCCAGTCGATGAACAGCAAACGACCTTTCAGGCTGGCACCTGGTTGACCTTGTTTAGCGCCTTTCTCATAGAGAAACGGATCGATCCACAGGTCGCCGATACGGAACGACAGCAAGACCTTTTTCTCGGCGTTGACAGCGTCCATATAGAGACGAACCAAACGTTCAGCTTCGCCGCCAGCGACTTTGCAGTCGAAACGGGTGTATTCCACTGCATCGCTGGCACCGTGCAGAGCGGCGATATCGCAGGCCATGAACGGCTGACCGCGGCGGACTTGTACTTCACGAGCACGGTTGAGATAGCCGATACCGACGGTGTGCAGGTTGAAGTAAGTGATCACTTCTTGAGATTGGTTGGTGTGGGCCATGGTGGTTCTCCTGTTTCAAGGGGAAACGGAGACGCACAATCCCTGATGGGGAAGTGAGCCCCCGTCAGGGTGGGAAGGTGAAGGCGAGCGATGAACGACTTGCCACCGGCTAGCCGATGACGATCAGAACGATGCGTTCGGGGGGAATAGCAGTGCAACAGAGGAGCGTCTGCGGTGGTGATCCGCAGGCATCGAGTAGTGGGCATTCGTCACCGCCGAAGCGGTAACCGTGCGAGCTTCCGAACGCTGATCGCACTTGGGTAAACCACCACGAACGTGGCGTAGCCTTGAAGGTTCTGGCTACCTGGGCTGGGCTGTCAACGACAGCAAACCACGCCCTTTGTATAAGCCCGTCTCAAGGGAGCGTCAAGTCGCCGCAACCCGATTTTTTATGGCTGGGATACGGTGGAAGTCACTGGAATTAAGAAAAGGAAAAAAATAAAGAGTGGGCCTGGCCGGGTGCCAGGCGAGGAAGAGAAAAACCACCTTTGACGGTCCTACGCATTCGACGAGCGCCTCGCAACACTTGGTCGAACTGCGCCATGACTCGCCAACCGACCCTTGTCGTGGCCTGGGTCGGAAGCTACTGGCACGCATCCGCGCACAAAGGGTGCCCAGTGTTTCCCCGGCGGGCTCCGGGACTGAATACGATCGTCGAAGCGGATGACCGCTATTGCCGGGTAGAGGCAACAGTGGTCATCCGCCACAGTGATCAGGTCGAGCATAAAACGGGAATTAAACTCCGCAGAAGAGAAGGCTCCGAACTCGAAGAGTTCGACCGAGCTACCCGGAGCAAATCGGTCTTGGGTCGCCGTTGGCGGTGATCCGAAGTTACTACAGCAGAGAGGGCAATACGACGTCAAGCCTATGGGCGCTCCCCTCATAAGACACTACGTTGACCGCTATGAAAGAGGTTACTTACTGCCAAGATGAGCAGCTAATTGTTCAACGGTTGCCAAGATAAACGCACGGTCGCGTTCTTTCAGTCCACTCAGCAGACCTGTGATCATCTGGCCCTGATCATTGGGACGATTGCTCGACTCCGTCAGCAATTCATCCATTCGGCAGTCGAAAATGTCTGCCAACTGCATCAGCTTGACCACGGAAAGCTCCACTATTCCCCGCTCCAGGCGCGAGATGGCTTCGCTGCCAATCCCTAAGCGTTCAGCCACCTCTTCCTGGGTCAGGTTACGTTCGGTCCGGTGCTTCGCGATCATGCGCCCGATTTGGGCTTGGGTTGGATGTTTATGTGCCAAGTGATGAGTTCTCCAATTCAACCCGAATGGTTGAGCAAAGACCCATTGACATGAACATCCTTAACGGTTGAGTATCGACTTGTAGGGTTGATATATTGACTGAAATAGCTGTGTGTCGCGACGTGACTTCTACTCCTCCAGGAATCGGAGCCCAAGCGACCAGTGAGAATGAGCGGTCTGATAGGGCCAAACGGAGGAAAGGTTGAGCATGGAAGAACAGCGCGAGAACGTCATGGATCTGATCTGGGATCGAACACTGGAGCTGTTCATCAAAATCCATGATTGTCCTGATAACCCTGAACACTTCGACAGCCTTGTTCATTGGCTCAACGAAAGTCCTGCTCACCTGAAGGCGTTCAACGAACTAGGGCAGATATGGATTTCTACTGGCATCGCCTTGGCCCGAGAAAACGGACAGCCTTTGATCGACTTGGAGCGGGATCAGGCGCCGCTGATAATGCACTGAACAGTGCAACACCCAACCTCATGATGAATTCAACTGAACGGTCATTGACGCTGCGTCTCTTTTCTTATCGGCGTAGTGCCCTTGCAGTTCGGGTACTGCGAGCATGACCAGAACGGACCAGGTTTTCCCTTACGCTTGATCATTGATGCATTGCACATAGGGCAGGTCGGCCCGGCTTTGATCGGTATCGGCAAGGTGAGCGATCCACAGTGTTCGACCAATTGCGCAATCCAGTTCGCCTGCTTGGCGACAAACGCATCCAAGGTCAGGCGTCCCGCTTCGATCTCGTCCAGAGCTTGTTCCCAAACCGCGGTCATACCCGGATCTGCGACGGCGGCCGGTACCGCCTCGATCAGTGTATGGGCTGTAGCGGAGGCCATTAAGGCACGTTTTTTCTTCAGCAAATAACCGCGATCAATCAACCCCTTGATGATGCCGGCTCGCGTGGCTTCGGTACCGATACCGGTGGTGTCCCGAAGTTTCTGTTTCAGTCGTGGGTCGGTGACCAGCTTGGCGACGTTTTTCATGGCCTTGATCAGATCACCCTCGGTGAAAGGTTTGGGAGCGGTGGTACGCATGGGCTTGAGTTCGACGTCGTCCACTGCGCACTTAGTACCCTGTTGTAAAACCGGTAAGACTTGGGACTTGTGACTGGGCTCATCCTCCTCGGTGTTTTCGCAGAGTAAGCCTTTCCAACCCTGGACCAGGATCTGTTTGCCAACAGCGATCAAACGTTCTTCGTCACATTCCAGCTCGACCTGGGTTCGGTCAAACTCATGATGCGGCAGAAACTGCACGAGGTAGTGGCTACGAATCAGTTCGTAGACTTGGCGTTCTTGTTCAGACATCCGCGCCAGGTTTGCCGGTTCGGTGGTGGGAATGATGCCGTGGTGTGCGGTGACCTTGGCATCGCTCCACACGCGGGAGCGCAATGATCGATCGAGGCTCCCGAATGCAGGTCTGAGTGCCGGATCCGTTTCGAGCAGGGCGTCGAGTACTGCGGGTGCCTCGTTGAACATACTCTCTGGCAAATAGCGGCAATCGCTGCGCGG
>Ga0308160_10003043_pt1 | contig 19369 bp, 20 predicted proteins | sample PhyFR1_FD_201036 | JGI IMG/M metagenome (GOLD analysis project Ga0308160, IMG submission 201036) | Phyllosphere microbial communities from UC Gill Tract Community Farm, Albany, California, United States - DLSLF.R1 | ecosystem: Host-associated > Plants > Phyllosphere > Unclassified | place: USA...
CCAGCGTGTCCCAGAACCAGCGCGCGCCTTCGGACCAATGCACGCGCAGGTGCTTGCACAGGTAGCTGGCGACGATCATCCGCACCCGGTTGTGCATCCAGCCGGTGTGCCACAGCTCGCGCAGGCCCGCATCGACGATCGGCACGCCGGTGCGGCCGCGCTGCCAGGCCTGCAGTTGCGCCGGATCCGGCGCGGCCCAGCGGAACCGGGCGAAGCGCGGATTGAGGTTGTGCTCGGGCGTGGCCGGGAAATGGTGCAGCAGGTGATGGGCGAAGTCGCGCCAGCCGAGCTGGCGGATGTAGGCATCGATCGCCGCGCCGCTGGCGGCGCTGCGGTGCTTTTCCAATTCGGCGACGATCCGCCACGGCGCGATCTCGCCGAAATGCAGGTGCGGCGACAGGCGCGAGGTGCCGACCTGGTCGGGACGGTCGCGGCCGGCGACGTAGCCGCGCAGCGCGCCGTCGACGAATACCTCCAGCGCTTCGTGCGCGCCCGCTTCGCCCGGTTGCCATACCTCCCAGAAGCCGCGGTCCCAGCCCAGCGCCGGCGCCAGTCCGAGCTGCTGCAGCGGCAGGCTGTGCAGTGCCGGCGGCGGTGGCGGCAGCGTCTTCGGCGCGGGCGATAGCGCCGGCACCTGCCAATGGCTCAGCGCGCTGCGCCAGAACGGTGTGAACACCTTGTACGGCCCGCCCTGCTGGGTCGCCAGCTGCCACGGCTCGAACAGCAGCGCGCCGTTGTGGCTGTGCACCTCCAGGCCCTGCTCGCGCAGTTCGCGCTTGAGCCGGGCGTCGCGCGGCTGCGTGGCCGGTTCGTAGCGGCGGTTCCAGTACACCGCGACCGCGCCGCATTCTTCGATCAGCTCGCGCAGCACGGTCTCGGCCGGGCCCTGGCGCAGGATCAGTCGCGAACCCAGCGCGCGCAGTTGCGCGTCGAGCGCGGCCAGCGAGCGCTGCAGCCAGCTCAACGAGGCCGCGCCGGCCGCCCAGGCGCCTTCGTCGCCGGGACTGTGCACATACACCGGCACCGGCGTATGCCCGGCGGCCAGCGCCGCGTACAACGCGGGTTGATCGTGCAGGCGCAGGTCGCGCCGGAACCAGACGATGGCGTAGCTCATGCGCGGGATGGGCCGGAAAAGGACGCGCAAGGATACGCGGCGCCGGCGCGCAGCCGGCGTGAGCGCGCACGGCGCCGGCTCGGGTGCCGGCTGGCGCGCCGATTAGGCGGCGACCGGCGCGCCGGACTGTTCCTGGTTGCCGTAGCTGACCAGCAGCGGCTCGACGATGGCGCCGGCCGCCTGCAGATTGCGCAAGGCCAGGATCGAGGTGAGGCTCAGTTCGGTGCCGTGCGCCAGCAGCATCATGCCGCGCTTGGATACCACGTCCTGCTCCAGGCGCCAGCCCGGCACCAGGTCGCAGACCTTGGCCTTGCGGATGCCGCTGCGGGTATTGAGCTGCAGGTCGGCGAGCGCGTCGATCAGGCCGCGCGGCAGCGGCGGCTCGACCTTGCGCAGTTCCTGCACCGCGTGCGCCAGCGGCAGCTTGCGCGCCAGCCCGCGCACCAGCAGCAGCGAGGCGCGCAGCAGCTGCGCGCCGCGGACCACGTCCGGCGCGGCGTCGGCCGGCGGCGGCAGCGCTTGGTAGCGCACGATCTCGGCCACCGGCTGCATGCGCGGGATCGCCGTCAGCAGCCGGTACGCGACCAGCGGGTGGCCATCGATCAGTTTCTGCTCTTCCTCGGACAGTTCGTCGCCGGCGATCTCGCGCTGCACGATGTCGCCCGGCACGCTGACGCAGCCGATGTGGCTCAGCGCCGCGGCCACCTCCACCATCCAGCGGTTGGGCCACGGCAGCTTGGCGGTGACGTGGCTGACGCAGGCCTGCAGTTGCGCCGAGCGCTGGAACGCCCACGGCGCGACCATCGACAGCACCTCGGTGAGCATGCGCGTGGTGCCGGCCAGCGTGGTTTCCAGCAGCTCGCGTTCCAGCAGCGTGGCGCGATGCAGCGCCACCGCCTGCTCCAGCGCGGCGACCAGTTCCTCGGTCGGGCACGGCTTGCACAGGAAGCGGAAGATCGCGCCCTGGTTGATCGCGGCGATCGCCGAGGTCGCATCGGCCTGCCCGGTCAACAGCAGGCGTACGCTGTCCGGCGCGCGCGCGCGCGCCGCGGCCAGGAACGCGGCGCCGTCCATGCCCGGCATGCGCATGTCCGAGACGATCGCCGCGAACGGCGGGCCGGCGGCGATCGCGGCCAGCCCGGCCTCGCCGCCGTTGGCGGTGACCACGTCGAACTGGCCGAACAGGTTGCGCTCCAGCGCCGCCAGCAGATTGGGTTCGTCATCCACGCACAGGATGCGCGGCAGTTCCGGCTCGCTCATGACGCGTCCTCCGCTTCGCGAATCTGCGCGCACGCCGCCTGCCACTGCGGCAGCTGCGCGGCCACGCCCATCGCCTGCAGGTATTCCAGGTCCGGCGCCAGGCCCTGAGCCAGCGCCACCGCCACATGCACCACGCCGATCGCGTCGAACTGGCGATGCTCGACCCGGCGCGGCGTACGATGATGCGCGACCGCCTCGACGATCGCCCCGGGCAGGCCCCACACGCCGAGCAGATAGGCGCCGATCTCCGCATGCGACGGGAAGCCGCGGCCGTGCGGATCGGCATCGCGGCACAGCCGCGCGATGTCCGGCAGCAACGCGCCGACGTTGGCCAGCAGCGCCGCGGTCGTGACCACGTCCTCGGCGGCATGGCCCTTGCCGACCGCCGCCGCCAGCCGCGACGCGCGCACCGCGTCGGCGCGGATCGTGTCGGCCGAGTCGCCGGCGTCGCTGTGGAACACCTCGCTGGCCAGCACCAGCGTGCGCAGCAGGCCGATGCCGATGCGGTTGACCGCGTCCTTGACCTCGGCCACGCGATGGCCGTTGCCGAAGAACGCGCAATTGGCCAGCTGCAGCACCTTGGCCGCCAGCGCCGGGTCGCCTTCCACCACCGCGGCCACCTGCGCGACGCCGGCAGCGGGATCGCCGAGCAGGCGGTTGAGCCGCGCGAACATGCGCGGCGCCGACGGCAGCCCGCCGATGCGTCCGGCCACCGCCTGCACCGCCGGATCGTCCAGCAGCACCTGCAACGCCACCGCGCGATCGATCGCTTCGATCAGCGCATCGCCCTCGCAGGGCTTGGCCAGGAACTGATGCGCCACGTCCAGCGAACGCAGCGCCGCTTCCTGTTCGGTATGCCCGGACAGGATGATGCGGATGGTGCGCGGGCAACTGTCGCGCACCTGGCGCAGCAGTTCGGCGCCGTCCATCATCGGCATGCGCATGTCCGAGACCACCACGTCGGCCGGCTGCGCCTGCAGCGTGACCAGCGCCTCGGCGCCGCTGCCGGCGAACGCCACGTCCCAATCGCGATCGGCCATGAACATGGTGCGCTCGAGGCCGGCCAGCACCTGCTTCTCGTCGTCGACGAACAGCACGCGCATCGTTCAGCCCGCCGCCGCGTGCAACGGCAGCCGCACCACGAAGGTGGTGCCGCGCTGGTCCGCCGACGGTTCGAAGAAGATCCGTCCCTGGTGCTTTTCCACCACCGCCGAATAGGCGATCGCCAGGCCCTGGCCGGTGCCCTTGCCGACCGCTTTGGTGGTGAAGAACGGATCGAACACCTTGGTCCGGATCGCCTCGGGAATGCCCGGGCCGTCGTCGCTGACGCACAGGTCCACGTGGCTGTCGCCGGCCCGGCGCAGGATGATGCGGATCCGGCCCTGCTCGCGTTCGCCCGGCACCAGCGTGTCGCCGATCGCATGCGCCGCGTTGACCACCAGGTTCAGCAGCACCTGGCCGATCTCGTCGCGCAGGCATGGCACCAGCGGCACGTCGGCGGCGAAATCGGTCTCGATCTCGGCCACGTATTTCCATTCGTTGCGGGCGACGGTGATGGTGGTAGCGACCAGTTCGCGCAGGTCCACCGGCTCCTTCTCGCCGGCCGAAGGATGCGAGAAGGTCTTCATCGCACTGACGATCTTGGTGATGCGGTCAAGCCCTTCCAGCGACTGCTGCAAGGCCTCGGGGGTCTGCTTGCGCAGGTACTGGAACTTGGACGAGCTCACCTGCGCGTCGAGCGCGGCTACCAGCTCCGGCGCCACGCCCTGCGCGCGCGCCGCATCGACGATGGCGAAGGTCATGTCGAACACGTGGTCGAGGATCTGCTTGGCCTTGCACACGAACGCGACGTTGTCGCGCACGTACTGCGCCGGCGTGTTGATCTCGTGGGCGATGCCGGCGGCGAGCTGGCCGATCGATTCCATCTTCTGCGCCTGCAGCAGCGCGACCTGGGCCTTGCCGAGGTCGTCCAGGGCATGCTCCAGTTCCTGCCGCTCGCGGTTCAGTTCCTGGGTCTTCAGCGCGACCACCTTGCCCAGCGCGATGTTCTGCTGCAGCGTGGCCAGCGGCGAGGCCACCGCATCGTCGCGCGCAGTGACCCGTTTCTTCAGCACCGCGATCACCTTGTCGCGCGCGGCCAGTTGCCGGCGCAATTCAGCGATCAACGCCGTCTCGCCGCTCTCCGGCGGCGCGGCGGCGGCATGCGCCAGGAACGGTACCGTCGCTGCATCTGCGGACATGCTCATCTCCCGATCGCCACGCCGGTAAAGGTCTGATTGACGTGCAAGCCGTTGAACTGCTCGCCGTAGGTGGAAAACCCGAACACGCTTTGCCGCGCCATGAACGCGCCGACCTGCTGCTGCATCTGCGACTGGCCGAACTCCAGCCGGCGCAGGATGCAATCGCAACCGATCACCAGCGCCGGGTCGGGGATCGTCTCGTGCACCTCGGCAAAGGCCTGCTGCAGCGTTTCCATCACGTCCACCGCCTGCCCGACCGACACCACCATGCCCTCTTCCACCGCGCAGTAGCAGGTCATCGACAAGTCCTCGTTGACGCGCAGGATCGAACGCACGTAAGGCTCTCCACTCAAGGTCAGCAGCAGCGGATAGGTCGAGAACACCTTCGGTTCCAGCGCTTCCAGCGGCACACCGATCGCCTGCGCATAGGCCAGCGCGGCCGGCTCGCCGTTGATCTCGCGGATCAGGCGCCGCTCCGGATCGGCATCGGTGACCACCAGCTCGATCTCGCTGGCGACGAAGTGCTGCAGCTTGAACACCACGAACGGATGCCGCGAATGGAACAGGGTCAACACCGCCGCATCGGCCAGGAAGCGGCCGTCGTAGTAGACCAGGGTGCGCTCGAAACGCAGGTTGTCGCCGGCCGAGCCGCCGAGCAGCGGCACGTCGCCGATCATCCGGTACAGCGCCGCCGCCAGGTATTCCTCGCAGGTGGACAGCCCGTCGACCAGCAGCAGCGAGAAGCATTGCCCGGCCTTGTCGGCCGTCGCCGCCTGCACCGTCTCGGCCACCACCGCGACCTGCGCCTGCAGGTCGCTCAGCGGCGCGATCAGCAGCGGCTGCGCCTGCAGCACGCCACCGCGCAGGCCGGCGACCAAGATGCCGTTGCTCTGGAAGCCCTGCTCGCCGATCTGGCCGGCGGCGGTGCAGCCGATCACCGGGCAGTCGAAGCCGGCCTTGATCGCCGGCCCCAGCGCGTCCAGGTCGTATTCGGCATCGCAGAACAGCAGCAGCGCGTCCAGCGGTGCGGCGCCCAGTTGCGCACGCAACGCGGCGACCGCGGCGACCGCATCGCGGTCGGCGGTTTCCGCGTGGGTGACGGTCAAAGACATGGGCGGAATCCGGGAAGGGTACTTTCCGGGTATCGACCATCACGGATTGAGGTTGAGCGCGGTCACGGCGCTCTGTGACAGAAGTATCGCTGTGGCCGGATGAATACGCGCGCCGCCGGCCGCATCCATCGCACCGCAGCAATCACGCGACCGGTGTTGCGGTCGCATGCGGCGCCTACTCGAACGCGCCCACCGAATCGTGCGACAGATTGTCGAAGCGGGTGTATTCGCCGAAGAACTTGAGCTTGCACGAGCCGGTCGGGCCGCCACGATGCTTGCCGATGATGATCTCGGCCAAGCCCTTGTCCGGCGAATTTTCCTTGTTGTAGTAATCGTCGCGGTAGATGAACACGATCATGTCCGCGTCCTGCTCGATCGCGCCGGATTCGCGCAGGTCGGCCATCACCGGGCGCTTGTCAGTGCGCGTTTCCAGCGAGCGGTTGAGCTGCGACAGCGCGATCACCGGCACGCCCAGTTCCTTGGCCAGGCCCTTGAGCGAGCGCGAGATCTCGGAGATCTCGGTGGCGCGGTTCTCGCTGTTGCCCGGTACCGACATCAGCTGCAGGTAGTCGATGACGATCAGCCCCAGGTCGTGCTCGCGCTTGAGCCGGCGCGCCTTGGAGCGCAGGATCTCCGGCGACACGCCGGGCGTGTCGTCGATGAAGATCTTGGTTTCCTTCAGCATCTTGATCGCACCGGTGACCCGCGCCCAGTCCTCGTCCTCGAGCTGGCCGGTACGCAGGCGCTGGGCGTTGATGCGGCCGTTGGAGGAGATCAGGCGCATCGCCAGCTGCGAGGCCGACATTTCCATCGAGAACACCGCCACCGCCTTCTTCGACTTGATCGCGGCGTACTCGGCGATGTTCAGCGCCAGCGTGGTCTTGCCCATCGCCGGACGCGCGGCCAGGATGATCAGGTCGGTCGGCTGCAGGCCGGCGGTCATCGCGTCGAAGTCGCTGTAGCCGGTGGGCAGGCCGGTGATGTTGCCGCCGTTCTCGAAGCGGCTGCGCAATTCCTCGAACGCGTCCTTCAACGCGCCGGGCATGGCCACGAAATCGCTGCGCCCGCGCGCGCCGGCCTCGGCGATCTTGAACACCGCCTTCTCGGCGCTGGCCAGCAGCTCCGCGCTCTCGCGCCCTTCCGGCTGGAAGCCGTCGTTGACGATGCTGGTGCCGACCTCGATCAGCTGCCGCAGCACCGCCTTGTCGCGCACGATCTCGGCATAGGCGGCGATGTTGGCCGCCGACGGCGTGGTGCTGGCCAGTTCGATCAGGTAGGCGCCGTCGCCGACCATCTCCAGCTTGCCCTGCGACTCGAACCACTCGCCCAGGGTCACCGCATCGAACGGGCGGCCCTTCTCGGCCAGCTCGCGGATCGCGCGGTAGATCAGTTGGTGGTCGCGCCGGTAGAAATCGTTGTCGGTGAGCTGGTCGTTGACCCGATCGTAGGCGTCGGGCGCCAGCATCAGGCCGCCGAGCACGGCCTGCTCGGCCTCGATCGAATGCGGCGGCACGCGCAACTGATCGATACGCGGCTCGCTGCGTTCGCCACGCTCGCTTTTGCGGTCGCCGCGGTAGCCGGGACGGGCGGACATGGGCTGGATCTTCTCTCTGGGGGGACGCGGTCGGCGGGCGGCGCCGATGGCGCGACCCGGCCGGCCATCTTAGTCAGCGGCGTGCGGCGCGGCTAGGGACAAGTCTGTGGACAACCCGTTGAGAACTGCGCACAGGCCGCGCCACGCAAGGCGATCGCCGCAGCGCCAGCATCGCCGCCGCCGGTCGCAGCCGCTGCGATCGCGCGTTCGTGCCGGCTCAGGCCTGCAGTTCGTCGACCCAGGCGATGAACTTGTCGACGAAGCCCTGCAGGAACTTGCGCGTGTCGGCGTTGCCGATGCTGCCGTCGGCCTCGATCAAGCCGTCCGTGAACTGCAAGAATACCTCCGGCTGGCCCAGCACCGGCATATCCAGGTAGGCCAGCACGTTGCGCAGGTGCTGCTGCGCCAGCGCGGTGCCGAGCGCGCCGGGCGAGACCCCGCACACCGCCGCCGGCTTGCCGGCGAAGGCGCTGTCGCCATAGGGCCGCGAGCCCAGGTCGATCGCGTTCTTGAGCACGCCGGGGATCGAGCGGTTGTACTCGGGGGTGACGAACAGCACCGCGTCGGCGTTGCTGACCTGCGCCTTCAGCCGCTTGCCCTGCTCCGGATAGTCGTGGTCCTGGTCCTGGTCGTACAGCGGCAGGTCGCCGATCTCCACGTACTCGAAGCGGGCACGGTCGCCGACCAGTTTCTCCAGCGCCAGCGCCAGGCGCCGGTTGAACGACTCCTTGCGCAGGCTGCCGACGAAAACGGCGATGCGGTACTGGCTCATGGCGTACTCCTGACCGATTTGGGGCTTGCAGCCTAGCCGCCGGCGCAGCGCGGCCAGGTGAATACGGCCGAGGCGACCGCCGCCAGCCCGCTCAGCGCCGCGCCTGCCAGTCCGCGCGCGACTGCCCCCACACTTCCACCTCGTGCGCCTGCATCGGCTCGGGCAGGCGATCCTGGCGCAGGTAGCGCGCGCCCAGCTTGGCCGCCACCGCCTTGGAATTGGCGTTGTCGGCGGCGATGGTGTGGATCACCTCGGTCCAGCCCAATTGCGCGAACGCCCAGTCGATCGACGCGCGCGCCGCTTCCGGCGCATAGCCCTGGCCCCAGTACGGGCGCGCGATTCCCCAGCCGACCTCGGTCCCCGGCCAGCCATGCGGCTGCCACGGCCCGATCCGGCCGATCCACTGCCCGCTGCGCTTCTCGATCACCGAGAACATCGAAAACCCTTGCAGCTGCCAGCTGCCGACCAGCGCCGCCAGCGCGCGCCAGGCCACCGGCGGCGATTGCACGCCGCCCAGATGGCGCATCGCCTCCGCATCGGCGGTGAAACGGCAGAAGTCCGCGAAATCCGCCGCGCTCGGCGGGCGCAACAGCAGCCGCTCGGTTTCCAGTTGCAGATCGAAAATGCTCATGCCCTCGCCTCCTCGTGCCTGTCAATTACCCCGGGCGCCACGCCAGCGGCGCGCGCCGGTTCAGAACGCATTGATGCCGGTCAGCTCGCGGCCGACCACCAGTTGGTGCACGGTCTCGGTGCCTTCGTAGGTGATCACCGATTCCAGATTCAAGGCGTGGCGGATGGCGCCGTACTCGGTGGTGATGCCGGCCGCGCCGAGCAGATCGCGGCACTCGCGGGCGATGTCCAGCGCCATGCGCACGTTGTTCCACTTCGCCAGCGACACCTGCGCCGGCTGCAGCGCGCCGGCGTCCTTGAGCCGGCCCAACTGCAGCGCCAACAGCTGCGCGCCGGCGATGCGCCGGGCCATGTCGGCCAGCTTGATCTGCGCGCTCTGCGTGGCCGCCAGCGGGCGCCCGAACAGGATGCGCTCGCCGGCATAGGCCAGCGCCTCGCGCAGGCAAGCGATCGCCGCGCCGATCGCGCCCCAGCTGATTCCGTAGCGGGCCTGGGTCAGGCAACCCAGCGGACCCTTCAATCCGCGCACGCCCGGCAGCCGCTGCGTGTCCGCCACGCACACGTTGTCCAGGAACAGCGCCGAAGTCACCGAGGCGCGCAGGCTCATCTTGTGCGCGATGTCCTGCGTCGCGAAACCGGGCGTGCCGGCTTCGACCAGGAATCCCTGCACCCCGTCCTCGGTCTGCGCCCACACGATCGCCACGTCGGCCAGGCTGCCGTTGGTGATCCACATCTTGTTGCCGCTCAGGCGCCAGCCATCGCCGTCGCGCACCGCGCGGGTCTGCATCGCGGCTGGGTCGGAACCGCCCTGCGCCTCGGTCAGGCCGAAGCAGCCGATCGCGGTACCGGCGGCCATCGCCGGCAGCCAGCGCTGGCGCTGCGCCTGGCTGCCGTAGGCGTGGATCGGATACATGCACAGCGAAGACTGCACGCTGACGAAGCTGCGCAGGCCGCTGTCGCCGCGTTCCAGTTCCTGACAGATCAGGCCGTAGCAGACCGCATTGAGTCCGGCGCCGCCGTCGGCGGGCGGCAACGTGGCGCCGAGCAGACCCAGCTGCGCCAACTCCGGCACCAGTTCGGCGGGAAACCGCGCCTGGTCGAACGCATCGCCGATGATCGGCAGCACCCTGGCATCGACGAAGCGCGCCACCGCCTGCTGGATCGCGCGCTCTTCCTCGCTCAGCAGCGAGGCCACATCGAACAGATCGTCGCAGGGCAACGGCATGGCGGGTACTCGGCAGGCGAAAGCCGCATTGTATCGGTGCGCCCGCACTCCGGAAAAAGAAAAGGCCGGCACTTGGCCGGCCCTTTCTCGCTGCTGCCGCACGCGGCTCAGCGCTGGCTGATCACGTCGCCGGCCGAGGCGGTCTGGGTGACCAGGCGCCCGTCCAGCACCGGCAGGCGATCGCTGCTGGGCTTGTCGTCCATGCGCACGGTCTTTTCCTGGCCGTCGTAGCGGTAGGTGACCTCGTAGCCCTTGACCACATCGTCCTTGCCCAGGGCGATGCGGCTGCCCGGCTTGCTGTCGGTGCGCATGGTACCGGTGCTGCCGTCGTCGTTGCGGTAGGTCACGTTGTAGCCGGTGACGCGCGAGGACTCGGCGGTGCTGTTCTCGGTGTGGCACTGGCGCTCGGTGCGATCGACCACGCGGCCGCCGACGTGGTTGCGGTCGACCTGGTTGCCGATGAAGCCGCCGGCCACGGCGCCGGCCGCGGTCGCCGCCTTGCGGCCGTTGCCATGGCCGACCTGGTTGCCGAGCAGTCCGCCGACCACCGCACCGACCACGGTGCCGCCGACGTTGCCGTCGCGCTCGGGCAGGCGCTCCTGCACCACCACGTCGTTGCAGACCTGGCGCGGGGTGGTGGTGGTCGAGGTCTCGCGCAGCGGCTCGGTGCCGATCACCTCGGCGTAGCGCTGTTCCTTCTGCGTGATCGGATCGACCCGCACCACGTCGGCGTATTCCAGCTTGCCGGCGACGCCGTTACTTGCCACCGCGTCGCCGGACTCGCTGTCGGCGGCCGGGCGCACATCGCCGCTGCCGGCGAACTCCTGCTTGTCGCGGTTGTTCATGAAGGCCGCAGTGGCCACGCCGCCGACCAGCAATGCGCCAGCCGCGACCAGAATGGTTGTCGTATTGCTCTTCATCGTGTTCTCTCCTGCGGTCTGGCCGCGTTGTCTACGGTGCTGTGATTACCATGCCGAAGCTGAACCGATCCGCTCCCTATTCAGCAAAAATCCGCAGCGCGGTCTGGTGCGGTGCCTGGAAAGGCGCCATATCAAGCGTGTTAGCGTTTTCATCACCCTGCCGGAGGATCGTCCATGCCTAACCCGATCGTGCTGCCATTGCTGCGCTGGGCCGGCAAATTGCGCTACCCGACGCTGTTCAAACTGACCGCCGGCCTGTTCGTGCTGAGCGTGCTGCTGCCCGACCCGCTGCCCTTCATCGACGAGATCGTGTTCGGCCTGGGCACCTTGTTGCTGGCCAACTGGAAGACCCGCACGCCTGCGCCCGTCGAACCGGAGCCCATCGCGTCCAGCGCGCGGCGCATGCGCCGCTGACCGCCGATGCGCCTGATCGACAGCCACTGCCATCTCGACGCCGCCGAGTTCGACGGCGACCGCGCCGCGGTGATCGCGCGCGCGCAGGCCGCCGGCATCGCCGCGCAGGTGCTGCCGGCGGTGACGGCGGCGTCCTGGCCGAAGCTGCGCGAGGTCTGCACGATGGCCGACGGCCTGTATCCGGCCTACGGCCTGCATCCGCTGTTCCTGGACCGGCACCGCCCTGAGCATCTGCCGTTGCTCGGCGAGTGGATCGCGCGCGAGCGCCCCTGCGCCATCGGCGAATGCGGCCTGGACTTCTTCGTCGAAGGACTGGACGAAGCCGAGCAGCAGCGCTATTTCGCCGGCCAGCTGCAACTGGCGCGCGAATTCGACCTGCCGGTGATCGTGCACGCGCGGCGCGCGGTGGACGCGGTGATCCTGGCGATCCGCAAGGTCGGGCGCCTGCGCGGCGTGGTGCACAGCTTCGCCGGCAGCCCGCAACAGGCGCGGCAACTGCAGTCGCTGGATTTCCTGATCGGCCTCGGCGGCCCGGTCACCTACGAACGCGCACAGCGGCTGCGGCGCCTGGCGGCCGAACTGCCGCTGCAGCAGTTGCTGCTGGAAACCGACGCCCCGGACCAGCCCGACGCCTCCATCCGCGGCCAGCGCAACGAGCCGGCGCGATTGCGCACGGTGCTGGACACGATCGCCACGCTGCGCGGCCAGCCCGCCGCGGAGATCGCCGAACAGACCACGCGCAATGCGCAGCAGTTGTTCGGTCTGGATGCGAGTGCCGAGCCGGCGTGACGGCTCGACAACAGCCATGGCATCCACAACGAACGCACAGTGCCAACTCTGCAAGGAGCGCTTCGCTCTGGACACGCAACAGCGTGCGTTCGTCATGCCGCTGCTGGCAAAGGGCCAGCGTTTCATCATGATCGAGTGCCCGTGCTGCGGCGCGTCCACGCAGTACGTCACGATCGCCGCCGTCACCAAGCCGCAGGACCACGAGGCACCCTATCGCTGCCCGCTTCCCCGATGCGCGGGATGGGTCGATTGGATCGATGCCGAGTCGCCGCCGTTCTGGGGCTGCGGCGAATGCGGCAGCGTCTGGCATGAGGAGCGCGATTTCCAGAAGCGAATTTCGGACATCGTCGCTCGCTACCCTTATCGTGCAGACAGCTACAAGAGAATCGCAGGCAAATGGCTGCCCGCTGCGCTGGATGCAGAATCGGCCGACTATGAAGAACGCATCGACAAGGAGCCGTGACGCATGGAAGACCTGGCAAACGCAAACCCCGAGCTGGCCAAAGACATCATGGGCATCATGGAGTCCGGCAATGCGCTGGACGAGCGCGGCGACAAAGACGCCGCCCGCTCGGCATACCAGCGCGCCTGGGACTTGCTGCCCGAGCCGAAACTGGAATGGCCACCATTGTCCGCGTGGATCACCGGTTCTTTCTACAATCTGCATTTCGACAGCGCCGACTTCGCCGCCGCCAAACAATGGGCGCAGAAGTCGCTACAGGCCCGCGAATCGGATATCGACACCGGCCCCTTGATCGACCTGGGAATGGCGCACTTCGAGCTGGAAGAATATGCCGAGGCCTATCGCTATTTCGAACAAGCCCACCGCCTCGGCAAAGCAAGAGCCTTCCAGGAACGGCCAAGGAAGTACCTCAAGTTCTATCTGGAAAAGAACCCATGATGGAGGTCTGTCAGGTCGGCAGGAGCGAGTCGGTTACCAGGCCCATGGGGCGGACAACCGCTTCCACTCGCTACTCCGCTTCCAGCGCCGCCGCCATCGCCGGCTGCTCGCGCTTGGGCTTCAACAGCATCTCCAAGGCCTTGCCCGCCGCGGCGAAGGCGAACGCGCCGGTGATATGCGTGGCCGCGCCGAGCCCGGCGCCGCAGTCGAGATTCAGCGCCGCGTCCGGCCCCAGCTGCGGGCGCAGCCCGCAGACGCTGCCGTCGGCCTGCGGATAGCGCACGTTCTCCAGCGAATACACCGCCGGCACGCCGAAGTAGCGCTGCGGGTTCTTGGGGAAGTTGAACTCGCTGCGCAGCTTCTTGCGGATCAGCGCCAGCATCGCGTCGTGCTCGGTGCGCGACATGTCGCGGATGCGCACCAGGGTCGGGTCGGTGCGCCCGCCGGCCGAGCCCACGGTCAGCAGCGGCAGCTTGCGCCGGCGGCACCAGGCGATGGCCTCGACCTTGACCCGGAAGCTGTCGCAGGCATCGATGACCAGGTCGAAGCCGGTGCCGAGCAGCTCGGCGATGTTGGAGGGCGTCAGGAATGCCTCGATCGCGGTCGCCTCGATCGCCGGGTTGATCGCCACGCAGCGCTCGGCCATGGCCCGTGCCTTGTTGCGTCCGTACTGCCCTTCCAGCGCCGGCAACTGGCGGTTGGTGTTGGACACGCAGATGTCGTCGGCATCGATCAGGGTCAGATGGCCGACCGCCGAGCGCGCCAGCGCCTCCACCACCCACGAGCCGACGCCGCCCATGCCCACCACCGCCACGCGGCATTGCGTCAGGCGCTCGATGGTCCCGCGCCCGTACAGCCGGTCGATGCCGGCGAAGCGCTCACGCAGTTGTTCGTTCATGCGCGCAGTTTATTTCATCGGCGACGACGCGGCGGCGGCGCCACGCAGCTCGGCGGCCGGCGTACTATCGCGCTTTCCTTCCGCCAGCCCGCCCCATGGCCAGCCCGCCCGCCTCCACTGCCTCCCGCTACCTGTTCGTGCTGCTCGCCGGCATCCTGATCGGCTTGGTGGCGACGGTGATGGCGATGCGCACGCTGCAGGCGCGGCAGGATCCGTTCCCGCGCAGCCTGATGCAGGTGATGGACAAGCAACTGGCCCTGCTGCAACGCAGCCATGCGCAGAACCGTTGCAGCGCCGCCGACCTGCAGGCGCGCGTGCATACGCTGCGCCTGCTCGGCAACGACCTGGAAACCGCGTTTCCCGGACTCAGCGACGACAGCCGCTTCCAGCAACATGCCGGGGCGCTGCGCGCCACGCTGGATGCGGCGCAGGCCCCGCTGCCGACCACCTGCGCCGCGCTCGACCAGCTGACCCACCGGATCGACGACGGCTGCGAGGCCTGCCATCGCGATTTCCGCTGACCCGCCATTGCGCTTCTCGATGAATTCCCCCTGACCCTGCAGCGCGTCGGCAACCCACACGGGTGGCGATTGGCGTTGCATTCACACGCTGGCGAACAGGATGCGTGCAAACGCGGGGTTGCCGCGGTCCACCGTCTGTCGAGGAGAGCACACATGAAGATTCATCTACTGGCCACTGGCGCCGTCGCCGTTCTGGCATTGGCCGGCTGCGCCACGTCGCCCGGCTACGGTGGCGGTGGCGGCGGCTACAGCCAACCGTCGCGCGGCTATTCGGACAACCGCTGCGCGGACTGCGGCATCGTCACCCGCATCGACACGGTGGGCTCCGGCCGCACCGCGCCGACCGGCACCGGCGCGGTCCTGGGCGGCATCGTCGGCGCGATCGCCGGCCATGAGATCTCCGACCACACCGGCGGCAGCAAGGGCAACCAGAACGTATCGGCCGTGGCCGGTGCCGCCGCCGGCGCCCTGGCCGGCAACCAGATCCAGAACAACGTCACCAGCGACAGCTACGACGTGCACGTGCAGATGGACGATGGCCGGGTGATCGTGGTCAACCAGCGCGATCTGGCCGGGATCCGCGAGAACACCTATGTGCGCGTGGTCAACGGCCGCGTGGTGCCGCGCTAAGCGCAGCCGCCGCCAGGCGTCTGCCGCAATGCAAAAAGGCCCGCACTGCGGGCCTTTTTGCTGGGCGTGGGCTCGGCGCCGGGCAGGGCGCGCCGGGGGGTCAGACCGGCTGCACCGCGTCGGCCTGCAGGCCCTTCTGGCCCTGCACCACGGTGAAGCTGACCTTCTGCCCTTCCTTCAGGCTCTTGAAGCCTTGGGTCTGGATCGCGCGGAAGTGCACGAACACGTCCTCGCCGTTCTCGCGGCTGATGAAACCGAAGCCCTTGGCATCGTTGAACCACTTCACGGTGCCGTTTTCGCGATTGCCGTCAGTCATGGACTTACTCCTTGAAACAGTCTCAGGGGTGGGTACGCCGTGGGTTCGGCGGCTGGTTGCAAGGAGGAAGCGAGGTATAACGCTGTAGCGGATCGTTTGGATCTACCGCATCGGGCCACGATTCACGGTGACCTTTGCAAACGCAGCGGCTGAAAACTTACCGCGGCGAAAATGAAAATGCAATCAGCAAAAACACCCTTTCTGTCAACCCCCAAATCGTCCCGGAGCACACCGCGTGGATCCTACGTTCATCTACTACATCGTCGCCGGGCTGCTGGTGGTGCTGGGCCTGGCCGGGGTGGTGCTGCCGGCCCTGCCGGGGATGCCGCTGCTGTTCGCCGGGCTGGTGCTGGCGGCCTGGGCCGACGGTTTCCAGCGCGTGGGCTGGGTGATGCTGGTGGTGCTCGGCGTGCTGACCCTGCTGTCGTTCCTGGTCGACTTCCTGGCCACCGTGTTCGGCGCCAAGCGCGTCGGCGCCAGCCGCAAGGCGCTGTGGGGTTCGGTGCTGGGCAGCGTGGCGGGCCTGTTCTTCATGCCGATCGGCCTGTTCGTCGGCCCCTTCGTCGGCGCGCTGGCCGGCGAGTACTGGCATGGCCGGCAGTTGCAGCAGGCGACCAAGGTCGGCCTCGGCACCTGGCTGGGCATCGTGCTGGGCACCGCCGCCAAGCTGGCCCTGGCGCTGGCGATGGTCGGCCTGTTCGCGGCCGCCTGGCTGTTGTAAGGCATGGCATCGGTGTCGCGAGATGAACGCGTGATGACCCTGTTGTGCCAGCTGCTGTATTTTCGCAACCGGCTATTCACCTCGGCAGCGCACCACCGCCCGCGCCGCCCGTTTTCGAGAGAACCTGCATGATCCATCGCCCGGCCCGTCCCCTATTGCTGCTGTCCTTCGCGGCGATGCCGCTGGCCCACGCCCAGGAAGTGATGCCCACTCCTGCCTCGCCCGAAGCCTGCGTCGCGATTTCCAGCGATGCCGCGCGCCTGTCCTGCTACGACCAGGCGCTGTCGCGCCGGGTCGCCGATCCGCAGGCCGCCGATGCGGCGGCGAAGATGGCCAGCGAGACCCAGAAGCAGCAGCTGGATGCGTCGATTCCGCAGGACGCCGGCCTGGCCCAGCGCACCCGCCAGCGCACCGCCTCGCTGTTCAAGGACGACCGCTACGACGCCACCATCGCCAACGCCGGCAAGGGCTCGCTGCTGGACAGCCGCTGGGAGCTGGCCAAGGATTCCAAGCTGGGCAACTTCCAGCTGCGCGCCTACAAGCCGGTGTACCTGCTGCCGGCGTTCTGGACCAGCAAGAAGAACGAGACGCCGTCCTCGCCGAACCCGAACAACACGGTGACCACGGCCGAGCCGCTGGACAGCATCGAGGCCAAGTTCCAGCTCAGCTTCAAGACCAAGATCGTGGAGAACATCTTCGGCGACAACGGCGACCTGTGGGGCGCCTATACCCAGAGTTCGCGCTGGCAGGTCTACAACAGCGAGCAGTCGCGGCCGTTCCGCGAGACCAACTACGAGCCGGAACTGGCGCTGGTGTTCCGCAACAACTACAGCCTGTTCGGCTGGAAGGGGCGGATGACCGGGATCCAGCTCAACCACCAGTCCAACGGCCGCAGCGATCCGTTCTCGCGCAGCTGGAACCGGGCGATCCTCAACGTCGGCCTGGACCGCGAGAACTGGGCGCTGGTGCTGCGCCCGTGGTACCGGATCCCGGAGAGCGACCGCCAGGACAACAACCCGGACATCGAGGACTACATGGGCCGTGGCGACGCCACCCTGACCTACAACCGCGGCGGCCACGAGATCTCGCTGATGGCGCGGCATTCGCTGCGCAGCGGCGACCGCTCGCACGGCGCGGTGCAGCTGGACTGGGGCTTCCCGATCAGCAACCTGCTGCGCGGCCATGTGCAGGTGTTCGACGGCTACGGCGAGAGCATGATCGACTACAACCACCGCGCCACCTACGTGGGCCTGGGCGTGTCGCTGCTGGAGTGGTACTGAGGCCCGAACGGCCTCGCAACGCAATCGCGCGGCGGCCGTCAGCGGCCGCCGCGCCACATCGCCGCCGCCGGACTCAGGTCCAGTCGGTCAGGCCTTCGCGGCGGTAGGTTTCCTGGAACGCAGGACGCGCCTTCATCCGCTGCGCATGCGCCTGCAGCGCCGGCCAGCTGTCGCTGGGCCTAGGCATGTTGCGCGACCAGCGCATCATCATCGTCAACATGAAATCGGCGGCCGACAGCTGCTCGCCGAGCAGGTACGGGCCGTTCGCCTGCAGATGTTGCGCAACCTGTTCCCAGGCGGCCTCCAGCTTCCGCTGCGCGTGTGCCTTGCTGGCCTCGACGTTGTCGGCACCGGCCGGCTCGTGCGGATAGAACCAGGCGCGGTAGGCCGGTTGCAGCGTGTTGGCGCAAAAGAACATCCAGCGGTAGTAGTCGGCGCGCGCCGGGCTGCCGGGCGGCGGCGCCAGCCCGGCCTGCGGATGCAGGTCGGCCAAGTGCAGCACGATCGCCGCCGCCTCTGTCAGCACCTGCCCGTCCAGCACCAGAGTAGGAACCACGCCGGCCGGATTGAGCTGCAGATATTCCGGCGCCTTGTGTTCGCGCCGTTCGAAGTCCAGGGCGTGCAGCGTATGCGGCACGTCCAGCTCGATCAGCAGCCAGTGCACCACCAGGGCGGCGGTGCTGGGCGAGTAGTACAGGGTGGCGCTCATGCAATCTCCTGGTAAGTCGCCGAAGCCGGATGACCACGGCCGCGGCAGTCTCGCATGTCGCGCGGTGCCGGCGGCTCAGGCCGGCTCGACCACCACCGGGATCTTGCCGATGCGCGATTGCCATTCGCGCGGGCCGGTCTTGTGCACCGACTCGCCACTGGAGTCCACCGCCACGGTGACCGGCATGTCCTTGACCTCGAACTCGTAGATCGCCTCCATGCCCAGGTCTTCGAACGCCAGCACCCGCGAGGCCTTGATCGCCTTGGACACCAGGTAGGCCGAACCGCCGACCGCCATCAGGTACACCGCCTTGTTGTCGCGGATCGCATCGATGGCCGCGTCGCCGCGCTCGGACTTGCCGACCATGCCGAGCAGGCCGGTCTGTTCCAGCATCTGCCGGGTGAACTTGTCCATGCGCGTGGCGGTGGTCGGACCGGCCGGACCCACCACCTCGTCGCGCACCGGATCGACCGGGCCGACGTAGTAGATGAAGCGGTTGGTGAAATCCACCGGCAGCGTCTCGCCGCGGTTGAGCATGTCGATCATGCGCTTGTGCGCGGCGTCGCGGCCGGTCAGCAGCTTGCCGTTGAGCAACACCACTTCGCCCGGCTTGAAGCTGGCTACCTCTTCGCGGGTGATGGTGTCCAGGTTCACCCGGCGCGCGTTGCTCGGGTTGTAGGTGAGCTTGGGCCAGTCCTCAAGCGACGGCGGATCCAGCATCACCGGGCCGCTGCCGTCCAGGGTGAAATGCGCATGGCGGGTGGCCGCGCAGTTCGGGATCAGCGCCACCGGCAGGTTGGCGGCGTGGGTCGGATAGTCCTTGACCTTGATGTCCAGCACCGTGGTCAGGCCGCCCAGGCCCTGCGCGCCGATGCCCAGCGCGTTGACCTTCTCGTACAGTTCCAGGCGCAGTTCTTCGGCCCGGTTGGACGCGCCCCGCGCCTGCAGGTCGACGATGTCGATCGGCTCCATCAGCGCTTCCTTGGCCAGCAGCATGGCCTTCTCGGCGGTGCCGCCGATGCCGATGCCGAGCATGCCCGGCGGACACCAGCCGGCGCCCATGGTCGGCACGGTCTTGAGCACCCAGTCGACGATGGAGTCGGACGGATTGAGCATCGCGAACTTGCTCTTGGCCTCCGAACCGCCACCCTTGGCCGCCACGATCACCTCGACGTGCTCGCCCGGCACGATCTTGGTGTTGACCACCGCCGGGGTGTTGTCCTTGGTGTTGGCGCGCTTGCCGGCCGGATCGGCCAGCACGCTGGCGCGCAGCTTGTTGTCCGGATGGTTGTAGGCGCGGCGCACGCCCTCGTTGACCATGTC
>Ga0308160_10003044_pt1 | contig 19366 bp, 12 predicted proteins | sample PhyFR1_FD_201036 | JGI IMG/M metagenome (GOLD analysis project Ga0308160, IMG submission 201036) | Phyllosphere microbial communities from UC Gill Tract Community Farm, Albany, California, United States - DLSLF.R1 | ecosystem: Host-associated > Plants > Phyllosphere > Unclassified | place: USA...
CGGCGCACCAGACCGCGCAGATCACGACCCAGGTCTTGCGCGAACTGGCCGCGGTCGAAGCGCTGCCGCGCGGGGTGCTGAACCTGGTGCTGGAACATGGCAGCGAGGTGGCGCAGGAACTGGTGGCGTCCGGCGACGTGGATGTGCTCAGCTTCACCGGCTCGAACCTGACCGGCCAGCGCATCATGGCGGCGGCCGCGCCGACCATGAAGAAGCTGTCGCTGGAACTGGGCGGCAAGTCGAGCTGCCTGGTGTTCCCGGATGCCGACGTCAAGCAGGTGGCGCAGCGGCTGGCCACGGCCGCCACCATTATCTCGGGCCAGCAATGCACGGCCGCGCGCCGGGTGCTGGTGCATGCATCGCGTTTCGACGAGATGAAGCGGGCGCTGAAAGGCGCCCTGGAAGCGATCGTGGTGGCGCCGGGCGACTCGCCGGGCGCGGGCATGGGGCCGCTGATCGATGGCGACGCGCTGCAACGCGTGTCGAGCGACATCGAGCGTGCGCTGGACAGCTGCGACGAAGTCGTGCTGCGCGGCGGGCGCGGCGCGGGCAAGCTGGCGAACGGCCACTTCCTGAGCCCGACCCTGGTCGCGCATGCGGATGCGAACGCCTTCTTTACCCAGGACGAGATCTTCGGACCCTTCGTGGTGCTGGAACGGTTCGAGGACGAGAAGGAAGCGGTGGCGCGCGCGAACAACACCGTGTTCGGGCTGTCGGCCAGCGTGTGGACGGCCGACGGCGACCGCGGCATGCGCCTGGCGCGGGCACTGCGCAACGGCACGGTGTGGATCAACGACCATAACCGGCTGTTTGCCGAAGCGGAGACCGGCGGCTACCGGCGCAGCGGGATCGGGCGCCTGCATGGCTACGAAGGGCTGGCCGATTTCCTCGAGACCAAGCACATTTTCAGGAATGCCGGGCTGGTGTGAACTAACGAGAGACCAGCTTCACCCCCGCGCGATTTCCTTCGTTGGCGGGGACCGTACGGTGGGCACGGGGTGCCCACCGTACGGGTTATTCCACGTCCCCCTGCGCACCTGGCGCACGCAAGCGCATATTCGCCGCCAGCATCGATATGAACAATTTGGTCGCCGGATTCAGCGGCCGGCGCGGATGCGACACGCTCACCACCCGCCGCACCAGTCTCGGCGACACGATCGGATAGGCGCGCAGCGCGCCGCTGGCCAGTTGCCGGTGCACCGCCACACGCGGCACGATGGTCGCCACCTGGTTGCGCGCCACCAGGTTGACGGTGGCGACCAGCGAATCGATCTCGAACTTCGGCGTCAGTTCGATGTTCTCGCTCTCGGCGAAGCTGTCGATATTGCTGCGCAGGCCGTGGCCGCGGCTGGGCAGCACCAGGTCCAGGCCGAGTGAGGGCAGCTGGCGCAGGGTCAGGTTGGCCGGCAGGCTGGCCCCGAAGGCCGGCCCGGTAATCAGCACCATCTCTTCGTCGACGATGTGCTCGACATCCAGCGCCAGCGGCCGGCGTGGCTTGTTGACGATCGCGGCGTCGAGGCGGCCGCCGGCCACCCAGTCGGTGAGCGTGCTGGTATAGCCGTCGCTCACCGTCACGCCCACTTCCGGGTATTTGGTGGAAAAGTCGCTCAGGGTATCGACCAGCACGCCCTCGGTGATCGAGGCGATCATGCCGATGTTCACGTGGCCGCGGATTTCGCCTTCGCTGCTGAGCATCTGCGCCTGCGCGTTGGAGAAGTCGCGCATGATCGGCAGGAACAAACGGTACATCTGGCGCGCAGCGGCGGTGGGAACCATCCCCTGCTTGGTGCGCTCGAACAGCTGTTGGCCGAAGTGGTCCTCGAGCTTGGCGATCTGCATGCTCAGGGCCGGCTGCACGATGTTCAGCCGGTGCGCGGCGCGCGTGACGGTGCCCTCTTCGTACAGGGAGATGAAGTAGTGGATCTGGCGGAATTCCATGCAAGCCCGGGCGAGATGATAGCCCCGCCATCTTACCCCAGCTCCGTGCCGTCCGGACTCAGATGAACGGCCAGCTCAAGACGCGCTTCACGTGCAGCCTGATGCGCACGGCGACATAGGCAATCGCAAAGCCGAAGGCCAGCAGGCTGTGCAGGTCGTGCATGACGGCGAGCCAGACGCCGCCGACGGTGGCAACGGCCACCAGCAGCATCAGCGCCAGTTCGATACTCAGGAAGAAGGCGGCGGCCTGGCGCCAGGTGCGCAGGGTGAGGGCAGCGATGTCTTTCAGGGATGGGGGATTGCGGCGGGTGGTCATTGTGAAAATATTGTAGGGCGCCCGGAATGCAAACATCGCCGGCGGGCGGCGATCGGTTCGGCAGTCTGGGAAAGGTGGTGCGCGGCGCCGTGTTGCGGCAGGCCGTTGAACGCGGAACCGGAAAGGATAACAGTGCACGCTAGCGACCGAAAGCCTGAGATCAGCTTCCGCCCCGCCTGTCAATTTTTCCTGCTGAGCGCCTGAGGCCGCTGCGTATCATTTTCACTACAGTTCTTTCCGACGCATCAATTATTACCTGTCCGGCTGACGCCACATTTAATATCGCGGATGAGCCCAAGTTCTACCAAGGAAAAACAATGAAAACAAATCTCACGGCAGGCGCCCGCGCGGTACGCGGCCTGCTGCTCACCGGCGCCTGGACCCTGACCGGCACGCTGGCGGCACCCGCATTCGCACAAGAACTCACGCAGCAGACTGCGCCGGCCGCGGTTACTGCCGCCAACGCACCCATCGTCCCGCGCGTCGAAGTCACCGGCTCCGCCATCCGCCGCGTCGAATCCGAAACCGCGCTGCCGGTGCAGGTGCTCACGCGCGAAGAAATCGAGAAGGCCGGCGTCACCACCGCCGCCGAACTGCTGGGCCGCGTGTCGGCCAACGTGAACGGCCTCACCGACGGCGCCAGCATCAACGTCGGCGGCGACCAGCGCGGCTTCAACAGCGCCAACCTGCGCGGCATCGGTACCTCGTCGACGCTGGTGCTGCTCAATGGCCGGCGCATGGCCAACTTCGCCTCCCCCGGCGACGACAGCGGCGTCGATTTGAACAACATCCCGGCCGCCGCGCTCGAACGCGTGGAAGTCCTGCTCGACGGCGCTTCGGCCCTGTACGGCACCGACGCCATCGGCGGCGTCATCAACTTCATCACGCGCAAGGATTACCAGGGCCTGGAAATCGGCGGCTACTTCGGCAAGACCGACGAAGGCGGCGCCGGCAAGCGCACCCTGAGCATCAGCGCCGGCACCGGTGCACTCGACACCGACGGCTACAACGTGTTCGCGGTGGCCGACTTCCAGCGCACGAATGCCCTGAGCACGGCGCAGCGCAGCTTCATCCCGAACCTGCAGGTCGAGCAGCGCCTCGGCCACCTGCTCTCGGGTTACACGGGACCGGCGAACATCCGCCTGACCTCGAACCAGCGCGACCACCTGCAGGAACTCGGCTTCACCATCAACGGCCAGCCGATCACGAACCGCCTGATCAATTTGTCGGTGCCGGGTTGCGCGCCGCCGGCCAACGTGTATCTGCCTGCCGGCACCGGCGGCGTCGATGCCTGCACCTATAACTACATGGGCGACACCGAGCTGTATCCGAAGTCGGAAAAAGCCAGCCTGCTCAGCCGCGGCGTGGTGAAGCTCGGCGGCGGCCACCAGGCCTATGCCGAAGTGGCACTGAGCCGCGCCAAGACCTGGTACACCGGCTCGGCCGCGCGCGTGACCGGCTACATCGACTACAGCCGCGTGCCGCAACTGGCCGGCACCGGCCTCGACGAACTCGACGACGATTATCCGGGCGAACTGGAGCTGCGCATGCGCGTGAACGAAGCCGGCCAGCGCACCAGCGAACTGACCAGCGAAGGCATGCGCATCGTTGCGGGTCTCACCGGCACCGTGGCCGGCTGGGACTACGACGCCGCCTTCAACCACAGCGTGAACACCGTCAAGGACAAGGACACCCACGGCTACCTGCTTTACAACGAGCTGCTGGAAGGGATCGCCGACGGCCGCGTGAATCCTTTCGGGCCGTCGAGCGCCGAGGGCCTGGCCCTGCTCGACAGCATCCAGGTGAACGACGTGGTGCGCCGTGCGCGCGGCACGCTCGATTCGTTCGACTTCAAGTTCTCGCGCGCCCTCGGCAAGATGGAAGACGGCGACCTGGCGCTCGCCATTGGTGGCGAAGCGCGGCGCGAACGCAACCGCTTCACGCCGTCCGAACTGCTCCTGAGCGACAACATCAACAACGATGCCGCGCCCGAAGGCGGCCGCGCGACGGGCGACAGCCGCAAGGTGGCGGCGCTGTACGGCGAGGTGCTGGTGCCGTTTGCCAAACAGTGGGAAGCCCAGCTGTCGGCACGCTACGACCATTACGAGCAGGTCGGCGGCGCGGCCAGTCCGAAGATCGGCCTGAGCTACCGTCCGCAAGCCGGCGTGCTGCTGCGCGCCTCGGCCGGGCGCGGCTTCCGCGCGCCGACCATGACCGAGCTGCACCGCCCCACCGTCTACAGCAGCACGGCCACCCTGCCCGACCCGGTGTACTGCGCCACGGTCGAGAACAACTACTCGGACTGCGCCGACAACTGGGACACGCGCCGTTACAGCAACGAGAACCTGAAGCCCGAGCGCAGCCGCCAGTTCTCGCTGGGCGCGGTGGCCGCGCTGGGCAGCCACGTGAACGCCTCGCTCGACTACTGGAACATCAAGCGCACCGACTTGATCAGCGAGATCGGCGACGACATCATCCTGGGTAACCTGGCGAAGTACGGCGACCTGGTCTACCGCGACGAGGACGGCCTGATCGACTACATCGAACTGCGCAAGGAAAACCGCGGCGCCCAGCTGGCGCGCGGCCTCGATCTGGCGCTGACGGTACGCGGCATTAACACCGCCTACGGCCACTTCGGCGGGCGCCTGAACGGCACCTATGTGCTGTCGTCGAAAATCCAGAACGCGCCGGGCGATGCCTTCGTGAGTAACCTGAACCGCTTCGTCACCGACGGCGTGGTGCAGCGCTGGCGCCATACCCTGAGCCTGGACTGGGAACAGGGCGCGCTGTCGGCGAATCTGCAGAACACCTGGTCGAGCGGCTACGAAGACCAGAACACGGCGATCAACATCGACGACGGCAGCGTGGTCGCGGCGAACCGCGTCAAGTCGTACTCGCTGTGGGACCTGTCGGGCGCTTATGAATTCGATCCGAAACTGAAGCTCCGTGTCGGCGTGCAGAATCTGTTCAACCGCGCCCCGCCCTACTCGAACCAGGCCTATTACTTCCTGTCGGGTTACGATCCGAGCTACACCGACCCGCGTGGCCGGCGCTTTTACCTGAGTGCGAACTACTCTTTCCGTTGATCGCTGACGGGACCCGGCCAGGGGCGCGCAGGTATGCCATACTGCGGCCCCGGCCCGCCCGCCCTGAACAAGAAGACCCGGCGCCAATTGGCGCCGTTTTTTTACCGATGACTTTCACCGCCACCGCCCTGCCCGCGCGCCTGTCCCTGCTGTCCCTGTCCCTGCTCGCCGCCTGGCCGTTGGCTGCCATCGCCGAGACGGACGATGCGCCGCAAGTCGTGGTCACCGGCCAGCGCCAGCACTACCGCAGCCTGTCCGTCACCGGCGCCACCAAGACCGATACCGACCCGAAGGACTTGCCGCAGAGCGTGCGCGTGCTGACCGGCGACCTGCTCGACGATGCCGGCGTCACCACCCTGGCCGGCGCGCTCGACCTGGCCAGCGGCATTGCACGCCAGAGCAACCTGGGCGGTTTGTGGGACAGCTACGCCATGCGCGGCTTCACCGGCGATCCGAACTTCGGTTCCGACTACCTGGTCAACGGCTTCAATTCCAGCCGCGGCTACAACGGCCTGCGCGACGGCGCGAATACCGACAGCGTCGAGATCCTGAAAGGACCGGCATCGGCCCTGTATGGGCGCGGCGAGCCGGGCGGCACAGTCAACATCGTCACCAAGAAGCCGCGCTTTACGCCGATCTACGAGGCCGAATTCGGCGTTGGCAGCCATGGCCTGCGGCGCGCCACGGCCGACCTGACCGGGCCGCTGGGCGAGCACCTCGCTTACCGCTTGAATGCGGCGCACGAAGAAGGCGGCAGCTTCCGCGACCACGTGGACAGTACGCGCACGCTGCTGGCGCCATCCTTCCTGTGGCTGATCGGCAGCGCCACCACGCTGTCGTACGAAATCGAGGCGTCGCGCCAGCGCACGCCCTTCGACCGCGGCGTGCTGGCGGTGAACGGCGTGCTGGGCCTGATCCCGAACACGCGCTTCCTGGGCGAGCCGGGCGACGGCAAGGCCACCGTGACTTCGCTCGGCCACCAGCTGTTCGTGCGCCACGAACTGAGCGCGAACTGGTCGCTGCAGGGCGGCCTGTCCTGGCGCGGCAGCGCGCTGCGCGACCGTTCCTCGGACGTGAACAACATCGAAGCCGACGGCCGCACCGCACGGCGCCAGCACCGCGACAACAACTGGCACGCCATCGACCGCTCGGGCCGCATCGAGGCGGTCGGTAAGGTGGCCAGCGGCGCCGTCACGCACAACCTGCTGGTGGGCGTGGACGGCTACCGCTTCGACGACGACCGTATCCAGCTGCGCCGCAATCCCTCGAACGATTTTCCTTACGCGATCGACATCTACCAGCCGGTGTATGGCGGCGTCTCGGCGCCACTGGCGCTGTCGTTCTCGACGCGCGAAACCCAGCGCGCCCACGCCGTCTACCTGCAGGACCAGGTCGATTTGTCGCGCGAATGGAAAGCCCTGCTCGGCCTGCGCCGCGACAGCTACCGGCAGACCGTGGTCAACCGCCGCTTCACGCGCACCAGCGCCCAGTCGCTGGGCGCGACCAGCCCGCGCATCGGCCTGGTCTACCAGCCGCTGCCGACGCTGTCGTTGTACGCCAGCGCGGCCGAAGGCTTCCGCCCGAACAGCGGCATCAGCCTGGACAACGCCGCCTTCCCGGCCGAAAGCAGCCGCGCCTACGAAGTGGGCGCGAAACTCGACAGCGCCGGCGGCAAGCTGAGTACGACGCTGGCGCTGTACCGCATCACCAAGAACAACGTGCTCACCACCGACCCGCGCGACACCGATTATTCGGTTCCCGCCGGCGAAGTGGCCAGCAAGGGCCTGGAACTCGACATGGCCGGCGACATCGCGCGCAACGTGCGCCTGTCGCTGGCTTATGCCTACACCGACGCCGCCGTGACGCGTGGCGACAACACCATCGCCACCGGCAGCCGCTTCCCGAACGTGCCGCGCCACAGCGCCAGCCTGCTGCTGACGCCGCGCTTTGCGCTGGGCGGCGGCACCGCGATGGTGGGCGCCGGCCTGACCCACGTGGGCGAGCGCATGGGCGACGTCGCGCGCTCGACCGCCTTCATCCTGCCGGCCTACACCACCGCCAAGCTGGTCGCATCGTATGCGCCGACGGCACGCCTGCGCTATGCGCTGAACGTCGACAATCTGTTCGACAAACGGTATTACGCCAGTTCGTACAGCGCGATGTGGGTGAACCCGGGCGCCGACCGCAGCATCCGGCTCGATGTGCGCTACCGGTTCTGAAGGCAGGCTATCCGGCTGCCGCTACAATAACGGCCTTTCGCCGTCCGCCTGGCGGGCGCCGGTCTTTACATTACCGATCCAGGCATGAGTCCACCCATCGCATCATCCCGCCGGCGCCGCAGCCTGCTGACGGCCGCCACCTCTGCCGGCGCCGCCGCGCTGCTGTCCTGGCGCGGCGCCCTGGCCGACGACCGCGCCGGCCCGCACTCGCATGTGTTTACTGCTGCCGGCAAGGACGTGCTGACCGTGGTCGGCCCCTGGGAAATGACGGGGCTCGACCCTTCGCGCGCCGGCTACATGTTCCAGCGCATGGAAGTCGTGGAGACCCTGCTCGACGTCGGCAACCGTGGCCGCCTGCAGCCGCGCCTGGCGACCTCGTGGCAGGTGTCCGCCGATGGCCTGGTGTGGCGCTTCCGCCTGCGCGGCAACCGCCGCTACCACGACGGCAGCGAGATCACACCAGAGAACGTGCTGGCCTGCCTGCGCCGCGCCCATGCCCGGCCCGGCGTGCTGCGCCTGGCCGATATCCGCGCCATCACGGCCGAGGGCGGCGACATCGTGATCGCCTTGCACCGGCCGTTCGCGCCGCTGCCCTATCTGCTCACCCATTCCTCGGTGCAGATCCTAGCGCCGGCGTCCTTCGATGCGAAGGGCAACGTGGTGCGCATCGTCGGCAGTGGGCCGTTCAGGGTCGTGTCGATCTCGATGCCGCAGCAGTTCGACGTCGAGCGCTTCGCCGGCTATGGCGGCCTGAACATCCCGGGGCAGGTGCAGCGTGCCCGCTACATCAGCGTGGCGCGCGCCGAAACCCGGACCCTGCTGGTGCAGAGCGGCCAGGCCGACCTCGCGTTTTCGCTCGACCCGCCCAGCATCCGCGCACTGCGCAGCAGCCCGCAAGCGGTGCTGGTGACGCAGATGCTGCCGCGTACCACCTTCATCAAGCTGAACGCCGGCCATCCTTTTCTGCTTGATGTACGCGTGCGCCAGGCGATCTCGCTGTGCGTCGAGCGCCAGGGCATTGCGCGCGCCCTGCTGCGCGATGCCGACCTCGGCGCCGGCCAGCTGTTCCCGCCCTCGATGACGGGCTGGCACGACCCGGCGCTGGCGCCGCTGCGCACCGATCCGGCCGAGGCGCGGCGTCTGCTCCAGCAGGCCGGCTGGCAGCCGGGTGCCGGCGGCATCCGCCAGCGCAACGGCCAGCGCCTGGAATTGACGCTGACTACCTTCGTCGACCGCCCGGAACTGCCCGTGATCGCCGCCGCGCTGCAGGAAGAGATGCGCCAGATCGGCATCGCCGTGCGCGTCATCATCGGCAACTCCAGCGACATCCCGGCCGGCCACCGCAGCGGGGGCCTGCAAATGGGCCTGGTGGCGCGCAACTTCGGCAATCTGCCCGATCCGGTGGCGACCCTGCTGCAGGACTTCGGGCTTGAAGGTGGCGACTGGGGCGCGATGGGCTGGCACAACGCCGAGGTGCCGGCTGCGCTGGCGCGCCTGGCGGCGGCCACCCAACCCGACCCGGTGAGCGAACGCGCCGCGCGCGCCCAAGTGGCGGCCGTGCTGCAGGCCGAACTGCCGGTGATTCCCGTGGTCTGGTACCGGCAGGTGTGCGCGGCCAGCCGACGCATCGCCGGCGTCAGCATCGACCCTTACGAACGCAGCTACAGGATCTCGCAACTGCAATGGACATGACGTTCTTCTCCACGCCGCGCGTGCGGCCCTACCTGCGGCGCGCCGGCACCGCCCTGGCGCAGCGCCTGCTGCAGGCGCTGCTGGTGGCGCTGCTGGTCGGCACCCTGTGCTTCTTCATGACGCGCATGCTGCCCGGCGACATGGCCTACCGCATCGCGGCCGGCCGCTACGGCTACGACATGGTGACCACGGCCGCCGCCGAGGCGGTGCGCCTGGAACTGGGCCTGGACCGGCCCTGGCCGGCGGCGCTGGCCGAGTGGTGGGGCCGCCTGCTGCAGTTCGACCTCGGCGTGTCGCAGGTGACGGCGCAGCCGGTGGCCATGGAAATCGCCTGGCAGCTGGGGCCAACGCTGAATTTGTCGCTGTTGGCGATGGCGCTCTCGCTCTTCATCGGCCCGACGCTCGGCGTGCTGGCCGGCCTGACCCCGGGCGGCTGGATCGACCGGCTGACCCTGGCCGTGTCGACCGTGCTGCGCGCCCTGCCTTCCTTCCTGCTGGGACTGGTGCTGGTGCTGGTGTTCTCGGTCAAGCTGGGCGTGCTGCCGGCGGCCGGACACGACGACCATGGCAGCATCCTGCTGCCGGCGCTGACGCTGGCGCTGGGCATGGCTGCCGTGTCCTGCCGCGTGGCGCGCGATGCGATGGTGGGGGTGCGCGGCTCGGCCTACTTCGCCTTTGCCATGACCAAGGGTTTGAATACGCGCCAGGCGCTGGCGCGCCATGGCCTGCGCAACGTGGCTGCGCCAGTCGTCGCCTACCTGGGCGTGCAACTGGTCTACCTGGTCGAAGGCGTGGTGCTGGTCGAGACCATCTTCGCCTGGCCCGGCATCGGCCACGCGCTGGTGCACGCCATCTTCGGGCGCGACGTGCCGATGATCCAGGGCACCGCGCTGGTGCTGGGCCTGATGTTCGTCCTCTTCAACGCACTGGTCGACGCGGCCTGTGCCTTCATCGATCCGCGCCGCCGGCCATGACCATGCACACGCTTTCTTCCGACGACTTCATCGACCCGGCCGCAGGCCGGCGCCGCCCCGGCCGCGCGCAAATCAGCGGCATGGTGCTGCTGGCCGCGATTGCCTGCTTCGCCGTGTTCGGGCCCTGGCTGATCGGCATCGACCCGGCCGTGCAGCAGCTCGAGCGCTACCTGGAAGCGCCGAGCCTGGCGCACCCGCTCGGCCTCGACCAGCTGGGGCGCAGCGCGCTGGCGCGGCTGGCGCATGCGGCCCAACTGTCGCTGGCGCTGGCCCTGATCAGCGTGCTGTCGGCGGCGATTCCCGGCACCCTGCTCGGCCTGCTGGCGGCCTGGCGCGGAGGCTGGCTCGAGCGCGTGCTGGCGGCCATCGCCGATGCGGTCCTCGCCCTGCCCGGCCTGCTGCTGGTCTTGCTGCTGGCCGCGTTCGCGCCAGGCGGCTTCTGGCCGCTGTACGTCGGCATCTCGCTCGCGCTGTGGGTCGAATACTTCCGCGTGGTGCGCGCCGCCACGCGCATCCTGATGGCCAGCCCGCACGTCGAAGCGGCGCGCCTGCTGGGCTTCGGCCCGCTCCACATCGTGCGCCGCCACCTGCTGCCGGAACTGCTGCCGCGCCTGTTCACACTGATGCGCTTCGGCTTTGCCGGCGCCGTGCTGGCGATGGCGGCACTCGGCTTCGTCGGCGTCGGCCTGCAGCCGCCGACGGCGGAACTGGGCGTGATGATGATCGAACTGCTGCCGTATTACGGCGAGGCGCCCTGGCTGATCGGCGCGCCGGTGCTGGTGCTGTTCCTGACCCTGCTCGGGCTGTTGCTGCTGTCGCCGGAAACGGAGGCCGCATGAACGGCCGTGACATGACGCCGGCGCTGGCGGTCGAGGGCCTGGCCGTATTCCATGGCGACACAGCGCTGGTACGCGATGTGTCGTTTGCGATTGCCCCCGGCGGCGTGCTGACGCTGCTGGGCGAAAGCGGCTCGGGCAAGTCGCTGCTGGCGCAGGCCATCATGGGCAATTTGCCATCGTCGCTGCGCTGCGCGGGCCGCGTGCACATCGCCGGCGACAGCACGGCCGCCGCCGATGCGCGCAGCCGCCACGCAGGCTGGGGACGGCGCCTGGCCCTGCTGCCCCAGGAACCCTGGCTGGCGCTCGATCCGACCATGAAGGTGGGCGCGCAGGTGGCCGAGACCTACGAACTGGTGGCCGGCGGACCGCGTGGCGACGCGCGTGTTCGCACAGACCGCGCCCTGGCATCCCTCGGCCTGGCCGACGCCGCGCACAAATACCCGTTCATGATTTCGGGCGGCATGGCGCAGCGCGTCGCCTTTTTGGCGACGCACGCGGCCGGCGCGCCGCTGATGATCATCGACGAACCGACCAAAGGACTCGATGCCAACCGCCGCGGCGAAGTGCTGGACCTGCTGCTGGCGGCCCGGCGCGAGGGCATGAGCCTGCTCTGCATCACCCACGATATCTGGCTGGCGCGCGCGCTGGGCGGGCAGCTGGCGGTGATGCTCAAGGGTGAAGTCATTGAACAGGGAGAGTCGGCGCAGGTGCTGGCGGCGCCGCGCCAGGAGTACACGCGGCGCTTGCTGGCGGCCGATCCGGCCAGCTGGTCCACGCCGCAGGCGACCCATCCTTCCACCAGCGCCGATGCCCTGGTGCGTATCGAGGGCATCGGTAAAGCCTTCGGCCCGCACACCCTGTTCAGCGGCATCGACGCCGTCATCGGCGCCGGCGAGATCGTCGCCGTGGCCGGCCCCAGCGGATCGGGCAAGACCAGCTTCGGCAACATCGTACTGGGCCTGCTGCGGCCCGACAGCGGCCGCGTCGTGCGGGCGCCGCAACTGGCGCCGACGGCATTCCAGAAGATCCAGCAAGACCCAGGAGCCGCGTTCGCGCCGCGCGTCACGCTGCGCCAGTCGCTGCGCGACCTGGTGAAGCTGCATCGTCTCGACTGGGCCGAACTCGAAACGCTGTTGGAGCGCATGCGCCTGGAGCCGGCCCTGCTCGACCGGCTGCCGCACCAGGTATCGGGTGGCGAACTGCAGCGCATTGCCCTGGCGCGCGTACTGTTGATGAAACCGGCGCTGATCTTCGCCGACGAACCGACTTCGCGCCTCGATCCGGTGACCCAGCAGGACGTGTTCGCGCTGCTGCTGGAGCACGTGCGCGCGAGCGGCTGTGCGCTGCTGCTGGTGACGCACGATACCGATATCGTGGACCGTATCGCCAGCCGGCGCATCGTGCTCGGCTAGAACGACAGCAACGGACTAGATCGTCCGCTTCAGTTCCTGCAGGCCGGCGCCCTTGCGCCGGTACAGATCCGGTGCCCGGTGCTGGCCGCCCTTGCGCCGCTCGCCGGTGAGTTCGATCATGTCCTCGTCCAGCACCTTCTTGCGGAAAGCGGCAATATTCGTCGCCGAACCGGTCACCTGCTCGTACACCGCGTGCAGCTCCGGAATCGTGAACGCCGCCGGCAGCAAAAAGGTCAGCAGGGAGGAATACGTCGACTTGCCGCGCAGGCGGCGGATCGCCATCTCGGCAATCGCGTCGTGATCGAAAGGCAGCTGCGGCAGGCTGTCGACCGGGACGAATGCCAGCCCTTCGACCTGCGTTTCTTCCAGCACGCTCTCGGGCACCAGCGAATACCAGGCGACCGACAGCGACCAGCCGCGCGGATCGCGCAGGCGGCCCGAAAAGGTGTACAGCTGTTCCAGGTAAGGCGGGTCGATCCCGAGTTTGGTGCGGATCACGCGCCGCGCCGCATCCTCGGCATCCACGTCCTCGTCGGTATGGATGGCGCCACCCGGCAGGGCCAGCGCGCCGCAATACGGCTCGTCCTGGTTCTGGCGGCGCGCAAGCAACAGCGACAAGCGCCCTTCCTGAATAGTGAAGAGCGCGACATCGACCAGCGCCAGCGGATTTTCGTAATGCTCCATGATTCTTGTCAGCTGCAATAAACCCGAACATCTTACGATACCGCGCTGTTGTTGCTATTAAGAATCTGGAATCGGCATGTTAGTTGTTAGTTGCGTTTTACGATAAACAAGACTAGGATGGACACATCAAGGGAGGAACGACGATGCATACCGACTTCGCCACTTTATCCGCCGCCGCATTGCTGGCCATTCCCGTTCATGCGCCCGAGCGCCTGTTCAGCGGCAGCGCCGACGACATCAAGCAAACCTGGCGCTTGCTGGCCATGAAATGGCACCCCGACCGCAACGCAAGCGCCGACGCGCATGCGGTGTTCCAGCACATCCGCTGCCTGTTCGACGGGGCCGGAGAAAGGATAGACCGCGGCGTCTGCCCCACCCCGGGGCGGCTGCAACTGAACGCCGTCGACGGCAATGCCTACGAGATCAACTACCTGCGCCACCGCAGCTTCGAGCTGGGCAGCCTGTACCTGTCGGCCACCGTGGCGACCTTCGTCGTCGACCTTGCCCACGCCGACCTGGTCGAGCGCGCCGAGCGCACGGTGGCAGGCCTGGACTTTGGCACCGAGAGGATGCGCGAACAGATCGCGCCGCACCTGCCGGCCTACCCTTTCGTCGGCGCCTTCAGGACCACGGACGCCTACGTGATCGTGATGCGCAAGACGCCGGACCTGCTGCTGCTGCGCGATGTGCTGGACCATTTCGGCGGCCGCATGGACCCGCGCCACGTGGCCTGGACTATCAGCTCGCTGCTGAACCTGTGCTGCTACTTCGGGCATGCCGGCGTCGTGCATAACGCCCTGTCGCCGGACACCTGCTTCATCTCGCCGCAGGCACACAGCGTGGCGGTGCTGGGTGGCTGGTGGTACGCGGCGCGCAGCGGCGAGACCATGACGGCGGCGCCGGCCGGCACCCTGGAGTGGGCGCCGCACGATTTGCTGGCGACGAAACGCGCCGATCTCCGCACCGACCTCGAACTGGTGCGCGCCATCGGCCGCGAGCTGCTGGGCGACATCGGCGGCATGCGCCTTGCGCGGGAAAGCCTGGCGCCGCGCGCCATGATCGACTGGCTGCGCCTGCCCGCATCCGGCGACCCGATCGACGAATACCGGACCTGGCGCACCCAGGTCCTGCACGACAGTTTCGGCGCACGTCGCTTCGCCGAACTGCCGCTCACACAAAGCGATATCTACGCAGTTTAACGGTCAAGGAGAACATCATGGGTGGAGCACGTTGGGACGAAGACGACTGGAAGCGCACCTCGAAGGCAACCGTCGGAAAACGCACCGAAGACATCTTTACCGCATCGGGCATGCACCCGAAGCTCAATCCTTACGGGGTGGTGCGCGAATCGCGCGACTCGCTGGTCAATCCCGCATCGAACGCCATCATCATCGGGCTGGACGTGACCGGCTCGATGGGCATCATCGCCGACGCGATGGCGCGCGAGGGCCTGGGCACGCTGGTCGAGGAAATCCTGAAGCGCAAACCGGTATCGGACCCGCACATCCTGGCCTGCGGCATCGGCGACGCGTACCACGACGACGCGCCGCTGCAGATCACGCAGTTCGAGGCCGATATCCGCATCGCCGACCAGTTGAAGATGATCTGGCTCGAGAAAGGCGGCGGCGGCAACAGCCACGAAGGCTATCACCTGCCCTGGTACTTCGCGGCCCAGCACACGCAGATCGACTGCTTCGAGAAGCGCAACAAGAAGGGCTATCTGTTCACCGTCGGCGACGAGGAGCCGCCCGAGGAACTGCTGGCCAAACACGCGCAGGAAATCTTCGGCGACTCGCTGCAGCGCGATCTGTCGACTGGCGAACTGCTGACCATGGTCTCGCGCATGTACCACGTGTTCCACGTCGTGGTCGAGGAAGGCAATTACGCGCGTAGCTACCTGCCGAAGGTCCTGAAGAAGTGGCAGGCCCTGCTCGGCCAGCGCGTCCTGCGCCTGAAGGACTACCGCAGGCTGGCCGAAGTCGTGGTCTCGGCGATGGAAGTCAACGAAGGCCGTGACCGCGATACCGTGGCGAAGAGCTGGTCCGGCGACACCTCGGTCGTGGTGGCGCATGCGCTGGGCAGCCTGCCGGCGGGCCGCATGGGCAAGCTGCGCGAGCTGGTGCGTTTCTAAATTACACGAGGAGACAGCATGGGGCGCACTGCCAAAGCCGTCATCGGCGCCAACTACGGCGACGAAGGCAAGGGGCTGATGACCGACTACCACATCGCGCAGGCCGGCAAGAACGGCATCGTGGTGCGCTTCAACGGCGGCGCCCAGGCCGGCCATACCGTCACCACGGCGGATGGCCTGCGCCATGTGTTCTCCCACTTCGGCAGCGGCACGCTGGCCGGCGCCGCGACTTTTCTAGCGCGCCACTTCGTCTGCCATCCTTCGCTGTTCCTGAAAGAGGCCGATGCGCTGGCGGCGGCGGGCGTGGCGCTGCCGCCGGTCTTCGTCGACGAGCGCGCGCCGGTATCGACCCTGTACGACATCCTGGTCAACCAGATCGCCGAGCGCCAGCGCGGCAACAAGCGCCACGGCAGCTGCGGCATGGGCTTTGGCGAAACGGTCGAACGCAATCTCGATCCGGCGTTTGCCTTGACGGTAGCCGATCTGCGTCAGGGCACCGGCTATCTGCTGCACAGGTTGGCCGCGATCCGGGACGAGTACGTGCCCCGGCGCCTGGCCGCGCTCGGCATCGCTGCTCTCGATGGCCAGGCGGCCGAATGGCTCGCCAGCGATACGGCACTGCAGCGCTACGTGCACGATGCGATGCAGTTTCGGCGTTCAACGCAAACGGCGCAGCCCGGGGTGCTGGCCGAGTATGCGCAAGTGGTGTTCGAGGGTGCGCAGGGGCTGCTGCTGGACCAGGAGCGTGGCGCCTTTCCTTACGTGACACGCTCGCATACCGGTATCCGCAACGCGCACGATGTCGCCGCGGAAGCGGGAATCGAGACACTGGATATCACTTACGTCAGCCGCGCCTACCTCACGCGCCATGGCGCCGGGCCGCTAGCCGATGAGCTGCCGGACAAGCCTTACCCCGGCATCGAGGACCGCACCAACGTGCCGAACGAATTCCAGGGCACGCTGCGCTACGCCCACCTCGACCTGGACTTGCTGGTGCAGACCATCCGCGCCGACTTCGCGGATGCGCTGGCCTGCCCGGGCATCGGTACGAGGCTGAACTTGGCGGTCAGCTGCATGGACCAGGTCGGTCCGGCCGTGACCTATATCGAGGATGGGGAATCGAAGACCGCAGCGCCAGGCTTACTGGCCGAGCGCTTGGCTGGCCGGCTTGGCGCCGGCGCGGTCTACACCGCCTGGGGACCGACGCGCGAGACGGTGCGTACCGCCGACGCCGGCACAAGTGGCGCGTAATGAGCAAATAAGCAGCCAATACGCGTTTGACGGCAAACTTCTTCAGGCGCGCCGCTTCAACTCGATCACCTGCTCGCCACGATAACTCGCCATCAGCTTCGGCCATTCGGCGTCGAATTGGTCCATCGCCGCCAGCTTGACGTGCCCGTAACCGCGCACCCCATCCGGCAGCTGCGCCAGCTTCAGCGCGACTTCGCGGTTACCGGGGTTCAAGCTGGTGGCCAGCATCTCGACAAAACCAAGATAGCGTTCGCGCAGCGCCCGTTCGCGCTTGCGCTCCGCGGTGTAGCCGAAGATGTCGAGCGGCCCGCCACGCAGGGATTTGAACCTGGCCAGGCCACCGAACACCGGCATCAGCCAGCCGCCGAAGCGCATCTTGGCCGGTAAGTTCGAACCCGGCTTGCGGCGCGCCAGCAGCGGCGGCGCCAGGTGGAAGGCCAGCTTGTAGTCGCCCTCGAACTGGGCCGCGATCTGTTCGCGGAAAGCCGGGTCGGCATGCAAACGCGCCACCTCGTACTCGTCCTTGTAGGCCATCAGCTTGAACAGATTGCGCGCCACCAGCTTGCTCAGCTTGCGCGAACCGCTGGGGTCGATCTGCGCTTCGCGGCGTTCGACGGCGGCCACCGCCTGCGCGTAACGCCCGGCGTAGGCAGCGTCCTGGTATTGCGTCAGGAAGGCGGTGCGCACGGCGATTGTCTCGGCCAGCGGCTTCGGGGCGCTGAACTGGATCACCTTGCGCTCGCTGCGGTCGAGGCGTTCGAGTGCCGCCGCATCGGCCGCGGCGAGGCGGCCCAGCATGAAGGCGCGCTTGTTCATGTCGATGGCCACGCCATTCAGTTCGATCGCGCGCAGCAGCGCGGGCAGGCCGACCGGCACCAGGCCCGCCTGCCAGGCGTATCCCATCAAGAGGATGTTGCCGCCGATCGGGTCGCCGAGAAAGCGTGCCGCCGTTTCGTGGGCGTCGAGCCGCGCCAGATTCTCCATGCCGGCAGCCAGGCCAAGCTTTTCGAGCAGCCCTTCCTTGTTGATCGAGGCATCGCGCTCGCGCGTGAAGTCGGCGGTCGGGATCTCGCGGTCGTTGGCCAGGACCCGGGTATGCCCGGCGCGCATCACGGCCAGGCTGTCGGGCATGGCGGCCACCACCAGGTCGCAGGCGAACACGGCGTCGGCCTGGCGCAAATCGATGCGTACCTGGTTCAGGCGCGCCGGCGACGACGCCACGCGCACGTGCGACAGCACGGCGCCGCCCTTTTGCGCGAAGCCCATGAAGTCCAGGGTCGAGGCGCCCTTGCCTTCCAGGTGGGCGGCCATGGTAATCAAGGCGCCAACGGTGACGATGCCGGTGCCGCCGACGCCTGCGACCAGGATCTCGAAAGGCTTATCGAGCGCCTGGGCGGCCGGTTCGGGATACCCGGCCAGGGCCGTTTGCAGGTCGGTCAGCGACAGCGTGCTGACTTCAGGTTTACGCAGCGACCCGCCCAGCACCGACACGAAGCTCGGGCAGAAGCCTTCGACGCAGGAGTAATCCTTGTTGCAGGACGATTGCTCGATCTGGCGCTTGCGGCCGAATTCCGTTTCCAGTGGCAGGATCGACAGGCAGTTCGACTGCACGCCGCAATCGCCGCAGCCTTCGCAGACGGCCGGGTTGATCACCATGCGCCGCGCCGGATCGGGGAAGACGATGTTGTCCGGCTTGTTCTTCTTGCGGCGGCGGCGCTTTTCGGCGGCGCAGGTCTGGTCGTACACCAGCACCGTCACGCCGGGAATCTCGCGCAGCTCGCGCTGGATCGCATCGAGTTCTTCGCGGTGGTGCACGATCACGCCTTGTGGCAGCGTGACGCCTGCGTAGTTCTCGGGCTGGTCGGTGACGACCACGGTTTTCCGTGCACCTTCGCTGACCACCTGCTGCACGATCTGCGGTACCGACAAGGTGCCGTCCACTGGCTGGCCGCCGGTCATCGCGACCGCGTCGTTGTACAGGATTTTATAAGTGATGTTGGCGCGCGCGGCGATCGCCTGGCGGATCGCCAGCGAACCCGAATGGTAGAAGGTGCCGTCGCCCAGGTTCTGGAACACGTGCGGCTCGCTCACGAAACGCGAGGACGCGACCCAGCTGACGCCCTCGCCGCCCATCTGCGACAGATAATTGGTGTCGCGCTTCATCCAGGTGGCCATGAAGTGGCAGCCGATGCCGGCATAGGCGCGGCTGCCTTCCGGCACCCGGGTCGAGGTATTGTGCGGGCAGCCCGAGCAGAAGTACGGCGTGCGCTTGACGCCGTCGGCGCCGTTCGAGGGCAGTGCGGCGGCGCAGAAATCGGGCAGCATGCGCCCCAGGTCGAGTTCCGGGAAGCGCGGCGCCAGCCAATGCACCAGGGCCGGCGCGATGCGCGAAGGCCGCAGCTCGCCCAGCGCCGACAGCAGCGGATTGCCATCGCGGCCGGCCTTGCCGACAATCGCCGGACGGCTGTCGGCCGGCAGGTTGTAGAACAGGTCCTTGACCTGCTGCTCGATCACCGGCCCCTTCTCTTCCACTACCAGGATTTCCTCGAGGCCGGCGGCAAACGCGGCCAGGCGTGTGCGCTCGAGCGGGAAGGTCAGGCCGGGTTTATAGACGCGTACGCCCAGCTGTTCCAGGCGGGCCAGCGGCAAGCCGAGGCGCTCGAGTGCTTCGACCAGGTCGAGGTAGGCCTTGCCGGCGCCGACGATACCGATGCGCGCATGTGGCGCGGCCACCGTCAGGCGGTCGATGGAATTGGCGCGGGCAAAGGCCTGCACTGCGTCCAGCTTGGCGTTGAGCCGCACTTCCAGCGCCAGGCCCGGCAAA
>Ga0308160_10003046_pt1 | contig 19351 bp, 26 predicted proteins | sample PhyFR1_FD_201036 | JGI IMG/M metagenome (GOLD analysis project Ga0308160, IMG submission 201036) | Phyllosphere microbial communities from UC Gill Tract Community Farm, Albany, California, United States - DLSLF.R1 | ecosystem: Host-associated > Plants > Phyllosphere > Unclassified | place: USA...
TCGTGGACACTAGTTAATCAGTATTGAGTTTCATCCTTTGTTGCCAGGACATACATCAGACAGACTTTCTCTATCTTGTCAGCCTTTGCACCTCGAACTCAACACTTGACTTACTTCCGTCAGTCTTTTGCTTCTTCTGTTCTCCTCCCATTGCGTTGGTCGCTTCTCTAGTAGCCATACTGTATGTATATATTTAGTGTATAGAAAAAGCAAAGAGATAAGGTCACGTCTGCCCCAATGATATCCCTTCACACAAAGTGAGTATAAGGGGCTCCAACGGAATCAGATTTAAATGCTGTCATAACTGTTTGTACTGCTATAGATGCATCCTTCTATGAACATCTATACTGCTTATCTCTTCTTTCATTCATTCACTATCTATGCAAGGAGGATCTCCCTCAACTTCTCACCAAGGGGAGCAGCACTCTGAGGGTTCTGTCCTATTCAAATCAGCTTCCGTCCACTAAACAAGAGCAAGAAACGTGGGACTAACCAGTAAGGACACCACCCTCCCAACAGACCTTGGGCTGCCAATCACCTCCAGTCTCGTACTTTCCACCCAACTGGTTCAACTTGTCTTCCAAACTGAAAGGCAAGATCTTCTCAAAGTCGTTGTATGGAGTCTGAGCTTCTTCGGCATTGGAGAATCCAGTAACGGCGATACCGTCGACAATGGATTTGCCATCGGATCGCTTGGCGAGGACGAGAGCGCCTGGACCGTGACAGACCGCAGAGACGGGCTTCTTGGCGTTGTAGAACTGATATCAGCACGTGAAGCAATGTCTGGTAAAATAACATACCTCCTCGACGAGCTTGGCAAATTCCTTGTCGAAAGCCAAATCGATCATAGGGCCGTGCTAAATATCAGCCAATGCCCCCAGAAGAGTTGAAATAGACGTACACCACCAACAACAAAGATAGCCTTGAAATCACTAGCCTTAACCTCGCTAATCTTGATAGTCTCCTTCCAAACTTTCTGAGCCTTCTTGTCGTCCAAGAAGAACCTTCCTTGATCGTCCATCAAGTTCTCGACAGAGTTCTGGTCGACTGGGGCTTGACCACCTTTGGGGGAGGCTCCTACGATTTCGAAATCATTTGAGAGGGCGTGGTATGGGTGAGCGGCTTCGGGGAGGTACCATCCGATGGGCTATTGGTTAGCCTAGAGCATGGGTTGATGGACTGGATACTTACTTTACCATCGAGGGTCTTGTCGGCGGAAGATAAAATGAATAGAACGGATCCTTTTGACATTGTTGCTTGTGTATGTGTGATTGAGTGGTCGTTGTTGGGAGTACAGTAGCTGAATTCAACAAGTATATATAGTAATTCTAGAAAATACTCGCTGACCAACACTCAACAGAATAGATCTAACAATGGTAGATCAAATGACATCATCCCTCCACTTTTGACACCGCACAAACACCGGAAGCTGATACATCAATTCATGCCTCCATTCATGCGATACTCGAGTAGGTGTGGAGGGCTATGCATTATGCTACAACAATGCACAAGACAACAGTGGAGGGCACAAGTGGAGGCTACAGAGGGCACAAGACGATGACCAAGAGGTTTATCTTGGTTTGTGGCCTAAGCATCAGCTGAGTCATGGCAGGACACATACCGTCTTCATTCATAAGCGTTTCTTCCTCCAAGCATTCCTCGACCCAAGAAGGCAAGACGATATGTTTCCTCTTTGGTCTACTGATCAGCTTGACCACATGATGAAACCCTAGTACATACTGAGATGTCCGACGCGAGAGCTCGGCATAGCGCCCGGAATCATGATCATCCACGATAATATGGGTCAATTTCGGATGATCAAGGTCGGAAGTGATGATCCCTCCATTCTCGCATAGGGAGTTAGCAGCTTGCTCCAATCTAGCCCATCAGCTACAAATCTCGTCTCTGATAGCTGACTTACCTGCTCTGAACTTCGTCTGACGGCTCAGAAGCGCCCAAACCGTTCTTCTTGGCGTTCTCGGCGGTATCGATGTAAAAGACTAGATGAGTGAAGATCTAGTCATAAGCTCAAGGCCGAGGGGCTGTCAAACTCACCTGATCTTCATCATATTCCATAGCATCGTCCTTGCCCATAGTATTGGCATTCTAAGGATCAGCTGACGGTAGAGAGATCTACTCACATCCTTGCCTCCAATTGGCAACAATCGGAACTCATCCTGATCCTGATCATCCCCCTCACTTGCGCTGTCATGACTATCATCCGGTTCATCAGGCTATCGTCAGCCCACTTCAGCATGGAGGGGGACGTACCATATAATCCTCCTCGATCGACTTGAGTGTATCCCTCCTCCTCCCATCCTCGTCATCCGTCTCATCTTCATCCTCATCATCCACGTTCTGAGATAATTGGGGAGATCTGTATAATCCCCACTCAGCTTCTAATCCACGCTGACGATCTGTCTTTGGCGGATCATCGCGGGGTTCTTCGACCACTTGGTGGTCTTCATCTTTTATCTCCGGCTCTGGCTCATTCGGCTCATCTTCGTATTCCTCATCTTCCTCATCTGGATCAACGCGGTCCACCGGGTGTCGCTCTGCAGAAGCATCCAGCTGTTCTAAGGTCCTGTTGTATTGGGAGCCAGCTTGTGCCGTCTCTGACGCTTTGGCTAGTAACCTACATATTAACAAGAGTATCTGATCAGGGGACATACGATTTCAGAAGTGGTAATTTTCGTTTCCGCTTGATAGACTCGTATATCCATTCTGGCTTGACCAGACTTAAACCTTTACGGATTTGGGCCCTACATCTTGGATCTAGATATATTCAGCTTGAATTCGATTCAGTTGTAGTTTCTCAGCTGTACCTTTCTCATCGGGCGCAATGACCATAGCGGTATTATCAGATAATTGAGCCTGGGTAAAATCGCCGCCATGTTTATGAACAAGCGCTTCCAAAGTAGCTTTATTGTTCGTAGAGTCGCCCTTGATCACATCTATCCTGTCAGCTTTGTAGCCTAGGTAAACCTGGTTCATGACTGACAAAAGGTCATATCCTTGAAGATCTCTGAATCGATACTTTCATCGGTAAGTTTCTGACCACGGACACTCGTCATGAGCTGCACTCTCTGACCATCAGCTTGGTCCAATCAGGTTGAAAAAGCTGACCTTTCGAGGAGCGACGGCCTTTTTCCGTTTTCGCTTGCTTTCGAATCAGCTTGGAACATTGAGGAATACTAAAAGCTTACGAGCCCAACTCATCATCTTCATATTGTCTACTAGGTCTATTCAGCAGAGCCAAGAACTCTGCCAGTCAGTTCCACTCCATGATATCTTGACACATACCATCCTGACTAAGCTAGCAAGTCAGCTATGCAAGACACACATAATGGGAGACGTACACAGTTCCACATATCCCTATCTTGGGTATCATCCCCAGTCGGATGATCCCTACTAGCTTTATCCCAGTAGATATATCGACATCGGGGGAATCGCATCGTATACCCAATTCCAAAGTTGCCGACTATCATCAGTTTTCTCACTTGATTCAAACGGGGCATACCAGCAGGGACGATTTCGGAGCCTTTGACTTCTACCACGAACGAGCTATCGTTAGTCTCAGATTAGTCTCATTTCTGATGAGGACCTACTGTTCTGGATCTATATATACGTCCGCTGAATAGATCAGCTATTACTCTGACATTGAGTATTACGTAGCTTACGCTTATCATCTATACCAATCTCTCCGCAAATCATAAATTTGGGTGGTTTCTTCCTATCAAAAGGCTTCCAGTGGTCTTTATGTTTCGTCCTATCCTGTCAGCCACCGTCTTCTATAGTGACGTACAAGATCCATTCGTAATCCTCGTAACTCATCCCCGAACCGATCTTCGTAAACGTGATGAACCTATCTATCAATAGGTGTCCACGAAAGTGAATGACAAGAACTTGCTGAGGAGGATCTCCTGATCCATCATCTTCCTGGGGGACTCTGAGGCCGCAGAGGAGACTCGAGATCTTTCCTGTACGACCACCTTTACCCCACCACCCACCGAGAACCAGTAAATCGAGGTTCTGATCATCAGTCCCACCTCACATCTTAACTCACTTCACCCATCTGATCGGAATACCTGACTATGTCAGCTGAGAAACGAACTGCCCATGGCAGCTTACTCCGGTTTCACTTTGACCCAATCCGCTCCTCTGGAATTAGTTGAATAAGTACAATCCAACTTCTTCCCCACTAACCCCTCGCCCCTTTGATCAGTTCTCTCACGATATATGGGAGTCGGTGAGCTCACTTGGTTTCTAAGATCCGTTCCAGCATAGCCCGAATATCTTTCCCGCTCTTTCCTCTCTTCTCTTCAGCAAATTCGAGTCGACCTTGATAATTCTCTATATCTTTGAATATCTTGCCTGATTTCAATAACCTCTTTCGCTCTGATAATCGTTTTTGAGTGAGATGTGTATCGTTCAGGTAGAGGATATCGAATATCTTGACTGATACGTCAGCTCTGCCAGTGAGTTGTGACGTGAGCTTACAACATGGTCTTGGAGCTGTGTCGTCTCCTGCTCGGTCTGCTTGTTAGCCTAGCCAGGATCTGAACATACCAAGAGCAGCAGTCTTGAGGGTTCCGAAAGCCAGGTATTTTTCCAATGACGGATCCCAGACTAGCATCTCCCCATCTAGGATGATACTGACTTCGTCAGCTCACCCTGGAAACGACTCACTTTTTGACATTATCCTGGAAGGCATTTGCGATATACTGTGTCAAGCTCCCCTCTCCAACATGTGCACCGTACAAGTACGCTCGTCGATCAGCTCATGACACCAATATCGAGTGGGAAGCAACGTACTATAGTCCTTGGCTTTTCTAGACCAATAAACCCATTGAGCCCCATTCCCTCTCATATGCAGTTGCATTCTCTCGCCATCTAGTTTCTCTTCCATGACGAATTCATTGGGCGCACCAACGAGCTTAGCTACCGCCTCATGGGACGATGAAGGTGATCGATAACAAAGCTGAGGTAGGAATGAGCGGAATAATTCGATATTCGCTTGCTTGAAATTAGTACTCTGGCTTGTAGGTGGACGTACATTCTTCTCGAGACGTTTCTTTGGATCGTACAATGTCCAGCATACTCGTTTGAGATCCGAGCAGACATTGAATAGATCCCCAGCATCGGGATGAAAACATGCAAATACTCCTTTCTCTCGAATCGATATTCGTAGATCTACAATCAGTACAATCTCTGTAATAGGGATGAACCATACCCTTCAGGATGATCCTGACGATCCATTCTTGCTCCACGGCTGTACATTGTTGATTGATCTTCCTGAGTATCGGGACGTATTCCCCTTGTTTCAATCTCCCTGTTGCAAGCTGGTCCAAGAGGGAGTTGACTGCTTCAAGCGAGAGTTGACCTTCTTCGACGGTAGAGCGGGCTGCTATCTCGTGGTAGAGTACTCTTGCAAAGTCGCCTGAATGGGACTCGGCCTAACTGTTAGCTCGGCTCGCGTCGTCACGTAAGTTGACTCGCCTGGCCCGGGACGGGTTGTTTCCACTTGACTAGCCTTTGAGCTGCTTCACTATGCCTATCCAATCCCAGGACTTCAATATAGCATTTCGCCAACATTGCTTCTTTGAGATTATATACCGGTCTCTCCCTGTCTCTCTGATCATCAGTACCCCCCTGCCATGTACGAATTCACGACTCACATCAGGCAGTAACAACCTAATCAGCGGATAGAGGTCATTCCCCACTTTGATCCTCCACAACTCAAAGAACCTCTCCAGCGTATTTCGGCGCTTACTAGCCTCCTCAGTCCTCAACCTATCCATCATGGTACATAATAACGAAAACGCAGGCGTCGGGAATCGGTTTATACATTCCCTAGGCCTTTCGAGGTTTGATACCTGAGGTAATGGGTGGGAGGAAGGACCTGCTTCTGGATCTGCATCTGGATCATATTCTTGACTTGGGGGTGGATTTGGCTGGCCCCTATGCCATCTTCCGCTTGGCATTAGTGTGAAGTATAGTGCATGGTATCAAAGGCATGGGATGATTTCAGTTGATGGACATGACCCGGTTGACGAAGCCGAAAAGTGACGTAACCTGGTCATGTCTATGGTTCTTGTCTTTTGTCTGGGTATCTTCTTATACATCTCTTAAGCAGTGATTGAGAACACAGCGAGGCAGTGCTAAATCTGGCTGTAGACTGCTCAAAACCAAGATCAAGATTCAATGATGGTCGCTAGGCAACGGGTAAACGGCCAGGGGTCGAAGGAGGGGGTGGTGTTTGAGGTTTCGAATTTCCCAAACAACCAGCTCTAAGGCAGTAAGGATGGCCATACTCGACCGCCGTCTCAAGCCCACTACTAAGACTCAAGGAAATCTATGACTGATCATCCTAAACCCTTCATAGTGTCTAGCTAGCTCCTCCTCATATAGTCCAAGCTCGACACACACACACAGGCACAGACAATCCAAACAACAATGACAAACGAGAAAGGAAAAGACAATACGCTTCCCAATCCACTTACTTCACCAATCAATCCTCAACATCCTATTGTTTCGACATTGGAGGGTGGAGTAGAGCATAGGAAGGGTCCGCCATTGTCTTTGTCTTTATCACCACTTGTCATTTCTTCTTCTACTGGCACGAATTCGAACGGAAACGGCACGGTCCCTCCTCCTAGACCACCTCGATCACCCAAAAGACGACTTGCTGATATCTCCGAAAACGAAGTTGTAGAGCAAACGGATTTGAAGGGTGTAGTAGCGGATTTCGTGAAGAGGTTGCAAGCTGTTCCACCGCCTTCTTCGCCTGATCTCGATTCGCCAGATTCGATCTATAGTACTAGCACCATCCCATCTATCTCAACAACACACAAGAGGATAAGGAGTTTACCGGCGATAGTCGAGATGTTGGAGGTTGATCGATCAAGGTCCGCCAGTGGAGGGACTTTTGGCGGAGGACTTGAGATGGGGAGAGCACAGAGGGGGAGTGATGATTCAGAAGTGGTCCCGCATAGCGATACTTTGCCAGCAACACCACTGCTTCCGACTTCAGGTGGTCAATCGCCAATCTCGCCATTAGCGCTTACACACCCTCCGCCTGGTATCAGCGCCTCAACTGAGGAAGATAAGGCAAACCCACCAGATATGCCATTACCCCTCCCATCCCTCCACGTCACTCGACCTTCTACCTCAAGCACAATCCCCGGCCCGGGACCCGAAGCGTTTTCGGCAGTAGTTGAAATGATGGACCGAGGGGATTCCCCAGGGAGACGACGAGCAAGAGGAGAGAGCCCTAGACCTGTCGAGGTAATGGAAGAAAAACAACAGGGTAGTCCACATCCTCGAGAAGGCAGGGCACAGATACCAAGGAGGGGAATGATGGGTCCTGGTGCTATCCTTGGTACGCAACCCACATATTGGAGGACCCTAGCTGATAATCAGCCAAAGTCAGATCATCTCAATCCCTCTCGAAAATCAGGAGACAAATGTCCAAACCCTCCATCAGAGATCCCGGACCTGCACCATCCAGCAAAAGCAATACCAGCACAGGAACTACATTCCTTCGGCCCGCTCCACTCCCTCCTCCCAGCTCGACTTACCCAGCACGATTCGCCCCGACGAACTACAGCCGTTCTAATGCTTCTTCCCCATCACCTTCTAATCTCGAAGGATCTTTCGCAAGAGCTACTCCAGACGTGAGGAAGTCGCCAGTCAGAGGACTTGTTGCTGGTGCTGGCGAAGGGGAAGAAATGGTCGAAATACCTAGATTTAAGCGTAAAGAATTGAACCTGGGGTTGGTGAGGAGGAGAGGACCATGGCAGAGGATCGGATGGATCATGCTGTGGGCGACGTGGCTGGTTAACGGATTAGCTGGATTGGTGAGTCTGCTAATGATACCTCGTGACCTGAGCTGATCTCCAGTTCTTTGATGTCAACCTCATGTACATGCTTGTTCAGTATGTCCGGGCCTAGCTACTTGATAACGGTAGAGAGCTGATGGTAGGTGTACCACCCACTCTTCTAATGGACAAGGCCCTTCTCGATCTTGGGCGTTCGCAACGGCCGCTTACGCCATTTGCTGGGGTATCTCAATATTCGTAGTCTGGCTGGGCTGGGAGGTCTACTTTGAGTTCTGGCGTAAATGGCGTCAAAGTGAGTTTGACATTTTCGCAGGTACCACAAAAAGACGGCTGATATACAGCTCGCCCAGCGATTGAACCCATATATACCTCTCTCCCTGCGAGCCTACACCTATCGCTCATGTCCTATACCCATTTCACATTCCTTGTCCATGTCCGCTTGTCCTCATTGTCTACACCATATCGATACGATATCATACCCGAGACGGCCCACGCATTGTTTCAAATGTTACCTGGTATCCTCCCCTTACTCCCCAGGGCAGGAATTGGGATTGTCCTTCTCACCACCTTCTCATCCCCCTCCACCTCAAGAGGGGATAAGGATGAAAGATTCTTCGATCCCAACGGTGGACTCAACGCCTACGCTCATGGTGTCATCCTCGCGTTCGTTTCCGTCGTCGGATTCCGCTTCTTGATCTTCCTCATTTCGGCCATCGTCCTCTGGCTTACCTCCGCTCGACCTATTCGAGCATTCTTTGCCCGACCTGCCCGTCAAGTTGAAACGCCTACGACCCCAACCAAACGATCTTCGAAATCATCAAGACCACCCCGTGATCCTTCGACTACAAGATCACCCCAAAAGACATGGTATGAAGCTGAAACTTCTTTTGGGTGGGATACATGGCGATCAAGGATGCGAGCACGATTACAAGATGCCTATGAATTATGTATGATTCGTCGAAGTGGAACTGGGATTGGGTCGATGGTTGATGGATCATACCTCGTTGTCGCTGGAAGAGTAACGCCTAGTCCGGGGTTCAATAATTCAGTCAGGCTTGGGAGTCGGTCAGTAAATGATGGAGGTGGACATGGGTCTGTGGAGGAATTGGTCGATGATGGGAATATGAAAGCGAGAGCTATATCGGAGGGAGCGGTAGATGAATGGCTTGGAACTCCGAAGACTGGATCCATGGCCCATCAAGCGCGACCCGGCAACCCGGGACCGCCAAGCTCAAACTCAAACTCGACTCAAAACCAAACCACACCTGTTCAGCGACCTCTGCTGGTTCCGATGCGAACGACCTCCAACTTGTCAGCCAGCGGTATTTATCCAAGTTCTCAAGCTTCTCATTCAAGTCACGATATCTTCTATACACCCGCGTCAGGTAATACACCAGTCGTCGAACGCACCTTACCTATTCTCGGCTTGGGAATCCAACAAACCGCTTCGCAGGGTATACGAAATATGCAAGATCCAAGTCGGGGTACTCTCCCAGCGAGACCCGAATCGGATGTCATGGGTAATGGTAATCAAGAACTCCTCACTACCAATAGGATGAGTCAATTGTCGGCCGGATCAGATGAGTCAATTACCGATGATTCTGCCGCTCTCCTAAGCGCTTCATCAAGGAGGGGATCAGAAGCGACCACGACGACAGGCGATGAGAGCGGAACTTCCTCGAGACCGGATTCGATATCCCAAGATCCTGGATCGAGGAGGTCTTCGGTGAGTAGGATGGTAGCTGCGGTAGGAAGGTCGAGGGCAGGTTCAACGGCGAGTGCCAATCATGCCATAACGAGGGCAAGGTCGAGCAGTATTACCCTCCTACGAGAAAGTGCGGGAGCAGTACAGGGCGTAGTGAGGAGGGCAAGGGGTGGGACGGTAGACGGGAATGGATACAACAAGATCGAAGAGGATGATATTCGTAAGTGTCCCAGATCATTTTGTTGAAGTAGTCGCTGAAGAATAGCAAATACCCTACCGAGAAGGAGGAGTAAATTGGGCTTAGGTCCGTCGATGATCAATGACAGAGCTGTTTCCGGTTAAGATTTCGTACCAAAAGAGAGGACAGGTGCATTCACGATAGTAGCTAGAGTATACAATTAACGACCTAATGAGATTTATGCATACACATATAACACGCAAGGGCAGGTATATAGGTGGGGGTGGACAACCTCCACTTTCTGAAATTTCCGGTCATTTCTCGACCGAATCAACTTTAGACTGTTATATACCTCGCACACTGTCATACACTATGCTTAGATAGCATCAAGCTTGCTTCAACACAACCAGTAATCGAGAACTCGAAAGATGTGCGGCTTGACACTCTCGATTCACCCGTACCCGGCCACCGAATCGCATGAAGAGCTACTCGAATCATTATGCCAGACCTGTAAAGCCAGAGGCCCAGATACTCAATCTACGCATTCTACTATTTTCTCCCTCGACGACGGGAGTCAGGTAGAGCTGAAATTATCAGCTAGTGTCCTCGGATTGAGGGGTGAGATTACACAACAACCTATCGTAGGCTCAAGGGGGGTTTTGGGATGGAATGGACAGGTGAGTCGGACTTCGCTTGGTGGAGGTTGCTGATGCGGGATAGGTATTTGATGGACTGGAAGTTGGAGGGGGAAATGACACTTCCCTATTGAGCGAGGCTTTGGAAGAGGGTGCTGATCCACTGGAGATACTAGCGGGAATTGAGGGACCGTAGGTTAGCTACTTGCGACGGCAGGAGAGAGCTAATGTATAGCTACGCTTTCATCTACTACGAAGTGCGTGTCCTAGGTTGATGAGATATATCAATGCTGATTGATAGATAGCTACTCAGAAACTCTACTATCAGCTTGACCCACTATCTCGACGTTCGCTACTCGCCTACCCTTCGTCCTCGACGCACATAGTCGAGGGGGCTGAGTCCAGCTCGCCTATGGCCGACGCTTTCATCCTCAGCTCAGCTCGAAGTGCTCTAGCAAGAGAAAGGGGGATTGAATTGCGAGCACTAGGTGGAGGGGAAGGGGGAGTGATAGATCTAAGTCGGATACGGTCGGAAAGTCAGGCCTTGCATCTCGGTCAAGCTATCGAATCCTGGACTGCGAGGACGGGAGGGAAATATGTAGGTCGACCTGCCCCTTCAGTGATCAGACCTGATGCCAGACTCATCTGCCACCCGTCAATATGGAGTTACCTCCTCAAGATATCGGTCATTCCCCTCAATCAGATATAGACGCTTTCATCGAGAATCTCCGGGCTGCGGTAATGAGGCGTGTAGAGAACATCCCTGCTCAGTCATCAGGGTGTGTTCACTCACTCTGGCACAACATAAGGAGCTGATGTCATAGAGCTCCGAGGGTAGCCGTCCTCTTCTCAGGTGGGGTAGATTGTACACTCGTCGCGAGGCTGCTCCACGAGTAAGCCCCTGCCTTATACCTCTGGCGGAATGCTGATAGGCAGTTGTTTACCAGAAGATGAACCAGTAGATCTGGTCAATGTAGCTTTCGCTCCATACGGATCGACGACTTTTGAAACTCCAGATCGATTATCCGGGATAGAAGCGTACGAAGAGCTCACGGGGGCTTGTAAGAGGGATTGGCGTCTGGTTCTGGTCGATGTTCCGTTTGAGGTGACTAACTTGTATTATGGGAGGGATTAAAATCTGATGAACAGGAATGTCAAGACCATCGTCAGAGGGTTCTTGATCTCATGTATCCTTCTACTACCGGTATGTCCCTTCTTGCATCTGTACAGCGCTGACCTTCAGAAATGGATTTGGTGAGCTTTTCGACCTGTGTGGATCGCTAAAGCTGATTTCAGTCTCTCGCATACCCGCTCTACTTCGCCTCACGAGGTCAGGGGCATTTATACGGCCAAGAGGACCCTTATAATGTCAAGGCAAAAGTCTACTTATCCGGCTTGGGGGCTGATGAGTATGTTGGCCATCACTGGTTAGAAGCTGACGAGGTAGGCAACTAGGCGGATATTCGAGACATCGACATGCGTACAAGACCAACAGCTGGCAAGGATTGATCGATGAGGTGAGCCTCAGTGATCGCAACATGGCAAGTCGAAGCTGACAATAGACTCAAATGGACATCACCCGCCTCCCAACCCGCAATTTATCCCGAGACGATCGCCTGATCTCCTCACACGCAAGAGACGCACGATACCCTTTCCTCGATTTAAATTTCGTCGCTTACTTATCAAATTTACCAATATGGATTAAAACCAATCCATCTTTCGGTGAGGGAGTGGGTGATAAGATGTTATTGAGGATGGCTGCTTCACAACTTGGTTTGGAAGTGACCGGGAAGCGAGCTAAGAGGGCTATGCAATTTGGGACTCGGAGTAGTAAGATGAGTGTATCCAAAGGACGGAAGGCTGGTGAGAGGAAGGTTGCATTGGCATGATTCTCTATCTTGCATAGACTATTTACATTTCTTGGGTCATTAGGCCATCTACATTTCGGTCATTGTCAGATCATGTACCATTACTGCATCCATTTCATATCATTACATCTCCCAGTACTTCTTGCCCACCCCTGATTCTCGTTATTCAGTCGCACCTCATATTTACATCTCCTCGGCAATGACAGGTAAAGGTCTCTTTGATTCCATCTTACTAAAATCCATTCCCCTAATACCCCTACTACTCCTAACCCTCTTCAAATGTGTCTTGGGAACAGCTAATACTCGCTGAGAGCTTTGGGTTGAAGGACCAGCAGAAGCTTGTCGATTCGCATATGGATGATATCGAGGGAGCTGCGATGAGAGTCCTTGAGATTCCATTTGTGATTGCGATTGGATTTGTGATTGAGGTTGAGGTTGTGATGAGTGGATTGAGTCTTGAGTAAGGGGGAATGGATCAATTTGCATATCATCGGGATTCTCAATCTGTGATTCCTGTCTGATGGTCAGCTTAGCGAAGAATTGGGGCATATGGAGCTTACGAATCAAGAGCTGCAAAGGTCTTTGGAGCGACTCGGTTGATGATAGTAGCTCCCCTAGGAGCGGTAGTGATTGGTTTAGCGGTCTTTAGAATCGTCGAATCGGATGTAGATTCTTTGGCTTTGGACTTGCCAGTCCCCGCTTTCCGAGTCGGCTTGGTAGCCCCATCGGCGCTTTGGGTTCGCTTCTTTCTAGCCTTGGGTTTCGGTTTTGGAGCGAGGGTAGCCGAGATTTGATAGGCAGTAGCCGGCGTCTTTGGCTTGACTTTCGGTTTGGCCTTTGTCTTAGATGGATTACTTTTCACGGAAGATGCTCTTCGTCGAATTGGTAATTTTGGTAGAGGTTGTCTCGGGACTGCGGCCAGGTCAAACTCCTCGTCTTCCGGTGTTTGAGGACCTGTGTCGCTGGATTCGGTGGATTGGGAAGAGGGTGGTTCGGCGTCGTCGGCTCTTTCTCTTTCTTTCCCCTTTCCCTTTCCTCGGACGAGAGGGGGATTTTCCTCCTCATCTTCCATCTCTGTTTCGAGGACTATCTCCGGTACTTGCGATGCTATTCATCAGACATAGCTCGTATAAGGCGAATATCTAGGGACTTACCATCCGAAGTCTGGGTCTCATGGTTCGCCAGAGCCATCATCGTAGACGCAGTCTCGACTTGCATCGATTCATCCCTGAATAGCATCTGACTCTGGTCCTGGATAGTGTTCTGAGTGCCGTTCTGGGTAGGCATATTCCAAGCTTCGAGTCCCTACCAATCAGCTTCGATCTCAATGACAAGGGGGGAGGACATACGGGTTTACTAATCAAAGCTGCTCTGAAGCTCTTTCGCTGTTGGGGAGGACCCGATCGGATTCGGTCGACGACTACTTCTCCCGACTCGTCTGACCATCTTTTTTGAAGTTTGGGGATCGCCATGATTGTGCCGTCTGGTAACATCTGTCCTACCGGGTAAGAGAATCCATTTTGCTTGGTAGGCTCCACAGTGACCGATTCCAACTGAGACGAATCGACCAAAGTGGATGCGGACGTGCCATAAATAGTCTAATCATCAGCATGTGGTAGGGCCGAATCAAAGGAGTAAGTGACATACTTGTTCGAGCGGCCAGAGTATATCTCGCGTCTCATCATCTTCTTCAATCCTTCTCTGGTGGTCTCGGTCGACCCTTTTCTTTGCATCTCGAATTTCGTTCTCGTTCATGGTAAGGTCCACCTCCATCTCGTCCTTGTTGGGAAGCATATGCGCAACCGATGCAATATGGCAAGTCATACTATCTCATCAGCTGAGATCTTGTACGAGCGACTGGCAGCTCACTTATGATAACCTGTTGAAGCCGTGTACTCGGAATCCCAAGTGAAAGGGACTTGATCACCTGCGTGGCTCGCGAGGAAAATTTCCGATTCATCATCTTGGAAAGCCACGGGCTGATAGCTGATTGTCAGCCAGTCCCAACTAGCTTGGCGGGTCATGACGACGAGGATGATGAGGGCTTACTCCTCAGGCGTGTCTTCTGTGTAGAAAATCTTGAAGTCGAAGGTCACTTCATCTGATCGTTAGACTCGCCACAGCGAAACGGAGGGAGCTTACGAGGAAGATCAGACATTACCCCAGCGGTTCTCCAAACCTCTCGCATCATTCGCTATCCATCAGCTCAACTCGCAGGGTTTAAAGGGAGGACAACTGACTCTGGTGGATGTATCAAACACCTCTCGCATGTTGGTTGGTCCAGAACCCTGCGATTGTGACTGAGAACCACCAACGTGAAGCTGATCCATCTGTTGAGCGACCGTGAGGTCATCTCCATATGTGAAGTTGAAAGTGTAAGCCTCAAGTGCCCTCTTGATCAGCTATGCAACGTGTTAGAGCCCGACGTAGCTCACTTATTCCTCGTCTCCTCCTTGAGGTAGACTACGACGATGAGACTCTTCAGATACTTCTTCTGGAGAGCACCGAGAATCCCAAAATCCAGCCAACCGATCACATCTGATGCCTCTGATCTGCAAGTCAGAAAGAAAAGCTTGGAGGACATACGAGTAATTATTCCTAAATTGCCGGATGGGAAGGTGAGAAGCAGGAGTGATTGAGCCATTTGGTCGGACTCGTTGCGGAACAGCTCGAGAGGTTTCGATAAAGTTATCATCGGGTATGATTGACCTGAAAGGGTTTAGCATATATCGTTCCCGGTGAAGTTAATCATTCCTAGTGAAAATTATTGACTTACCTGACGTAGAACATACTGCCTAGAATATCACCAACCAAGCGATGCATCGCTCTCGTACTAGTAACCTGATCGAAACCGACTTGAGAAGCTTGAGTATTCTTCTGTCGCTGTTCAGAGCTGGTGGTGCGTTCACGTTGCGCCGACTGGGGTTCTTGTGTTTGTGTCGTCTTTTGCGGGGTTTCTTGAGTGACCCTTTGTTTTGGTTTAGGTGGTCGCTGTCGGTGAGCTTCGGTATATTGAGTGGAGGAAGCTAGGAGAAAAGAAGGAAAGAAGAAAAAATGGAGAGAAGGAAGGAAGGGAAATGAAATTGCGACTCACAAATTTCTGTGCAACGGGCATGATGTGTGATGGGCAGATTTGCTTAAGTATAAATCAGTAGCAGTGAAGGAAGGCGATGGATGCTTTAGATGCACGGTAAGTGATGCAGGTAGACTGATAACAGAGAGACGAAAGAGAAGAGAAAGAGAGATATAAATGTAAGTAATGAATCATCTGCGCACGGACCTCTTTCGATTGACGTCACTTTCTATACTTCTATTATTATAATGGCATATGATACTGTACTGAGAATGAGATGGAATGCAAAGGTGTTGGATACATCTACTTGGTAGCGATAGGTAGGACAGTGTTGAAGACATAATCCCAGATCTTGGAGGTAACTCCAAAGCCGAGCTCGAAGTCTATTTGTCAGCTTTGTCACACTTTCAAGGATGAGTTAGCTTACTCTTGTAATGATGCGCTAGGTGATAACGCTTCATCTCGGCCATGTACTGAGGTAGTCTCGTGTGGTGTAGGGCATAGTGCATACAGTCGTAGAGAATGTAGAATGTGAATGCACCAGCGATGATACCATTGGCGGCAGCCTTGGGGAAGATCAAGTGGGCGAGTTTGGTGAAGGGTGTCTCGAGTGCGAGGAAGAGTGTAGGTGGCATGACTAGACGCAGACGGTCCATGGGTAGATAGTGGTGGATACCGTGTAGAAGAAAATGTAGGAGCATAGCCCAGTTGGCTTCAGGTAGGTAATGGTCGACGTGGAAGAGGAATCGGTGGAGTGTGTATTCAAGGATTGTCCAGATGATGTTTCCGGCAAAGAAGCATCCCATTGTGGACAAGAAGGCGAATTGAGAAGGGGCAGAGACATTGGGGGGCCATGTGAAGAGGGATCGAGCAGTGACCGAGCTGGTTTATTAGCTTCTTTCGACTGATGACGATAAGCCAGCTTACCTGTCATCGAATTGCTTTAGAGAAAGGGCGAAGAGGAAAGCAGTGATAGGACCCCAGAAGAGCGGTACGACATACCACTTCGTACGTGTGAAAGACTGCAGGTCAGCTCATGCACGCTCCGGGCTCGACCAGCTTACCTCGAGGAAGCTGTTACCAAACAGCCTTGCGGACTCCTTCAAATGCCGAGGGTTGTGAACCTGGCTGAGATAATATTCCTTGGTGAACTTTGCTCGCCAGACCTGCATCAACAGTGGTTGACTGAGATCGAGGAACTTGTTGCGGTTGTAATCGGCCAAAGCGTCCGTCTCGTCGGGATGGAAGTCTTCTCTCGGGACCCAGTCTGTTCAGTCAGCAGGCATCCTTTGTACACCATAGAGGACTCACCCTCTGAGACAATCTTCTCATCCCCACCAAGTTCTCCAATCTTGTACTCCTCCATCATATCATATGCACTCCTTGAGTGGACATGTTGCCTCTCATCGGCCATGATCTGACCGATATCGCCGCCGACATAGTCTAGCATGATATCATCTCCTCCTGGGTGATCGGGTAGGAAAGAAGTAATGTCGTAGACTGATCCCTTGAAGGAAACATATGCTGATGATCGAGTCTTGTCTTAGATGATCAGTTGGGTGCTCGATCGTGTGTGTATGTGTTTGGTAACTTACGGTTTTGGACATCGGCCAAAGCAAAGATTCGATCGGTGGTCTTTGCCATTGTGGATATTGGGTGATTGAATGTAGGCGGTGAAAGTGTTGTAGTTTGTGTATGTGAATGAGTGTGGTAATATATAAATGAGATTGATTGATAAAGGTAATGTATTATGACTAGTCTGGTGTTGTCTCGGGCTTCTGAAAAACAAACGACGACGCCGCCCGAAGCGCGTCAACGGCCGGCAGAAATAGATCCGTGGATAGGGGATGGGGAGAGAGATGACGTGGCATTATGACACGTACACAGTTGCCACTCGATCAACCCTCCACTTGGATGTCCACCGCGTCAAAGCAAGGCAGGAAGCTCATCTTGAAGGGAAACGTCGTCGTGTATAGCATAGCGGACAAGCACCACACTACAATACAGAATGTCACTGCCCTTGACCCAAGCTCCCTCGATGATGCCGCAAGCATGGCAGGATTCGCTCAAGTCACAGCTGAAAGAGCAGGAGGCTAGTAAAGCGTGGATAAGGGAGGTTATAGCCAACCGTATGTCACGGCCTAGCAGTGTAGGGGGACATGTCTGATGTGCAGAGAGGAAGTTAGCGAAGAAGGCAAGGGATCTCAAATCTCGGAATCGAGCTCTGATGAATGGCGGAGCTGGAACATCAGGAAGCGCGGCTGATGGGTGAGCTTATCAGGTGGAGACAGGAGCTGATCCTAGACCTTCATTGATTGACCATCTGGAGACGCAGATGATGACTCTCCGGAACGAACTGTCGACACTGTATCGGACTCAGGCCGCATCGCAAAATAAGCAATTGCAAATGGCAGATGCGCTTCGTGATAGGGACGAGGAAGTACGAGGAATGAGGGAAGAGGTCAGGTTATTGAGGGAGGCCAAGGAAGCATCCACCAAGAAGGAGAGGGAGTGGGAGGAGAGATGGAGATACCGTACGAAAGACATGGAGGTAGGTCTATTTGCTGGAACAGTACTGATTGATAGACGTTAAACGACGAGATCATCGCCCAAAATCTAGAATTGACATCATTATCCCAACAAAATCTCGAGCTCAGATCCGATAATGCCCACCTCGTCCAACGCTGGCTTGATAAAATGAATCTCACAGCAGACGAAATGAATGTAGAATTCGAAAAGGAGAATGCCGAAGTCAAGAGAAAAGAGGGGGAAGGGGATTTTCAGAAAGGCGGGAAGGAAAAGGAGAAACGTTGATTCCTGATCCTTCCCGCCAGATTGGTGTTGATGGGAGGAAGGGCAAGAGTGATGACGGATGGGAAGTCTTGGATGATCAGGGAGCGGTGAAGAGTGGAGGAGTGGAAGGTCATGCGTCGCCGAGGGTCGCGTTGAATGATAGTGTACTACGAGAGGAGGATGATCAAGGATGGGATGAGGCCAGACGAGAGGCTTGAAACCAAGACCCCTTCCAACGTTGTATGACGATTTAACGACTTATGCAACGATCACTCAACCTGTCATTACCCAACCTTCACTCAACGTCGGAGAGCTCTCACAAAACTCCCCACAACTCCATCTCTTTCTTCTTTCTACATCTCTTATCTTCTTTCCTATCTTCCTCCCACATTGCTCCCCTCTGTTGCTCCCTGCCACTTTATTACCCTTTATTGTCCTCCATCACAAAGACGTTTCAAACAACATAGCATGTCAAGTGAGTCAGTCCAGCTTTACTACTGCTTCCGCTAACCCACAGCCAACATGTCGGAAATCCACCGATCGAAATGGTCAGCCTTCTCACACGCTCGTGCGATCCACTGCGACGCGATTGCAATGGATCTCCACGGTCAATCCGGACCGCAACGTCGTTCGCGCTGCACAGACTTCCTCCTATCAAATGATCGAGGGGCACTCGTTGGACCCACGACACTCCGGCTCCCTCTGGATCGACACACCTGCGCTGAGGTATTATGGCGATTCTTCGGAGATATGGGCGAAATTGACTCGGATGCCGTGTTCACAGAGAAGATACTCGCCTCTCAATGTCGGGAAGTTGCAGATCATCAAGAACTGTAAGTGAAATGCTTTCCAATATCGACCATGTAGCTGACATGTCAGAGCATTCCTGAAGCTGGAAAGGGCGACTGCTGGATTGCTCCAGTCGCCTTCGTATATGAATAGCAAGTATTTTGGCGAAATGTACTGCGTTCATCTCTACATGAACTCCAAAAAGCAAGTTTTGGGCTTCACTAGCGTCTTGTTTCGATTCTACGCTCTGCTCTCGGAACATCACCCGACTCGACCGGAAGAGCTGGACGATGAACGACCTTGGGATGAAGAAATTAGGTTCAAAAAGAACTGCAAGTGGGTTGAGAGACTTGACGAGCATTATGACGAGGCCGAAGACAATGCAAGGACTGGTGACGAGCAAGTCATATTATCTATATTTGGTCACTCTTCTGATGCTCCAGGTGTTTCGAAAAAGGCCAAATAGCCG
>Ga0308160_10003047_pt1 | contig 19351 bp, 21 predicted proteins | sample PhyFR1_FD_201036 | JGI IMG/M metagenome (GOLD analysis project Ga0308160, IMG submission 201036) | Phyllosphere microbial communities from UC Gill Tract Community Farm, Albany, California, United States - DLSLF.R1 | ecosystem: Host-associated > Plants > Phyllosphere > Unclassified | place: USA...
TGATGATATGGGGATGAAATTGGATCAATTCTTTATTTCAATATCAGTAAGTACCGTCACCGTCCTACCCTTCTTGTCTCGTTTCGACTCTTTCACATCTCTACCATCTGTCCCTCTTCCATGTTCCCACTTCCATCCTCCCTTTCCCCCGTCCCTCGTCCCTCGTCCCAAACTTCCCTCCTCCCTCCCTCCTCCCACGTCCCACGTCCAACCCCAGGTCCCATGTCTGGTCGCATCTCTCTCGACTCTCCCCCTACAATGTCCGTTATCCCCTCTGACTACCATATCCCCTCTCTCCGTATCCTTCACCTATCTCGTACTGGTCTCGGGGCTTCGTAGATAGGAAAGCCATGTTTTGTTGGGACACGGAATGGAAACTCGAATCGGGATCGGATCCATCAAGTAAAGGATGATGATTGATCTCTTCTGGTCAGTGGGGTCGTTTTCGGTAAAAGGGTAGTTGATGTTGGTACAGGATGTGGATGTGGATGTGGATGTGGATGTGGATGTGGATGTGGATGTGCAGAGGTAGTCGTTGGTCTGGTCGTACGGGATTACTCCGACTTCTATCCCTGTCATCCTCCCTACCCTTTCTCATCAACACCTATTTCGTGGTCATCTTATCACCCTTTCTCATCTAGACCTGTTCTTGATCATTCAGCATCCATCTATTCACGTATTACACTCCAAGGATTCGACTGATCATCAGGAACATCCTATATCGCCTGTACCGCTAAACTCGATCATGACACATTACCCATCTTCCATATCCATCCAGTCTTACTCGACTCAAATCCAAGCCAACCTGACCCGGCTCCACCCGCCCCAAGCCAAGCCAAGCCAAGCCAAGCCAATCCGAGCCAACCCAACTCAAGCCAAATGTCAGCACCGCATAGGAGCCACATGATTTTACCCCCTGTTTTTGGACGAGACCAAGATGTCTACACCGCATAGGACGGATACCTCTTTCTGCTCGATTTCATGGTTTATATGGGTTTCTTTTAGGCCCCGAGAGGAGTTGGGGGTGGTGCAGCTAGGCGGGGATCGGACTGGGATTTACGGGCGATTGGAAGATGTGGTCATGTATTTGTCCCTCTTGCTACTATGGTCGTGAGTCGTTTCCATCCATATCCATTGCTCTGTTTCATCCTCTGTCGCTCGCCTTACTCTCACTCCCTTTTCACCTCCTTTCCTATTCCTCACACTCCCTTGCTATCCCTCTCGGCCGCAATAGTTCTCATTCCCATCCCTCTGACTCGCGTTCATCTCATAGTCGTACTCTCGACCGATTCATTATTCCTCTCTTGCCCGTTTATTCAATTACTGACAAATAGTACCCACATCAGTGCACATCAGTTCACATCATCGTCATCATCATTAATTTCACCTCGACTTTATCGCTCCCACTCGACTGATTGATCCTAGTTGCCCTCGACCGATCTTTGTCGAAATTTGATCTTTAGGCCGTACGTCGTTGTATGCAGTGGACTATGGTGGGGATGAGTGTAGTATGGTGCCGGGAGTTGCAACTTGTCAGAGATACTCGTAGCTTGGTACCATGGATAGTGAGATTATCGTGTGTAAGTCCGAATTATCCTGTCCCCTTGTATTTGCACTTTTCCTACTCCACTTCCACTTCGTATTCCCCTTTCTCGCCCTCGTCTCCCTACCTCTCGCCTTACCTCCCGTTTACCTTGCCCCTTTTTGCCCCTTCTTGCCCCTCGCCCCTTCGCTTGCTCCTGCTCTTGCTCTTTCCCACTCCCATCATCATACCCCATTCCCTCCGTTTCTCGTCCTGCCCCCTTCTTCTACACCTCCCACTTCCGCTGCTTCTTCTTACCACTTCCTCTAGCTCTACCACCTCTGCCCTCACGGCCTCAATCTCATACCGCACACTCCCTGTTCTGTTCATTGCTGATAATCAGTATCACCTCATCGAGTCGCTCTCACTCCCATTTGCCCCCAACGGCTCTCCATACATTCAAACTCCCTCGATGCGATACTATCAATAAAGGCATTAAATATCAGATCACACCAAGCGCGGGACGATCATGGTGGACTGTGGTGCGATGGTTAAAATGGGTTGTTGTGGATACGAAAGTGGTATGGAATGGATTAATGTATCTTGTGCATACGTATGTTTGACTCGTCCCTCTCTCCCTCCCCTTGCCCATTCTCTCCATCCTCTATTCCTCCCATATTCCTACTCTATCATTCATCCCGTTTACCTTGCCCGTCCATGTCCCCGCCTCTTCTCCCTTCACTCCTCTGCCCTTCTCGATCTGGTTGCTATTCCCCTTCCTCTGCCTTTCTCTTTCTCGGTTGACATTCCCCTCCCCTCCCCTCCCCTTCCCTTCCCGTCCTCGCTGCCAATTCACTTCCCTTCCCTCCTCGTTCTGGTTGCTATTCCCCCCTCTCGCCCCCTCCCCTTGCCATACAGCCCTCGTCTCAGACTCTGCCTCTGACCCGTTCTCTCCTCCCTCTCCTTTCTTGATACTCTATCGACTACTGACAATCAGTATATCCACATCACCTTATCAATCGCTCCCGCATCGACTCTGGTACGATACAATGTGATACGATACCATATACCCTTTGATTTGATACTGTACCCTCCGAACCGATACTCGACGCCGTAATGCAATAGAGTGATTGACAGCGAAGGTGTCAAGTGCGCTAGGGGAGGGTCGCGAGGGATAGGGTGGATATGATTCATGGATATACGATCTGTGAAGCTATGGAACAATCATCCAACACCGGATAACAACCTTGATGTGCGATGTTTAATGTTCAAGTAAGTCCGATTCGTGCCGTTCGTTTTCCATCGTTCAACAACTTGCTACCAATTTTCCGCCCTTTCCGTCTCATCCTCACCCTCTCTCCCTATGCCCTTGTCCTTCACTTTCTTTCTCTTGTCTCCTGCTGCTGCTTGAATACTGACAATTAGGATTGTTGTTGCCGTCACGTACAATAGCGATCGCCCTCGGTGTATGATCGGCCATTTGAATCAATCTTTGTGAATCATGGCTATCACTCCACCATCACGCCCTCTCGATCATCGCCCCCAATCCTTCATCGCTCCCGCTTGATCGGTCGATCTCTACTCGACGATGAATCTACGGAAGGAAGAGGTTAAATCTAAATTACCCTCGTTTGGTCGACGGATTGATGTTGACCGGGATGTATGGATCGATCGATAGGGGGGTAAGTAAATGGATTCATCTGATCTTGGGAAAGGAGTAAATGGATCTACAACGTTATTCTGCGTACGAGTAAGTCCCACTCATCCCTTACTTGCCCTTCTTCCTCATAAACGCCCTCCATCCATCTCTACTGTCTACTCGTCACACCCACCTTCCCCTGTGCCCTTTCCCCCTCCCCCCTTCCCCGCTCATGTCCTTCCTCATTACTTCTTTCAATTCCAGTCGTTTGGTCGGTATGGATCGTGGGATGATCCTGATTCTTTCATCTGGGTCTCGGAGGGAACTGGTGGTACGAGAGAGGATTTACTGCCTGCTATGCTCTCCTCCATGCCCCCCTCTACCCGCCTCTACCCCACTCCACATACCTTCCTTCTCCGTGCTCTCCTACACGTCGACCCCAGCCGTACCCTTTGCTCTACTTCACCCCGAACTCATCCGAACACTCCTCCTATCTACACCCTACGTCCTTCTCGCTAATCTACTCCCTGATACCTACCCTTCGATCCTTCATCAAATCACCCCCTCGTTGGAGTCTAGCTGATGAATAGTACTTGGTCCAAGCTCACCAGCACCGCCCCTACAACCATCGCTACAACCATCCATCCCCCTAATCACTTCCCTCTCTTTCTCAACTCACTTCAATCGACAATCCCGTCTTTTGCTTTATCGATTTTCGCACTGGATGACTCTTCTCCCTCGAAACTCACTTTTCGCTTCATCGATACTCTTGGTCGATCAACCCTGTTACTCGATTCTTACCTGATCTCGATCTCAAACTGTCCAAAGGCTAGGGTTGACATGTGGGGACGCGATTCGTACCTACTCTTCAACTGTCCAGAGGCCAAGATGGGACTTATTTATCGGAATTGGTTAAGATACGGGCAACAGGATGGATGGTGGACTGATGGTGGAACGTTGACTTGACGGTGATGATGGTGATGGTGATGGTGATGGTGATGGATCTGTCAAGGGATACTGTATGAGAATCAAGGTTGGGGAATGAACTGGATTCTCTTGATTCCTGATTGTACAATAGTCAACAAGGAGATGAGACGGGATGAACATGTTCATGACGATGTTGGTGGGATTCTGTTGGTCCATCTTGTCCTAAGCAAAGTAAAGCAAAGGGATGATCAATGATCGAAGGTCAATAGCAAGGAAAAAGGATCATATCTCCAGGATCCCAGAGCGTATGGCCTCGACGAGCAAGTCAGTCACCTATCCCAAATGGTCAAGGGGCTAACATCAGATCAGTCGAGTCTCGTCATATCTGCAATGCCAAGTCAATCAGCTTCAAATCAACTTCGAGTCAAGGCAAGTCAGGTCAGGTCAAGGAAATGGACATGGAAAGGATAAAGGAAAGCCGGCACGTATTACACTTGGATCTAATCTAAATCATGGTAGTACACGTGTATGCATCTAAATCTACAGTATTTCATCTAAATAACAAGGGGGATCGTTATAAACTTAGCATCTATTGACATGACTTGTTCGTTGCATATCGTAAATGTCGTGAAGTCTCTTCCAGATAAATCAATCAATCCCGACCACGTCACATCACCCGACCTCACCCTCCATCCACCCTACTCAATACTCACACCTCCACATTCACCCATCAACCCACCCTCACATCTGACCCCACCCACCCTCCTACGAGTCTGAGTTAAGGTCATCACTCATCTTGTTTGCCCAATCAACGAGTCGATCTCGAGGACAGAATCTCAACATTTGAGCGACTGCTTCATCGTAATCAACTTCCTTCTTTCCCTTCCTATCCTCCTTTCTTTCCTTCACACCCACCACCACCTTCCCCTTTCCTTTACCAATGGGCATCCCTGGTGATTTATCCTTCTTTGGATCCTGTAGCCCCTGACCTTGACTTTGTATCAACATCGAGAACTGATCCTCATGTCGTTGGATATCGCCGCCTGCTTGTGGATTCCTCATGACCGACTCTTGTTGCTTGCTGGAGCCAATTCCGCTCGTTTCAGATTCTGTACTAAAGACGAGCGAAGTTCCAGACGTCGAAACCGGTCTCGGGAGGGTCATGGTTGAGGGCATCGCATGTGAGGATCTGGATTGTGGATGCGAATCGGGATCGGGATTTGACCGGGACTTGGCCTTGGACTTGGACTTGGACTTGAAATCGGAATTGGAATTGGAGCTGGAATCGGAGATGAATTGATCGTTTCTCGAATTGTTGTGATCAAGTCCAGTATCGGAACGAGAACGATCATGACCACGAGTCAAATTTGATCGAGTTGACGGTACAGGCAGTGTTGGTCTTGGTGTGATTATCGGCGCAGGCGCAGACGTAGGTGCTGTCAGAGATACAGGTACCGGTACAGAGGGCAATCGACCAGGACCAGCTCGATCAACCCCATAGTGACTGGCTTCTTCAATGATCGACTCGATTATCGTTAGTGTCTCTTTCGATGAATCGTGCGAATCGGATCTCGAGGTTGTTGATCCCGGATTCCTGTCTAGCCCTAATTCGAGTCCCTGGATATCGGATCCGTGACGTCTACTCGATCCTGATCGATTTGAGATGGAGGTTGATGATGAAGTCGGTATTTCTAGGTGTAACCGAGGTTCAAGACTGGCCTGACCCGAATCGAGATGTGTTGCGGATAATTGTGTTTGTGGAGATGTTGGTAGGAACGATGACAAACTTGAGGTGAACGATTCTTGTCGATTAGCCTCTGCTCTCGAATCCACAGCAGTGCCTTCGATACCTGATGCCGAACTTGATCCTGGATTGGCTCGAGTCGCTGCCGTTGAACCGGCCAGGGATAGAGATGGAGACAGTGAAGGTAATGATAACGATCCCGATAGACTTTGATCGAGCCATTCGTCAAGCTCGTCATCCCGGGTGTGACCCTGACCAGGACCAGATCTTCTTCCTTCCAAGTTGATCGATGGTAGCGGTACCAAATGTGTTTGAGGAAGCGCCTCTACTTCATCCCCATCTCCATCTTCTACGTGTTCATCGTAATCGGTCATCCACCCTGGATCTTTCAATCCACCAGAGATACTGTTCTTGTTGTACATTCTAAATTCTCGCTTAGGACGAGGCGAAGGCGGTGGAGATGGGCTTTGGTGACGTCTATCCAGGACAAGTTGGTAATGGGATCTGATGGGTGGTGAACGTTGAATGGGGACCGGTGAATCGTAGTAATGAGGGTCGAAGAAGAATTTCCCAGTTTCTTCTACTGGGTATTGATATTCGTCTTGAGCTAGCGCTTCGAGTCTTCTCTTTCTGCTCCTTTGTAACTGACTTTCATCGGGGTGATGAACCGCAAAGAGCGAAGAAGGATCGTAAGCAGGAGTGACTGGGAAATCAGGCGAGACTGATGTCGGATGGGATTCTTCGGGTTGTGCTGTAGCGATTTCCTGGCTCTCTATGTCGACGACAGAAGACAGCAAGGCGGAGTGGGGTGTCGAGGTTGTCTCGGATACGATAGTGGAGGTAAGGGGATGGTATGACTCCAGCGGCGAACCAGGGGGAGTAGACGAGCTCGGATGCAGTGATGGATGTGATGATCGAGTCTCTTGAGTTTCGCTATTGGCAAAGTCGAAGACCGGGTCATCAGGTCCAATTGCATTGATCTCTTCGATCGACTGATGTTTGGAAATTCGGTAACCTTGATTCGCTCCAGCGCTGTAAGAAGCCAAATCAAGATTGGCTTTTCCTTTTCCGTTTCTCCTGTCTCTCTCTTTTCCGGTCGCGACTATCCCAGTCTCCTCATCCGTCGCTACCATCCCTCCCATCTCAACAGCAGACCCATCTGGGCGTCCAAGAAGAGTAGAGATACCGGACTCACTCGGAATAGCCTGTCCAGTCAGTAAGATCCCATGTCAGGATAAGGTAAGCCACTTACCGGTCTAACCGCCGTCTCTGGAGTCAGAGAGATGGAAGGTCCACCGTTCCCGATCAGGTCGTTCCCATCCTGAGCGCGAATATGTCGATTCCGATCAAGTCGGCCGAGGAATTCATCCGACTTGAAATAGGCCGATAGGCGTTTCATCGAGGCGGAAGTCAAGTCGGATCCGGAACCGAAACCAGAATCCGACTCGGAATCAGATTCGGAGTCGGTACTACCGTCCATTGCCCTTTGCTGGACTATACCAAGAGGGCGGGTGACCATTGTACATGTATCTTCATCTTCATCGTCAGATGAGAAATTGGTATTATCTCCAATTCCAGGCGGATACGACGGGGGAAACGGTTGGACGGGATCGGGCTGTAGGTGTCTGGGATCGCTTTCGGAGAACCGATGATAAGGGAATGATATGGTACTTGAAGCTGTCCAATCGGTACCAGGGGAGCTGATGGTTGTACGAGTGTAATCCAGCAAGTCCAAGTTGACCTCGCTGTTCGGAGCAATTGAGGGTACAATTGACATATCCCTGAATGGTGGTAGCGGGTGCTTGAGAGGTGGGTCTGCTTTTGGGGCGAATATATTGAACCGTGGAGTATAAGGTATCGGCAGAGATGGGATGTCCTTGTTTGAATTTGATTCGAAACTCGATTTAAATTCGGATGAAGCAGGAGTAATAGCGAAGATGTTGGAGGTGCGCTTATCGATTGATACCCCAAATGCAGATGTAGGAGCGGCGGTGTGAGCGAGATCGGTACCAATCCCATTATTGGGAATAACCCCAGCAGTGATAGGTATTGCTCGATCGAGATCGTCGGTCGCGGAAGGCAAGAAGGAGATGGCCTGAGTGGAGGAGGTCGAGCCGATCCCAGACGTATCGGCTCCCAACTTGGTCGTCGACGCGGTATCGCTAGTTAGGTGGAGGGCAGTTACCGATGCCAACTTCGATGAGGATGTTGAACCAGATTCGGTAGTCGCGTTAGGGACACCGACCTTCCGTTTCGGATTGAAAATCCCACGAATAACAATGTCGGGTCTGGATGATGTGCCTGGAGGTGGTGGACGAGAAGCTTGTAATCGGTTTTGGGCTGATATCCAGCCTGGTCGTTCGGGACGAGCAGCAAGAGGAGGCACGCAATTCGGATGAGGCGCATCGATAGCGCTTCCTGGTCGATGGGGATCGTGAGCGAGTTTTAGTACCGGTAATGGCGAAGCGGAGGGGTTCATAGATGGTAGAGACGGGAGTTGATTCATGGAATTATGGGCCAAGTGAGTCCAGATGTACGAGTCGGCCGAATTCTGGTTTTCACTTGAGGAAGTGAGACCCGATGGAGTGGATAGCGATGGACCAGTACATTCGTATGGTACTTCATTCCCATCTTCCGGTCCACCAATTCGATTCTGGCCAGATCGAGTGGAAGTCGCAAGAACCGAATCGCAATTCGGGACCTGATTATCCGGTATCGGTCTTGAATTCGGAATTGATTCACGACTCTCGCTTGCGGACGATAGATCAGGAATCGTATGGGGAGTAGTGCATCCCAATACCATATGCCCTAGTCGAGAACGAGTTGATGAGGAAGGGGAATTTTCCGAATCGTCATCGACCGAGGCTTCTCCAGTCATGGTCTCGGCGTTGGTGATAGCGAGATTGGTGTTTTGAGGGACATCAAAAGATTTACCAGCATCGTGATTGATCATGGTATTCGATGGTCTGGATTGTTCCGGAACATAAGCAGAGCCATACGAATTGTCGAGAAAACCAAAAGTTGACAGGATTGAGATGTTTGACGATGAGGAGTTCAATGGGTGTGATTGGGCATGACTTGAGCTCGTACCTCCGACCGGTAGGGATAAAGAGGGTAGTGTGACCATATACGGTAACGCCTTTGATCCGAGGCTGGATCCATCTGGTTTGGGGTCGTCCTCTCGAAGACAAGAAAGCAGTTTTTCATCTTGAAACTCGGGATGTACGAGGGCATTACTCTTGATCGACCCCGACAAGATCTTTGAGCTATCCCTCAGGACTGGACTTGTCTGGTGAATTTGATCTTGTACCGGTGGTTCGCCCGTTGTTGAGGTGTGAGCAGGGCTTTGTAGGTCGTCAAGTGAGATTGATGGTGATCCATTTTTACTCGATAGATTGGATCGGAGAGACGAGTGGGATATCGGATCGTTTACATGGAGCTTAGAGGCTTTAATGCCCGCGTGAGGCGACGTGGTGAGATCTCTCGATGAGGAAGGAGGATGAGGATGAATTGAGGATATTGACGTTGAGCCTTTCCTTCCGTCACTCGGTGGAAATCGAGATACATCCAACGTCGACGGACTCTAAAACCATGTTAGCTGAATTCATTTCATGCCGATGATGAGCACTTACTTGACTCTCATCTACACCCAGGTCACCTCGAGCACCATTTGCATGATCATCAATATCCTTGCCCCCTGCCGCTCCAGGTCTTGTCCATGTCACCTGCGAGTCAGCTATGACTGATTGAAAAGAAAAGGTGACTTACAGAACCATGTACATTCACTTCATCTGCTGTATCCGTTCTGATATACTCGTCTCGATCACTCTGAGCAGGGGACCCGCCAAGCTTTCCCCGTCCGATACCCTTCTGCTCCTTTCCTTTCCGACTCTGAATAGATGATGAAGCCAGCTCGCCAATCGCCTCTGACCTCCTCTTCATCCCTACATCTATCTTAGACTCTTGTTGTACTCCAGTAGTCCTCGACCTCGGTATATCCTCGACTTCTCGTGTCACTCCTTCCCGGACCAGCTGCAAATACTTGTGTTTATAAAAGTCCACATCTTCTTTCGCCTCTTGCAATTCGTCCTCTAGCCTTCCTGCATCCAGTCTCAGTCGCATCCGAGTATCCTCGTCAGCGAAGTCGTAGTCGTTATCGTTATCGTTATCGTCGTCGTCGTCGTTATTGTCGTTAGTATCCATGATGAATGAAGAGGTTGTAGAGTACGAGTAATGGATAGTTGCATAAGAGAGCGAGCATTAAATACTCCCTCCCTTCCTGCGCTATGACATATGACGTAAGAGCCGCAAGTGGAGGCAGTGTACAACTTGCGCAGACCAGGGAATTACCCAAACAGGCGATTTCCTAGTTCTTGGCATCGCTATCCTCTCTATTGTTCTTTGCGCTACTGCTCATCTCAGGTTCTATGTCCTGCGCCCTTTATATCCATCAAGTATGAGCTATCCCGCCTAGAGAGAAGCCAGCGAGGACACTCGAACAAGGCAAGAAGGGGTAGCCGGGAGGTCAAGCGTAAATCATTATATTGATAATCCTTCTGCTTTGAAACTGGACTTCTGTATCGCTACTTCCGTTCGTCAATGACCGCTGAGAATGGACACCCTAGCATCATGAACACTTACATGGGACTGGTTGGGGATATGGGAAAACACGAGAGACTGGCCTTTCACTGCCACATATACGATATCCAACAAGTGGGGTGCCATGATTCTAGTCATATATGCATGTCGAGTGATCACCTCATATCGCTATCCCACATCTACCTCTTTCCATAACTACACTTGATATCCTTTCTCTTTCTTCTCCCTCTTCTGTTCGGCGAGCTTCATCTCGAAGTCACCATAAACCCCCGACTGCCAATTCCCTTTGTTGACTAATTTCACCTTGAGTTCCGCTATGACTCCCAACATTTGACTTTTTGCTCCTGGTGCCGAGGGCGGGCCGGACACAGGAAGAGACCTCTGGTGTGGATTGACCGGTAGAGGAGGGGGAGGAGGTGGCGGAGGTGGTGGAGGTGGTGGTGGTGCCGCAAATGCCGGCAGTTGGTGGGGAGGAGGCGGACGGGCGTTTACAGCTCGAATCAATCGAGTTCTCAATTCTCGTTTCTCTTTCATCAGGCTATCCACTCGAGCATTCAGCTGTGCGTGGCATAAGCACCCACATCTTGGAGAGTCTAAGAGACACCACTTACTCGTTCATTCTCGTCCGTTTGGACACGATGATCCGTTGCTAAATTCTCCCATCGAGATCTTAGCTCGTCGAATAGCTTCTTGTACTCGTTCAGCTGCCCATGAGCTCGGATCTCGTAATGAAGACTCACTTCAGAGGCTTTATCCTTCAGCTCGGTCAAGTAGTCGGACGATACAGTGATCTGGGAGCAGGGCTATATGAGTTAGCATTCATCATCTCGATATCAGACGATGGACTGACCTGTTGATTCTCCTTGTCAAAATTCACATCCTTGGTATTTCTACTTTGATTCATCGATCGACTGCTACTACAAAGCGGTGTTTGCATGTCATGTATCTGCGACATAGTATGTATAGATTCAATGCGTTAGGTGATATATAGGGTGTTGGGTGATATATAGGGAAAGCATATGTGTAGAAGAAGCATCAACGCACACACCAAGTCAGCATCAAAACAATTAGGCGCGTCCCCGATATGTAAGTACTGAACGGGCTAGACCGGGGAAAGGGATATTCAGAGTAACAAACACACCCCCGTCTCTTTTCCCCTCCTCACTACATTATCTTTCGTGATACCTCAGGTAATCTTCTATCCTACTCGCTTGTCCGAGACTACCTCCAAACTCTTCCTGCCGTACACGTCCATACACCAGGGACCAACACAAACAAAATGCCTGCCGATCGTTCGACTACACCCCGATATTCCCCTCCTTCCCGGTCCAGGTCTCCTTTGGCTTCGCGTAAGTTCAAAATAACATAGGTCAATGTCTACGACTAATGATTCAGTCAATCTTAACATTCCCTCAAATAGTCGAGCAGTGCGTCAGCGATCAACACCTTACGATACGTCCCAAAGATCCTCCTCGGAAGGGAAATCAGGCCGGTCATCAGCCGGTCATGAAGATGACATGATTGCAAACGGGTTGAAGGCTGCCAGGGTACTGGGTCCTACATTGAAGGGTATCAAGGCAGCTGGGAGACGAGGAGAAGCAGCGGAACTTGCGAGACAAAGAGCTGAAGTGGTAGGTCGTTCTCTCTACCTTACTCCGCTTGGTGTCTTCAGCTTATCAAGACAGGACCGTAATGGCTCACCTCGATCACGGGCAGTCATCAATGCCTTGTCGGATTCAACTATTGGAAAGATGATATCGACAACGATTGATGTTGGCAGAGGGATTGAGTATGCGCTGGACAAACAGAAAGGTCGGATGTCGACTATGCAGAAACCACCAAAGGAGCCGATTGAGCAGATCGAGGAAGAAGAGGAAGAAGAGGAAGAAGAGGAAGAAATGGATGGTGCGGAATACCCCCGTCGGGTAAGTTCTTGCTCTTGCTCCTGTTTAAACGCCATTCCCTCCTTCCCGCTCTTCTGCTGTACCTAAGCCAAACCTATCCTCGACCTCCCGATATTCTCCTCTTATCGATCCTCGAGATCTTTCGGTCACCTGTCTGTTTCTCACCGCTGACCATTTAGCGATCCGATCGTAACCACTCGACCCCGGATTTCGAAAGCCATGATCCGATGGGAGAACATGATGTCAGTCTATTGTTATTGCTCTTTGCACTACACCCGCTTACGACACAGGCTCTCGATCTCGACGTTGAATTTGAAGATACCAACGTGTCGAACGATGACGATGATGATTCAGTCCATCCCTCCTACCGATCGTCACCGCCAACTTCCCCGGCCTCGGTCCACGAGCACTCAGGTCGGAAACCAAAGACTACCCATGAAAGGGCTAAAACACGAATCTCTTCCACTTCCTCGAAATCAGCAGACAAAGGGAAGCAAAAGGCAGTACTGCGAAGTGAAATGACGGCAGAGGAGGTTCAAGCTAAGCGAGAATACCAGTCAGCTAGGGCGGCGATTAGGAAACAGGAAAAGGATGCGATCAAAAATGATCACGACCTCGTGAGTGACACCCGTCTCCGTTTCATATCTCTTGCTCCTCGCCCACCAACTCCACCGTCTACTATTGTCTCTCTATCCACTTACATCGTCGAGGTTGTGCAAGGTATGGGGATTGGCTGATCGACAGTTGCTCAAGCGTGTATATGATGTCTATGTCATTATCAGCAGTCTGGAGGGGACCAAGGTCGATGGTGATACCATCTACCGCATGATCGATCTAAAGTTGAAGGAATGGAAGCCCGAGGAGATAGACGGCGAATGTGAGTTTCAGCGCACCAGGCTACGACTTCGACTGAACATCTAGTAGTGGCACCCGGCGCGATCAAGAGTAAGAAAGCTCGCAAAGTCGCCAATAAGGCAGTCGCCCCGAAGAAGAAGGGAAGGATTTCTACCGCAGCATCTCCTGCTCCCGTCAGACGAAAACGCCGAGCCAGGTCCGACTACGCTTCAACCGAGGACGATGATGATTCGAATGATGAATGATCAAGGTGTACATTGTCTTCTGGGCTGGTCCCGAAGCTGTGTGGGGTGTGCAAGTCTCCATTTTTCATTTCGCTTCCTTCATAACAATTCCTACGTCACTTAATGTTGATAGAGTCGAACACCTGTTCATTTCATGCATATACCATAGTATCCTCCATCCTAGACTGATAGTACTTGATTCGCTTGAGGTTCCAGATAGTCTTACTCTCCTTCTTCCTCACAGCTCCCCTCCTCCCATTCCGAGGTCGATCCAACGCCGACTATTCTTTGACCTTCGACTTGGTAGCTGCTGGTCAGCTCGATTCCACACATACTTCCAAGCAACTCACACATGCTAATATCCTGGAGTGCAGCCTCAACCTGGGCTGCGTGCTCGTCTCCCCTCCCATACCTGTTTCCTCCCTTTCCGTACCTATTTTCGTCTTGCTGTCTCTTGTGCGCTGACTTGTGAGCATATGGTCCCGTACAGTATTTGAGATGAGATGATAATGTAGGGTGGGGGAGGGTGATAGGGGATGTGTGGAGAGTGGGAAGTATGATGAAGGGTGAGGGAGGGCAAAGATGGGTTGAGAGGAAACCGACAAATCAACTCACTCTGAGACTCGTCATCCGCGTCGTACCCTGAAAGAGTCTCTTTGACATCTCCCCTTTTCTGCGATGGGGCTGATCGATCAGATTGCATTCTGGAGGACATAGATTGGTTACTTGAGTGAGACGGAAGGAGGTCGAGGAATTAGGTGGTGGCTAGTCGACCAGGTGAATGCGTCGCGACCGGGAAAACGCGTTTTATTTGACCCGCCTATATCACAAATATGGTTCCTGATCACCCGCTTGGTACACCATCAACCCATACCTCATCCTCACCAACACTACCTCGGAACACCTTATCGCTTATAGACATATACTTATACATCGATTTACCCGACCTCCTGGGAACGAAATATTTTCATCCTTGCAAAGGTGCTGAATCCTTCATATGTCGCTTATTCCTCGGCGTCAACGTCCGGCGAGTGTCATGCTACGAACGGCTTCTGCTCCAGCACGTACATTACAGGTGAGACAACCTACTGTGATTGAAATTCGATGACTGACATACAGGAACGACCAAAGTCCACGACATCCATCCTTGGCTTGCCTTCAGTGTCCGCTGGTGAACAAAGAAACAGACCCATCAAGGTGGTATGGTCAGTCTAGCCGGCCGAGATCTCAGCTATATACTGATTGATCAGTCTCCGACCATTCATTGAGGCCGACCGGAATCCTCACCGTAAGGTGTATGAGATACTTGAGGGTAATCGACTCGTGATAAGGAATAATGCTATCGGGAGTAACGCCTCAATCCTCTACAAACTTGGTCAGTCGGACGATCGTGGTTCACAACGGAGTAGACACTGACTAGCAGATGCTGTACATGCCGACACTGCTGTATCATCCGATGTATTCGCTCAATCTATTCAAAAACCTCTTACAAAGGCGCTGGATGAGGGGACGGATTTCTCTCTACTTGCTCAAGGTCCTTCAGGAGGGGGAAAATCGACGTTGTTTTTTGGAAAACGCAACGAGAGTTTAGCTGCGAAGCAGCTGACAGGGATTCTTGGAGAGGTCGCTGGATGTATCTATGCTTATGGAGATGTGATGAGGGTCACCCTTGAAGTGAGCTACGAATAGAGTATGTGTACAATTACTGATCGCAGTCATTACAAATCTTCTTTCTCGGCTTTTCGGGAACGGCTACATACCATGACGAAGCTCGAGCCATCATTAAGCAGCGAGAAATGCGCAATCAGGATGACACAATTGCCGAGCTTCTCTCAACTATTCGACAGCTCGAAGTTAAGCCGAATGGAAGGCATGGTGACAGCAGTAGGACCCATCTCTTCATCAATCTTGTGAGTGGTTACAGCTGCCTCATCTCCTTTTGAAAGTGCTGTAGCTGAGAATAGACCGTTGAACTCAGCGGTACCGCAGACCGAAGGACTTCCATCATCCGACTCGTCGATATGTGTGGGCAGGAAGACGCCGATGCTCATATCGGGAGATATATCAACAATTGGCAGGTCGGTTCTGGGCAAAGAAGAAGAAAGCTTACGTCAATAGCGGTTTAATCTTGAGCCAATTGCTCAATGCTCGAACCGATGGAGAAGCGTTGCGCAACAGCAAGCATACAGCCTTGTGAGTTCTCATCTAGATTCGGGGCAGGTGCTAATAAGGAGCGGACGTAATCTTGCCTCTAGCTTTTCACCCAATTGTCAGCTGGTCTTGGCCACCTGCATCTCGCCTGCTCAGGAGGATTGTGAACGATCCAAACTGGCTTTGAAAAAGATGGTGGACAGCAAATCACTTGGATCGACTTCGACGGTATGTCCGGCTGCGGTTTGGACGTGAAGGGGCTGATGTTAAGATACCTTCGGGGAACCCAGCTCGATCAACCGATCGACCCCGTCACCCAGTGCAACCGGAGGCTGCTAGCAAAGATGACCGGATTTCCTTAGCATCCCAACAGCCTTTCGAGAAGAAAGGAATCGAGTTGCTGGAATCCCGGCACAGGCAATTGGAGGTTGATATCGAGGCATTGGAGGCGGTCAAGATCGCAAAGAGTAAAGAAGTGGGTGATCTGGAAGACCTTGCGGTGTCTCGACAGAAGCAAGCCGACGATCTCACGTCGACTCTTGCTTCTCTAACGGAGAACGTCAACAACGCCCAGGCCGAGTTGGATCATCGACAGGACCAGCTATTGGAAATCCTCGACAAGTCCAAAGGGCTCGAACATGAAATCGCAGGTCGTCAGGAAGTCTCGGACAATCTTTACGCCCGTATAGTGGGCCAAGAGTCTCGAGTCAAGGAGGTCGAGAAGGAAGCCGAGGATGCCGAAAACCGCTTCGCGATCTGGCAGAAGAAAGCGGAATATGCCAAATCTGTCCTTGAAGCGGAGGAGGTCGCGATCCAGGATAATCTCCGCCTACTTTGGGAAGAGACCACCAACGCCCAAGGTTCCCTGGGATCTATTCAAAGGCATAGGACAGATCATCAACATGCGCTCGAGACCTTACGGGACGATTGCGCCGGTCAGAAATCTGTCTTGATCGATCTACATGGCGATGTTGCAACTAAACATGCGGAGCTACGTGACGCAACACATCGCAAGGATGTTCTTGAGGAACGATACGATTACATCATGAAACAGTCGGAAAGGGTGAATCGTTTCTTTCTCAAGACAAGTTCACTAACGTTGCAGCAACTGGAAGATTGCAAGATGATGTCGTCGGAGCTACTCGGACCAACCAATCTCAAGACACAGTCTCTGTCTGACAGATTCGAGGCCAACAAGTGCAGGAGAGCTCTCGAGCACCTGAAAGCCGAGGTGGGTACCGCGTGCGTGAATGGCTTCAGCTGAAGACACAGCTACAAGATGTCAAAGCGCAGCTGGATTTGAAGGAGTCAATCGGTCTTCTATACGACGAGAACATCGAAAAGCTGTCTGTGACGGTGAGTATTCACTTTCGAATGAACTGAAGAGTCTAGCTAGCCGAGTTGGAAAACCAACATGAGGAGAAACGTAAATTGTTGGATGAGGGTTCTCAAGCAGATCAGAGGGTATTACCCAAGCCTGCGGTAGGTCAAGGTAGATTTACGTATTCAGATATACTGACCACTAGACTGTCGATATTGGGACGGTCCCGCACTTTCAAATGACCGATGTGGGAACGACTACAACATCGGACGATGAATCCGATATACAACCTCATTCACCTGTTGTAAATGCTGAAGGGGTTTTGGGAGCGCTTGGAGTAAGACAGGCTTTAAGTGCAGAACGTAAGCAAGAGACTTGTCAGGAAGTGGGGTTAGCGGATTGATAGCTCTTGCCTGATCGCGAACTCGTGTTATAGATGGTATGTAAATCATGATATGTATATATAATGGAAAATGACAACACATCAAGGTCCAGGTGGTCAGCTACAGTATAGTACCAAATATACTTGGACGTTGACAAAGACCGCCAGCGCTACACGGTCGATCGAACGCTTGGCCAACGTTGGAGAAAGGAAAAACATGTTCTCATTCCACGCTTGTGCATTCGGAGCTGAGTCGACGTGGGACAGGAGTAAGGTTGGTGTCTACATTGGGAGCTGGTGCCAGACATGATCACAACCCGTTAGACAAGCTGAGGATGTTGCGCATCGATCTAGACCAAAAGCGGTGGGGGGCAATTGCAAGTACAGTCTCCGTGGAGAAACGCGAGACATCACCTTGGGCAATAGATCATTTCGTCGACTCTTGTATTTGACGAGTCTTGCGATTCGTGTTGGGCAACTGTTATAGAAGTCGGACATTTGGCAGATTGAGCGGATAAAGCCTTAGCGATGATTGGGATTCGATGTGTCTCCGGCGGGTCATCGGCGACATGACTAAGCCGCTCCTGCTTGTCTGCTCCCTTGGTCGTTAGCGAAACTGCGTACTGTGCTCTGACCATCATTCCCGCCCCGGTCGCTTGATGTCAGTGATTGGCCGCAAAATGGAAATGGCAGGGAAGAAGATACGAAAAGGAACTTAATCTCCCTGAGGCCGATGCATAAGAAGTAGCTCAGGTGAGATCCTCGACATGTATGACTCAAGCCCTCGCTGATGACAGGAGACACCCACTTGAGGCGGATGTGTAGCTGCATCAGACAAGCAGCCCGGCAGAGAAGATCTTGACCGGTACCACATCGGAACGCTAATTCGCGTTTCCCGATCGGAACGGAAACTCACCTTTTTTTCCTTCGAACGTAATCAGGACATCAAATTAGTCAATCTTGAACCACCCATGGATCCATTTCCGACAATAAATCAACATGCATCGCTGGGAAGTTTGCGCTCGGTGCTCTCGTATGTTCTCAAGATGCTCCGGGAGCTTGTGAGCGAAGGCGAGAGAGGAGAAGGCACAATACCGCATATCCGTGCAGTACTTGTTTCGATGGTTGAGGTGAGGGAAAGCGAGTAAAGAGATGAAGGGAACAAGGAGAAGAGAGAATGGACATTGGAGATGATCTTCAAATCCCACTTATATCGTATGTCAGCGGGACCGAGCTTGTCCAAGTCAAGCCCATGGTTCAGCTGCCTGGCAATATACGTATCCATGATGATCGCGATGATAAAGTATATCGATTGATGTGAAGTACATCTAGGGCTGATCATGGTAAATCTATTCGACAAATACTAGGGAACAATGACGTCGAGGAGGTGAGAGCGATATCGTGTTGCAGGACACGGTACAGAATACCCTGGACCATTAGTCGAGTTCAGTAGTAAGGAGAGTGGCAGACTTGGACTTACAGTACCACCATAGTCTCTAACCTCCTTCAATCCCTTCCTCAATATGATCACACTGCTGACGGATCGCCACTTCAAGCCTGAGAGATACGCGTTGAAGATCGGTACAGATCTTGCTGTAGGCTCGAGGCCGTATGGCATGATGATGAAGTTTAGATGCATGACGATAACGGGCGAAGAAGGGGAGGACGTCGGACATTCTTCCATGGTCAGTTGAGATACGGGCTCAATTCTATCGGTTCGCTTACTGCTACAGATAACAGGATTCGTTTCCGATCCAATCGTCCTGCCCGATCTGACCCAGCTCCAGTTACACCCTGAAGCCCTTCATCGGATTGTGATGCTCTCAGTACATTGTGGCTACAAGGTCTGAACATCAGTTGTTTGGCACTAATCGGACATGAGGATGACTCACAATTATAGACATCGCAGAATGATTGTAAATCTGGCTCCTAACCAAACATAACATATCCATCGGCCTACAGCACCTCGGCAGTCCGACGGATTTGTTCGCCAGTACTCGTCTCCTCTTCCTCTGCGCTCAAAGTATATCTTCGATGGGTTTGAGGGAGAGGATGTTTCAGTTGATGCTTATGGTATCCCATG
>Ga0308160_10003048_pt1 | contig 19350 bp, 14 predicted proteins | sample PhyFR1_FD_201036 | JGI IMG/M metagenome (GOLD analysis project Ga0308160, IMG submission 201036) | Phyllosphere microbial communities from UC Gill Tract Community Farm, Albany, California, United States - DLSLF.R1 | ecosystem: Host-associated > Plants > Phyllosphere > Unclassified | place: USA...
AGCGTCGACATCCCGGCCATCGTCGTGACCGGTGGGCCGATGTTGAACGGTAAGCTGAACGGCAAGGACATCGGCTCCGGCACCGCCGTCTGGCAACTGCACGAGCAGGCCAAGGCGGGGAGAATCACGATGCACGACTTCCTGGCCGCCGAAGCCGGCCACTCGCGCTCGGCCGGCACCTGCAACACCATGGGCACGGCCTCGACCATGGCCTGCATGGCCGAGGCGCTCGGCACCTCGCTGCCGCACAACGCGGCGATTCCGGCCGTCGACGCGCGCCGCTACGTGCTGGCCCACATGTCGGGCATGCGCATCGTCGAGATGGTCAATGAAGACCTGCGCCTCTCCAAAATCCTGACCCGCGAGAACTTCGAGAACGCCATCAGGGTCAATGCGGCGATTGGAGGTTCGACCAACGCCGTGATCCACCTGAAGGCGATCGCCGGCCGCATGGGCGTGCCGCTGGAGCTCGAAGACTGGACCGCGATCGGCAAGGGCACGCCGACCATCGTCGACCTGCTGCCCTCGGGGCGCTACCTCATGGAAGAGTTCTATTACGCCGGCGGCCTGCCGGGCGTGATCCGGCGCCTGGGCGAGGGCGGCCTGCTGCCGCACAAGGACGCGCTGACCGTCAACGGCAAGACCCTGTGGGAGAACAACCAGGATGCGCCGATCTACAACGACGAGGTGATCCGCAAGCTCGACACCCCGCTGATCGACGACGGCGGCATCTGCATCCTGCGCGGCAACCTGGCGCCGCGCGGCGCCGTGCTGAAGCCCTCGGCGGCGTCACCGCACCTGATGACCCACCGCGGCCGCGCCGTCGTATTCGAGGACTTCGACCACTACAAGGCGCGCATCAATGATCCGGACCTGGACGTCGACGAGAACTCGGTGCTGTTGATGAAGAACTGCGGCCCGAAGGGCTACCCGGGCATGGCGGAAGTGGGCAACATGGGCCTGCCGCCCAAGCTGCTGGCGCGCGGCATCACCGACATGGTGCGCATCTCGGACGCGCGCATGAGCGGCACGGCGTATGGCACCGTGGTGCTGCACGTGGCGCCGGAAGCGATGGCCGGCGGCCCGCTGGGCATCGTGCGCGACGGCGACTTCATCGAGCTCGATTGCGCCAACGGGCGCCTGCACCTGGACGTGCCGGATGCGGAAATCAGCGCGCGCCTGGCCGACCGCGCGGAGAACCAAGTGCCGCAGCAGCGCACCGGGTATGCGGGGCTGTACCTGGAGCACGTGCTGCAGGCGGACGAGGGCTGCGATTTCGATTTCCTCGTCGGCTGCCGGGGTTCCTCGGTGCCGAAGCATTCCCATTGATGGAGACAGGTCCATGCTGCTGATCCAATACATGACCCCGGCCGGCGAACGCCGCGTCGGCATCCTCGACGGCGACGCCGTCACGCCGCTCACCGGCTACGCCTCGACCCTCGAACTGGCGCGGGCCGCCATCGCGCGCGGCACAGGTCTCGCGGCCCTGGCTGACGCCAACGCCGGCGCTGCCGCCGAATCCTACGAAGCGATCGCGCGCGAGCGCCGCCTGCTGCCGCCGCTCGACCACCCGGATCCCGCCCACTGCTACGTCACCGGCACCGGCCTGACCCACCTGGGCAGCGCCGACACGCGCGACGCCATGCACAAGAAGATCGGCGGCGACGTCGAGACCTTGTCCGACTCCATGAAGATGTTCCGCATGGGCGTCGAAGGCGGCAAGCCGCAGGGCGACACCGCCGGCGTGCAGCCGGAATGGTTCTATAAAGGCGACGGCTCGATCGTGCGCGCCGGTGGCCAGGCCCTCGACATGCCGGACTTCGCCCTCGACGGCGGCGAGGAACCCGAAATCGCCGGCCTGTACCTGATCGGCGATAACGGCCAGCCTTACCGCCTGGGCTTCGCCCTCGGCAACGAGTTCTCGGACCACGTGACCGAGCGCCAGAACTACCTGTATCTCGCGCACTCGAAGCTGCGCAGCTGCGGCGTCGGCCCGGCCCTGCGCGTGGGCGACCTGCCGGCGCACGTGGCCGGCGTGTCGCGCATCCTCGACGAAGCCGGCCAGGTGCGCTGGGAAAAGGCCTTCGTATCGGGCGAGGACAACATGTCGCACACCATCGCCAACCTCGAACACCACCACTTCAAGTACGGCCTGTTCAAGCGCCCGGGCGACGTCCACATCCATTTCTTCGGCACCGCCACGCTGAGCTTCGCCGATAATGTGCAGGTGCACGCCGGCGAAACCTTCGAGATCGAAGCGCCTGCGTTCGGCCCGGCGCTGCGCAACCCGCTGGCCGTCACCGGCACCGGGTTCGCGAAGGTGAAAGCGCTGTAATACCCCTATAAATAAAACGAACAGGGAGACACGATGAACAAACTGGCCAGGTATGCCAGCCTGGAAGGCAAACGCATATTCGTGACGGGCGGCGGCAGCGGGATCGGCGAGGCGATCGTTGCCGCCTTCGTCGACCAGGGCGCCGTGGTCGCCTTTGTCGACATCCTCGAGGAAGAGAGCGAAGCGCTGGTCGAGCGCCTGCGCGGCAGCGGGCCGCATGCGCCCGTGTTCCGCCGGTGCGACATCACCGACATCCCGGCGCTGCAGGCCACGATGGCGGAACTGGCGGCCGAGCTGGGCGACTTCGACGTCATCGTCAACAATGCCGCCAACGACCAGCGCCACCAGATCGAGGAGGTCGGCGTCGAGTACTTCGACCAGCGCATCGCCATCAACCAGCGCCCGCTGTTCTTCACGGTGCAGGCCGCCCTGGCCGGCATGAAGCGCCGCGGCGGCGGCTCGGTCATCAACTTCAGTTCGATGTCCTGGCACGCCAAGAACCCGGACTACCCGATCTACGCGGCCACCAAGGCAGCCGCCATCGGCTTCACGCGCTGCCTGGCGCGCGACCTCGGCAAGTACAACATCCGCGTCAACGCCGTCACCCCGGGCTGGGTGATGACCCAGCGCCAGGTCGATTTGTGGCTGGACGAAGCGGGCGAAGCCGAGATCCGCCGCGCCCAGTGCCTGCCGGGCAAGCTGATGCCGGAAGACATCGCGTCCATGGTGCTGTTCCTGGCGGCCGACGACAGCAAGATGTGCACGGCGCAGGACTTCGTGGTGGACGCGGGGTGGACCTGAGCCGTCCCCGCTGAGCCAGAGCCGTCAGTTCCGCCACTGGCGAACTGACTCCCCGCGACAGCGGGAATCCATATGTGCACCAGCCGCTACCATGACCAAATTCGCTCCACTCGTACTGCTCCTGGCCGCACCGGCGCTTGCCGCCGCACCGCTGGCCAGCCCCGACCGCCACATCAGGGTCGACGTCCGCGTCACGCTCGCGAAAACGCTGGAATACAGCATCCAGCGCGATGGCCGCCCCGTCATCCTGCCGTCGCGCCTGGGCCTGCAACTGGAAGGCGCCGACTTCACCAAGGGCCTGGCCCTGGCCGCCACCTCGCCCGTCACGCCGGTCAGCGACAGCTACGAACTCGCCACCGGCAAGAAGCGCCGCATCGACTACCGCGCCAACGAACAGGTGCTCACCGTCCGCAACGCGAAAGGGCAGGCCATGGACCTGGCCTTCCGCGTGTCGAACGACGGCGTCGCCTTCCGTTACCTGGTGCGCGATGCCGGAATCGCGCTGAAGACCTTCAGCGCCGAAGCGACCAGGTTCGCTTTTGATGCGAGTGCGAAAGCCTGGCTGCAGCCGATGTCCGTCGCCCAGACCGGCTTCGCCAACACCAACCCGTCCTACGAAGAACACTACCGGCGCGAGATCGCGGTCGGCACGCCGTCGCCGCTGGCCGCCGGCTGGGTGTTGCCGGCCCTGTTCCGCAGCGGCGACACCTGGGTCGCACTGAGCGAAGCCGGCATGGACGGCAGCTGGCACGCCTCGCGCCTGCAGGCCGACTCGACTGGCGGCGTCTACAAGCTGGGCGTGCCGATGGCGCCCGAGGTCTTCACCCAAGGCGAGTTGCTGGCGCAAAGCCGCGGCGAGCTGGTCTCGCCCTGGCGCGTGATCGCGCTGGGCAGCCTGGCCACCGTGACCGAGTCGACCCTGGGCACCGACCTGGCCGCGCCCGCGATCCGTTTTGATGCGGCGCGCGTGAAGCCGGGCCACGCGTCCTGGAGCTGGGCGCTGCTGAAGGACGACGCCACCGTGTTCGACGTGCAGAAGAAGTTCATCGACTACGCCGCCGACATGCGCTGGGACTACACCCTGGTCGATGCCGACTGGGACCAGAAGATCGGCTACGAGAAGATGGGAGATTTGGCGCGCTACGCCGCAGCCAAGGGCATTGGCCTGCTGGTCTGGTACAACTCGTCCGGCGCCTGGAACGGGACCAAGATGTCCCCCAAGAGCAAGCTGCTCACGCACGAGCAGCGCGTGGCGGAGTTCGCGCGCCTGGCGCAGCTGGGCATCAAGGGCGTCAAGATCGACTTCTTCGGCGGCGACGGCCGCTCGATGATTCAGTACTACGTCGACATCCTGAACGACGCAGCTAGCGCGGGCCTGCTGGTGAACTTCCACGGCGCCACGCTGCCGCGCGGCTGGTCGAGGACCTACCCGAACCTGATGACCACCGAAGCCATCCGTGGCCTCGAATTCACCACCTTCACGCAGGAAGACGAGGACGCGGTGCCCGAGCATGCCGCCATGCTGCCGTTCACGCGCAACCTGTTCGACCCGATGGACTTCACGCCGATGGTGTTCGGCGACATCCCGAAGATCCGCCGCGTCACGCGCAACGGCTTCGAACTGGCCGAGTCGGTGCTGTTCCTGTCCGGGATCCAGCATTTCGCCGAAACGCCCGAAGGCATGGCGACGGCGCCGGGCTACGTGAAGGACTTCCTGCGTGAGCTCCCCCGCAGCTGGGACGATGTGAAATTCGTCGACGGCTATCCGGGCCGCCACGCCGTCATCGCGCGCCGCAGCGGCAATGTCTGGTACGTGGCCGGCTTCAACGCGGGCGGGCAAGACCTGGCGCTGGACCTCGACCTGGCTTTCCTGGCCGGCCGGGAAGGGCGGGTCATCACCGATGGCGCCGGCGAGCGCGCCTTCACGCAAGGCCTGCTAACGGGCGCCAAGCCGCGCATCACGATCAAGCCGCGCGGCGGCTTCGTCGCCGTATTCAAATAATTCAAATAACGATATCAATAACACTGGAGACCACATGCACGCATTCAAGTCCACCGTCCTTGCGCTCGGCATCCTGGCCACGCTCCCCTCGTTCGCACAGGTCAGCTTGAGCATCGACGCATCGAAACCCGGGCCCGTCATCAACAAGAACGTGTACGGCCAGTTTGCCGAGCACCTGGGCACGGGCATCTACGAAGGAATGTGGGTCGGGCCGGACTCGAAGATCCCGAATACGCGCGGCTGGAGGAACGACGTCCTCAAGGCACTGAAGGAACTGCACGTGCCGCTGGTGCGCTGGCCCGGTGGCTGCTTTGCCGACGAATACCACTGGCGCGACGGCATCGGCCCGCGCAACAAGCGGCCGGTGAAGGTCAACACCAACTGGGGCGGCGTCCCCGAGAACAATGCGGTCGGCACCCACGAATTCTTCGACCTGGTCGAGATGCTCGGCGCCGACGCCTACGTCAACGGCAACCTCGGCACCGGCACCCCGCAGGAGACGGCCGAGTGGGTCGAGTACATGACCTCCGAGGGCAAGTCCTCGCTGGCCGAGCTGCGCGCCAGGAACGGCCACCCGGCGCCGTTCAAGGTCGCCTATTTCGCGGTCGGCAACGAAGCCTGGGGCTGCGGCGGCAACATGAAGCCCGAGTACTACGCCAACCTGTACAACCACTACCGCACCTTCATCAAGGCGCCGCCGCAGAACCGGCCGAAGCTGATCGCCAGCGGCGGTAACGACGAGAGCACGGCCTGGACCGACGTCCTGAGCCGCGATGCCGGCCGCGGCACCGACGGCATCAGCTTCCACTATTACACGCTGCCGACCGGGAAATGGGACAAGAAGGGCGCCGCCATCGGCTTCCCGGAAAGCGAATGGTTCTCGACCATGGCCGGCACGCTGCGCATGGACGACTTCATCCGCAAGAACGTCGCCGTCCTCGACAAGAACGACCCGCAGAAGAAGATCGGCTTCTACGTCGACGAATGGGGCACCTGGTACGACGTCGAACCGGGCACCAACCCCGGCTTCCTGTTCCAGCGTAACACCCTGCGCGACGCCGTGGTCGCGGCGCTCAACTTCAACATCTTCCACGCCCACGCCGAGCGCGTGCGCATGACCAACATCGCCCAGATGGTCAATGTGCTGCAAGCCATGATCATCACCGACAAGGACAAGATGCTGCTGACGCCGACCTACTACGCCTTCCAGATGTACGTGCCCTTCCAGGATGCGACCTCGCTGCCGGTCACGCTCGCCAACAACACCACCTACAGCATGAACGGCCGCGGCGTCCCCGGCATCAGCGCCTCGGCCGCGCGCGGCAAGGACGGCAAGTTGTACGTGGCGCTGGTCAACGCCAACCCGTCCCAGGCCACCGACGTCAGCATGGACGTGCCCGGCCAGGCGGTGGGCACCGTCCGCGGCCAGGTCCTGACCGCCGATGCCATGGACGCCCACAACACCTTCGACAAGCCGCAAGCCATCAAGCCGGCGCCGTTCAGCGCCAGCGCGGCCGGCGGCAAGCTGACCGTCAAGGTGCCGGCCAAGGCGGTCATGGTACTGGCCGTCGAAGGCTGAGCATGCGCGCCCCGGCTGATACCGTGTTATCGGCCGCGTCCCGGGTAGGGTGGGCACCCCGTGCCCACGCGGCGATACGTGCCGCTTGCATCGTCGCGCTGGCGATCGGCACCTCTGCCCAGGCCGCCGACCTGTTCCTGCTGCGCGACGTGCGCCTGGGCCCGAGTCCCTTCCTCGACGCCCAAACCACCGACCTGAACTACCTGATGGCGATGGAGCCGGACCGGCTGCTCGCGCCCTTCCTGCGCGAAGCCGGGCTGCAACCGAAGCAGCCCAGCTACGGCAACTGGGAATCCTCGGGTCTCGATGGTCACATGGGCGGGCACTACCTGTCCGCGCTGGCATTGATGTTCGCATCGACCGGCGACCCCGAAGTCAAGCGGCGCCTGGACTACTTCATCGCGGAGCTCAAGCGCGCCCAGGACGCGAACAAAGATGAAATGCGCGGCTACCTGGGCGGCATCCCGGGCGGCCGCGTGGCCTGGCGCGACGTCGCCGAAGGCAGGCTGAAGGCCGACAGCTTTTCCGTCAACGGCAAGTGGGTCCCCTGGTACAACCTGCACAAGGTCTACGCCGGCCTGCGCGATGCCTGGCGCTACGCTGGCAACGAGGATGCGCGCGCCATGCTGATCGCCTTATCGGACTGGGCGCTGCGCCTGACCAGCCACTTGAACGACGCGCAGATGCAGACCATGCTGAAGAGCGAGCATGGCGGCATGAACGAAGTGCTGGCCGACGTTTACCAGATGACCGGCGAGCGCAAGTACCTGGACCTGGCGCTGAAGTTCTCGCATCAATCGGTTCTGCAGCCGCTGGAGAAGGGCGAGGACAAGCTCACCGGACTGCACGCCAACACGCAGATCCCGAAGGTGATCGGCTTCCAGCGCATCGGCGAACTGTCGGGCGATAAGCAAATGTCGCAGGCGGCCGAGTTCTTCTGGCAGACCGTGGTCGAGCATCGCACGGTGGCCATCGGCGGCAACAGCGTCAAGGAGCACTTCCACGACGACAAAGATTTCAGCCCGATGATCGAGGAAGTGGAGGGGCCGGAGACCTGCAACACCTACAACATGCTCAAGCTGAGCGAGGCGCTGTTCCAGGCCAAGCCGGAAGTTCGCTATGCCGATTACTACGAGCGCGCGCTCTACAACCACATCCTCGCATCCGAGCGCCCCGGCAGCGGCGGCTTCGTCTACTTCACGCCCATGCGGCCGAACCACTACCGCGTCTATTCGCAGGTGGACCAGGCGATGTGGTGCTGCGTCGGCTCGGGCATCGAGAGCCATGCCAAGTATGGGGAATTCATCTACGCGCATGACAAGGATGCGCTGTTCGTGAACCTGTTCATCCCGTCCACGCTGCAGTGGCGCGAGAAAGGCGTCAAGCTCACGCAAACCAACCGCTTCCCGGACCAGGCGGGTACGCGCATCACCGTCGATGGCGATGCGCGCTTTACCATGAAGATCCGCTACCCGGCCTGGGTGGCGGCGGGCAAACTGGCGGTGCACGTGAATGGCCGGCCGGTACGCGTTTCCGCGCTGCCAGGCAGCTACCTCAGCATCGAGCGCGCCTGGAAGAAAGGTGACCGCGTCGACCTCAGCCTGCCGATGACCACGCGCCTCGAGCAGATGCCGGACAAGTCGAAGTTCTACGCGGTGCTGCACGGCCCCATCGTGCTGGCGGCCAAGACCAACCCCTTCCCGAGCGAGCACCTGAACTTCTTTGCCGACGACTCGCGCATGGGGCATATCGCCAAGGGCCAGGTCTGCCCGCTGGAAGCGGCGCCGACCTTCGTGTCCGACAGCACCGACTTCATCAAGCGCTTCAAGAAGGTAGAAGGCAAGCCGCTCACCTTCACGGCGCCGGCGGGACTGGTGCAGGGCGGGGCGGGGTTGTCTACCGAATTCATTCCCTTCTTCCGGTTGCACGATGCGCGCTACGCCGTCTACTTTCCGCAGTCGACACCGGGCGATTATGCGCGCCTGCGTGCCGAGAATGCGGCCAAGGAGGCGGAGCGGCTGGCGCTGGATGCGCGGACCATCGACCAGGTGGCGCCGGGAGAGCAGCAGCCGGAGGCGGATCACTTCTTCAAGGGGGAGGGCGTCGAGGCTGGCGTGACCAAGGGGCAGCATTGGCGGCGGGCTTCGCAGTGGTTCAGTTATCAGTTGAGTGATCCGAAGGGGGAGGCGAAGGTGCTGCGGCTGACCTTTGCGCGGGCGGATGGCGGCCAGCGCTTCGATGTCGAGGTGAATGGGCAGCGGGTTGCCGAGATCGAGCTGGCGAAGGATGTGGCACAGGACTTCTATACACGGGATATCGCGCTGCCGGCTGAACTGCCAAGGGGAGCAAATGCCAGGCTGGACGTGAAGTTCCTTGCCAGGCAGGGAAGCACGGCCGGGGGGCTGTATGGCTTGCGCCTGCTGCGCTGACGGAAAAGCAGGTATATTGTTTACGGAACCAATCCAATCCAAGGTGTTTCACGATGGTTTTCCTGGCGCTTACCCGCTCCGGCCTGGACGACGCACTGGCACTGGCAAAACATGCTCCGGTCAGCATCTGGAGTGGTGCCAATGCCATCAGCGAGGAAGAGTTCGACGCGTTTGCGGGCGCTGACTTGACGCGTTTCACCTGCGCCCTGGACAGCACGGCGGAGGCGCTGGACGATGCGCTCGCGACCATCGAGGAACATCACCCGGGCTAACGCATCTGGATCGAGGGCCATGGCACGGCATGCTGATCTCGACCGGCGCGAAACCCTCGGTAAGGGCGTGCAGCGGCATTGACCCATCCTGGGTAAATTTGCATATGGGATGGCCATCTCGATACAAAAAACGGTATGGCATCCGTCAAAAAAATGATTGGATGAGTATCCCACTCTGGTCTAGTATTGTGAGACAACAATACCGGAGACAAGAGATGCCCCTCACCCGCAGGATCTTCCTGAGCGCGGCCTTTGCCGCGGCATGCGCAGCCAGCGCCCTCCCGGCATTTGCCGCCAAACCCCTCACCATCGGCTTCTCGCAAGTCGGCGCCGAGAGCGAATGGCGCACCGCGAACACCACATCGATCAAGGCCGCCGCCAAGCAGTCCGGCGTCAACCTGAAATTCGCCGACGCCCAGCAGCAGCAACAGAACCAGGTCAAGGCGATCCGCTCCTTCATCGCCCAGCGCGTCGACGTGATCGCATTCTCGCCGGTGGTGGAGACCGGCTGGGAGACCGTGCTGCGCGAAGCCAAGAACGCCAAGATTCCCGTGATCCTGACCGACCGCGCGGTCAAGGTCAGCGATCCGTCGCTGTACGTCAGCTTTATCGGTTCCGACTTCGTCGAAGAAGGCCGCCGCGCCGCGCGCTGGCTGGTGGACTACGCCAGGAAGAACCCGAACAAGCAGCTGAACATCGTCGAGCTGCAGGGCACCACCGGCGCCGCGCCGGCGAACGACCGCAAGAAGGGCTTCGCGGAAGTCATCGCGACCAACCCGAAGATGAAGATCATCCGCTCGCAGACGGCCGACTTCACGCGCGCCAAGGGCAAGGAAGTGATGGAGGCTTTCCTGAAGTCGGAGGGCAAGAACATCAACGTGCTGTACGCGCACAACGACGACATGGCGATCGGCGCGATCCAGGCGATCGAGGAAGCGGGCCTGAAACCGGGCAAGGACATCGTCATCGTCTCAATCGACGGCGTGCGCGGGGCCTTCGAAGCCATGATGCAGGGTAAGCTGAACGCGACCGTCGAGTGCAATCCGCTGCTCGGGCCGACCTTGATGCAGACCGCCCAGGCGGTGGTGGCCGGCAAGCCGGTCCCGCAGCGCATCGTGGTGACCGAAGGCGTGTTCCCGGCCGAAGTCGCGGCGAAGGAATTCCCGAACCGTAAGTATTGAGTCGGCCATGGTCGACGCGCTGCGGCCCGTCCTCGAGGTCACGGGCATTCACAAACAGTTCCCCGGGGTGAAGGCGCTGCTTGACGCCGGCCTGCGCCTGTACCCCGGCGAAGTCCACACGCTGATGGGCCAGAACGGCGCGGGCAAGTCCACGCTGATCAAGGTGCTCACCGGCGTCTACCAACCCGACAGCGGCAGCATCCGCCTGGAAGGCCGGGCCATCCAGCCGCGCTCCACCCAGGAGGCGCAGGCGCTGGGCATCAGCACCGTCTACCAGGAGGTGAACCTCTGCCCGAATCTGTCGGTGGCGGAAAACATCTTCATCGGACGCTATCCGCGCCGCTTCGGCATGGTCGACTGGCGCGCGATGCGGCGCCAGGCGGGCGAGTTGTTGAAACGTTTGCAGATCGAGGTCGACGTCGCCAAGCCGCTGGCCGATTACCCGCTGGCGATCCAGCAGATGGTGGCCATCGCGCGCGCGCTGAACACGGACGCGCGCGTGCTGATTCTGGATGAGCCGACTTCCAGCCTGGACGAAGCCGAGGTACAGACCCTGTTTGGCGTGCTGCGCCGCCTGCGCGCCGAAGGCATGGCGATCCTGTTCGTCACCCACTTCCTCGACCAGACCTATGCGATCTCGGACCGCATCACGGTAATGCGCAACGGCGAGCGCGAAGGCGAGTACACCTGCGCCGAGCTGTCGCGCCTGGCCCTGGTGAACAAGATGATCGGCGCGGCGGCCGATGCGCAGGACAGCGTCGATACGGCGCAGAGTGAAGCAAGGGCGCGCGGTGAAGTCTTCCTGCGCGCCCAGGGCATCGCGCGCAAGGGCGTGCTGGCCCCGGTCGACCTGGAACTGCACCGCGGCGAGCTGCTCGGCCTCGCGGGCCTGCTGGGCTCCGGCCGCACCGAGACCGCGCGCCTGCTGTTCGGCGCCGACCGGGCGGACGATGGCGCCGTCGAGGTCGAGGGCAAGCGCGTGAAGCTCGCCAATCCACGCGACGCCATCGCGCAAGGCATCGGCTACTGCTCGGAAGACCGCAAGCACGAGGGCGCGATCCTGCCGCTGTCGGTGCGGGAGAACCTGATTTTAGCTTTGCAGGCGCGGCAGGGCATCTGGCGCGCGATTCCCCTGAAGCGCCAGCAGCAGCTGGCGGGCGACTACGTCAAATGGCTGGGCATCAAGACCGCCAGCATCGAGACCCCGATCGGCTCGCTCTCGGGCGGCAACCAGCAGAAGGTGCTGCTGGCGCGCTGGCTGGCAACCGACCCGGGCCTCTTGATCCTCGACGAACCGACGCGCGGCATCGATGTGCGCGCCAAGCAGGAAATCATGGATTACGTGAGTAACTTGTGCCGCAAGGGCATGGCTATCCTGTTCATCTCGTCCGAGCTGCCTGAAGTGCTGCGCGTGTCCGACCGCATGGTCGTCATGCGCGACCGCAAGGCCTGCGGCGAGTACCGGCGCGGTGAGCTCGACGAGAGCTCGGTGCTGCGCGTGATCGCAGGAGAAGCGGCGGGAGAGGGCGCATGAACACACGCGTCGATCCCTCGCTCACGAAACCGGCGCGGCAAACGGCAAGCCCGCTGCGCACGCTCCTGCTCCAGCACCCGCTGCTGCGCCCGGCCGCGGCGCTGCTGGTCCTGCTGGTGTTCGATGCCTTCCTGGTGCCGGGCTTCTTCCGCCTCGAGATCAAGGACGGCCACCTGTACGGCGCCCTGGTCGACATCCTGAACCGCGCGGCGCCGCTGATGCTGGCGGCGCTGGGCATGACGCTGGTGATCGCCACGCGCGGCATCGACATCTCGGTCGGCGCCGTGGTGGCGCTGTCGGGTACCGTCGCGGCGATGCTCATCGGCGGCACGATGGTGATGAACAATGGCGCGCCCGAGTACGTCGCGAATACGCCGATGGGCACGGCGCTGGCGGCGGCCCTCGGCGTGGCGCTGCTGTGCGGCTTGTGGAACGGCGTGCTGGTGGCCGGGATCAAGCTGCAGCCCATCGTCGCGACCCTGATCCTGATGGTGGCCGGGCGCGGCCTGGCGCAGCTGCTGACCGACGGGCAGATCGTCACGGTCTACTATCAACCCTACTTCTTCCTCGGCAGCGGCTACCTGTTCGGCGTGCCGTTCTCGCTGTACGTGGTGGCGGCGGTGTTCGCGCTGACCATGCTGCTCATGAAGAAGACGGCGCTGGGCCTGTTCATCCAGGCGGTCGGCATCAACCCGGTGGCGGCGCGCCTGGCGGGCCTGCGCACCGCCACGCTCCTGACCTTCGTCTACGTGTTCTGCAGCGCCTGCGCCGGCATGGCGGGCCTGCTCGTCACCTCGAACATCAAGAGCGCGGACGCCAACAACGCCGGCCTGCTGCTGGAACTGGACGCGATCCTGGCCGTCACGCTGGGCGGCACCTCGCTCGCGGGCGGCAAGTTCAGCCTGGTGGGCAGCATGATCGGCGCGCTGATCATCCAGACCCTGACCTACACGATCTATTCGCTGGGCGTGCCGCCCGAGGTGAACATGGTGGTCAAGGCCGTGGTGGTCTTCATCGTCTGCATTTCGCAGTCGTCCGAATTCCGGCAACTGGTCAAACGGAGGCCAGCATGAGCGCCATGATCCTCAAAGGAGCGCGCGGCCTGTCCGCCGCGCCCTGGTTCACGTCCATGGTGACGGTGGTCCTGCTGGTGGCCATGCTCGGCATCGGCGGGGCCGCGTATCCGGGCTTCCTGTCGCTGCAGGTGATCTTCAACCTGCTGATCGATAATGCGTACCTGGTAGTGATCGCGATCGGCATGGGCTTCGTGATCCTGTCCGGCGGGATCGACCTGTCGGTCGGTTCGGTGCTGGCGCTGTCGACGATGATCACGGCCTGGCTGCTGCAGACGGCGCACTGGCATCCGCTGCTTGCGATCGTGACGGTGCTGGTGCTGGGCGCGCTGTTCGGCGCATGCCAGGGCTTCATCATCCACCTGTTCAAGCTGCAGCCCTTCATCGTCACGCTGGCCGGCATGTTCCTGGCGCGCGGGCTGTGCTACCTGATCAGCACCGAGTCGATCACCATCGACCAGCCCTTCTTCGCCACCGTCTCGCAGACCCAGATTCCCTTCCTTGGCGGCTTCCTGTCGCCGGGTGCGCTCATCGCGCTGGTCGTGCTGCTGCTGGCGGTCTGGCTGGCCCACTTCACGGCCTTCGGGCGCGCGGTGTACGCGGTCGGCGGCAACGAGCAGTCGGCGGCGATGATGGGCTTGAGCGTCGGGGGGACCCGTGTCGGCGTGTATGCGCTGTCCGGCTTTTGCGCGGCGCTGGGCGGGGTGCTGTTCTCGTTCTACATGCTGTCCGGGTACGGGCTGCACGGGCAGGGGATCGAGCTGGACGCGATCGCGGCCGTCGTCATCGGCGGCACCCTGCTGAGCGGCGGCTACGGCTACATCGCCGGGGCGCTGTCGGGCGTGCTGGTGCTGGGCGCGATCCAGACCCTGATCGCCTTCGACGGCACGCTCAGTTCGTGGTGGACCAGGATCGTCATCGGCGGCCTGTTGTTCGTCTTTTGCGTGGTGCAGCGACTGATGGGCGGCCCCAGGGGCTAATATCATAAGGGCTGATATCCTATGCTGATGGACTCGAACAACCCCAACTGGTTTCTCAAGGCGCGCCTCAAGACGCGCCAGCTGCTGCTCTTGATCGCCCTCGACGACTACCGCAACATCCACCGCGCGGCCGACGAACTGCACATGACCCAGCCGGCGGCCTCCAAGCAGATCAAGGACCTGGAGGAGATGCTGGAGGTGAAGCTGTTCGAGCGCCTGCCGCGCGGGATGGAGCCGACGATCTACGGCGAGACCATGATCCGCCACGCGCGCATGGCTTTGACCAGCCTGGCGCTGGCGCACGACGACATCCTCACGCTCAAGTCCGGGCTGTCGGGGCAGGTCGAGGTCGGGGTGATCATGGCGCCGGCGATGTCGCTGCTGCCGCGCGCGATCGCGCGCGTGAAGGAAGCCGCGCCGCTGCTGCGCATCGGGGTGCAGCTCGAGACCAGCAACGTCCTGCTCGACAAGCTGCAGCACGGGACGCTGGACTTCATGATCGGCCGCATCTTCGACACCATCGACACCTCGGGCCTGATCTACGAGGAACTGACCGAGGAGCCGGCCTGCGCGGTCGTGCGTCCCGGCCACCCGCTGCTGGACAACCCCCAGCTGCAGCTGAAGGACATCGCACCGCTTCCCTGGATCCTGCCGCCGCACGGCAGCATCCTGCGCTACCGCTTCGACATGATGTTCCGCCGCGCCGGCCTGGAGCCGCCGGCGAACGTGGTCGACACCACCGCCATGCTGGTCATCACGGCGCTGCTGCAGCAGACCGATTCGCTGCACGTGATGCCGCTCGAGGTGGCGCGCTACTATGCCTCGCTGAACGTGCTGCACATCCTGCCGATCGAACTGCCGTGCAAGATGGACGCTTTCGGCATCATCCGCCAGCGCGACCACCTGCTGTCGCCTGGGGCCGAGCTGCTGCTGCGCGCGGTCAGGGCGGCAGCGGCCGAAATCTATTGAACAAGCATTATTGTTCAATTACTTTCTTGCACCAAATTGTTGCATTGCAATCGCAATATTCGCAAATAATTGCCTTGTGTTAATTCTTAGCCATTGAGTCCGCACCATACTGGGCCGTAAATTGCTTGGGCGGGTAAATACGGCACCCATTGCCGCCGCCTCGGATCGGATTCAAGCGGAGATAAGAATGAACATCGAAAATCTAAAAATTGGAACGCGGCTCGCCATCGGATTCGGCGCGATCTGCACTGCCCTGGTCTTCATGGTCGGGCAAGGTACGGTCATGCTGGGCCGGGTCAACGACGGTACCAACGAGATCGTCAACCAGCGCATGCCACGCATCGATATGCCGACGCGCATGCAGTCGGAGATCGGCGACATCGCCATCGCGCTGCGCAACATGATGCTGAGCGACGACCCGGCGGATCGCGCCAGGCAGGTCGAGGAGATCAATTCTTCGCGCAAGGAAATCGAAGCCGTCCTGAAGAAGCTGGACGCCGCATTGTACGATCCCAAGGCACGTGCGGTGCTGGCCAAGCAGCAGGAAGCCAGTGCCAAATACTTGAAAAACCAGGAAGAGTTGATGCGCCTGATCGAGGCCGGCGACGTACCGGGATCGAAGGCTTACTTGAGCAAGGAACTGCGCCCGGCGCTGGCCGCGCTCAAGCAAGCGGTCGCCGAGCAGATCGACGTGCAGAAGGGCCTGGCGCAGCAGAAGGCGCTCGAGGCCGAGCATACCTATGAACAGACGCGTACCCTGATGATCGTCCTCGGCCTGGTCATCCTGGCCGCCGCCGCCGCGCTGGCACGCTGGATCACGGTGTCGATCACGCGCCCGGTGCGCCAGGCGCTGGACGTCGCCAACGCCGTCGCCCGCGGCGACCTGACCAGCCGGGTCGAGGCCAAGGGCGATTGCGAGGTGGCCCACCTGCTGAAAGCCCTGAAGGCGATGAACGAGCAGCTGGTGGCCACCGTGGGCACGGTGCGCTCCAGCAGCGACTCGATCGCCACCGCCTCGGCGCAGGTCGCGGCCGGCAACCTGGACCTGTCCGCGCGCACCGAGCAGCAGGCCGGTTCGCTGGAAGAGACGGCGTCCTCGATGGAAGAGCTGACCTCGACCGTGAAGCAGAACGCCGACAATGCGCGCCAGGCCAACACGCTGGCCGAGACCGCGGCCGGCGTGGCCGCGCGCGGCGGCCAGGTGATCCACGAAGTGGTGCAGACCATGGACCAGATCCACGCCGCGTCGGGCAAGATCGTCGACATCATCAGCGTCATCGACGGCATCGCCTTCCAGACCAATATCCTTGCCCTGAATGCCGCGGTCGAAGCGGCGCGCGCGGGCGAGCAGGGCCGCGGCTTTGCCGTGGTCGCAGGCGAGGTGCGCAACCTGGCCCAGCGCTCGGCCGCCGCCGCCAAGGAAATCAAGACGCTGATCGGCGACTCCAGCGAGAAGGTCGAAACCGGCAGCCGCCTGGTGAAGGACGCCGGCACCACGATGGAAGAGATCGTGACCAGCGTGCGCCACGTGACCGATATCCTCAACGAGATCAGCTCGGCCAGCCAGGAACAGAGCGCCGGCATCCAGCAGGTCAACGAAGCCGTCACGCAGATGGATGGCGTGACCCAGCAGAACGCGGCCCTGGTCGAAGAGGCCGCGGCGGCGTCGCAGTCGCTGCAGGAACAGGCCGGCCGCCTGAGCGAGGCGGTGGCGGTGTTCAAGCTGGATGCGCACGCGGCCGCGCCCGCCGCCATCGGCGCGGCATCGCGCCTGCCGGCGGCCAAGGCGGCGCCGGCCAAGCCTTCGCTGGCGGCACCGGCCGCCGTGGCCAAGCCGGCTGCGAAGCCCGTGGCCAAGCCGGCGGCATCCTCGAAGCCGGCTTCGAAGCCGGGTGCGTCGACGCGCGCCACGCCGCGCGATGTGGTGGAAAGCGATTGGGAAGAGTTCTGATCGCGCTGACCTGAAGCCCTAGCTCACGGTAAAACAACGCCGCCCCCGCCTTCGCGGGGGCGGCGTTTTTGTGGCCGCCAACTTCGTCATCGCTGCGATTGTGATAAGGTATCCAACGCACCCGGGCCCAGCCCGCGCGCCCGGACCACCGTCTTTACAAGGATTAGCATGACTGGCTTCGTCATTACCACTCCCGCCATTCCCGCACTTGCCGTGGCGGGCTCCGACCAGCTCTTCCCGCTGCGCCGCGTGTTCTGCGTCGGCCGTAACTATGCCGCCCACGCGCGCGAAATGGGCAGCGACCCGAATCGCGAACCACCTTTCTTCTTCAGCAAACCGGCCGATGCCGTGGTCCCGGCCAGCGGCAGCGTGCCGTATCCGTCGTCGACCGGGGAACTGCACCACGAGGTCGAACTGGTCGTGGCCCTGAAGGGCGGCGGCACCAACATCGCGCCCGAGCAGGCGCTCGACCTGGTGTGGGGCTATGGCGTCGGCCTGGACCTGACGCGGCGCGATCTGCAGGCCATCGCCAAGAAGGATGGCCGGCCCTGGGACATGGCCAAGGGCTTCGACGCCTCGGCCCCGTGCAGCCCCCTGCTGCCGGTGAGCGCCGTCGGCCACCCGCAGGACGCGCGCATCTGGCTCGAGGTGAACGGCCAGCTGAAGCAGGAAGGCAACCTGAATGAAATGATCTGGCCAATTCCCGACGTGATCGCCTACCTGTCGCGCTTCGTCGCGCTGGCGCCGGGTGACCTGATCTACACCGGCACGCCGTCCGGCGTCGACGCCCTCCAGCCGGGCGACCACGTGCGCGGCGGCGTCGACGGCGTCACCACTTTCGAACTCGAGATCGGCCAGGCATGACCACGCTCCTGCAAATCGGCAGCTTCCCGCCCGAAGTGCAGGCCCAGCTGGATCAGGAATTCCGCTGCCTGTCGGTCGCCGACCTGGAACGCGAGCCCGCGCTGGAAGGCGACATCCGCGGCATCGTCACCCGCAGCAACCTGGACGTGCCGGCCGCGCTGGTCGAGCGCCTGCCCCAGCTGGAAATCATCGCCACCAACGGCGTCGGCTACGACCTGATCCCGCTCGGCCTGGCCAGACAGCGCGGCATCGTGGTCGCCAACACGCCGGACGTGCTGAATGCCGCGGTGGCCGAGCTGTGCGTCGGCACGCTGCTGGCGCTACTGCGCCGCCTGCCGCAGGCCGACCGCTTCGTGCGCGAAGGCCGCTGGGCCGGCGCTGCGTTCCCGCTGTCGACCAGCCTGGCCGGCAAGCACGTCGGCATCGTCGGACTGGGGCGCATCGGCAAGGACATCGCGCGCCGCCTGGAACCCTTCGGCGTGGCGCTGGCCTACCACGGCCGCAGCGACCAGAACCTGGCCTGGCGCTACGAGCCGGACCTCGTGGCGCTGGCGCGCGACGTCGACATCCTGGTCGTGGTGGCGCCCGGCGGTCCCGACACCCGCCACATGGTCGACGCGCGCGTGCTGGCGGCGCTGGGGCCCCAGGGTTTCCTGGTCAATGTGGCGCGCGGCTCGCTGGTGGACCAGCAGGCGCTGCTGGCCGCGCTCGAGCAGGGCACGATCGCCGGCGCCGCGCTCGACGTGTTCGACAACGAACCCGATATCGACCCGCGCTTCTTCGCACTCGACAATGCGCTGCTCACGCCGCACCTGGGCAGCGCCACGCGCGAGACGCGGGCGGCCATGGCGCAGCTGATGCTGGATAATTTGCGGTCGTGGTTCCGCAGCGGCCGCGCGCTGACGCCGGTTGCAGGATAGTAGAAAACAACGTCGTCCTTGCGAAGGCGGGGACCCAAGTTCTGCATGCCTTACGAAGATGCATGCAACTTGGATCCCCGCCTGCGCGGGGACGACTTGCTACTGACTACGGCTGGTTCAAGCCGGTCAATTCGCCATATTCCTCTTTACAATCTCATCGGTCGCCGCTTGCGCCTGCTGCAGCGGCTGGTCCAGCACATTGGTCGCATACGCCGGGCCTGGCGCCGCCACCGTGCCCAGCGCGCTGCCGCCCTGCTGGCTGATGTCGACATCGACGGTGGCCGACAGGCCCACGCGCAGCGGGTGCCGGGCGAGTTCCTGAGGGTCCAGCGAGATGCGCACCGGGACGCGCTGCACCACCTTGATCCAGTTGCCGCTGGCGTTCTGCGCCGGCAGCAGCGAGAAGGCGCTGCCGGTGCCGGCGCCCAGGCCGATCACCTTGCCGTGGTAGCTCACCTTG
>Ga0308160_10003051_pt1 | contig 19332 bp, 22 predicted proteins | sample PhyFR1_FD_201036 | JGI IMG/M metagenome (GOLD analysis project Ga0308160, IMG submission 201036) | Phyllosphere microbial communities from UC Gill Tract Community Farm, Albany, California, United States - DLSLF.R1 | ecosystem: Host-associated > Plants > Phyllosphere > Unclassified | place: USA...
TCAGTCCAACGACTTCGAACGGATTCCTAGCCCCGCCGCGTCGAGGATCCGTGAACTCCGCTGGAAATCTCAGTCCCAATCTACAGCACCGACCCAGCTTGATTCCTCTACGCAGTATCTCCGAACTAGGCCTAGATCCAGGTTACGGTACAGTACAATCAACCTCGGAGGTATCTGATCAAGAAAACTTGGAGGAACAAGGGGATTATTTCGATTCAACTTCAGATCTAGGTACTCCCCGTTCTCCAGCTTTCGGCTCTCGATTCTCAATCTCCAACTCGTCCCTCGCCTCACCTTCCCTCAATGCTAGAAGGAGTCTATTGGCTCAATCGTCACTCGATTCATTACCTTCAATGATGAGAGCCGATTCTTCTCGATTCAGTACTCTCACCAGTGAGAGGCCTACATCGAAATATCAGGCTTATCAACTTCAACAACTTGAACTATCAAGACGAGCAAACGCTCGTGTAGCAGCTAAAATGTCCGGTGCTACTCCTAAAGAATTAAAGGAATTGGAAAAAGCTCAACGATCCCCCAATATCGATATCGACGATAAATCAATCATCCCACCCCCTTCCCGGACCGCAGCAGTCTTGTTCTTCTTAGGATTCTTGGGACCTTGGTTCTGGATTTTCGGAGGTTGGATGCCAACATCTCGCTCCAAAGATCCACAGCACGAGATGGAAGCTGGAGAATCTGGAAGTGTAATGCTTGATTTCAGTGGTGCGGAGAATAGTTGGAGAGGTTGGAAATGGACTTATCATCCTGATGTATGGGTCAAGAGGAATAGGAGGGCTGCGGCTATTGTTATTCCGTTATTGGTATTGGGTGGAGTGGGGGCTGCTATTGCTCTTGCACTTGTTTTGTAAATGGACAATTTTCTTTTACTTCTGGTTACTATCATGTGTGGGTGTACGATTATGATCTTTTACGTATTGAATGCATCTTTTCTTGATTGGGCACCAGGTTAGGACTTTCCATCTACTCTATATACTTGACAAGAGGCATAAAGGCCTGGAAAATTATGGCATGAGCCTGCCTTTCTTGAGCAAAAGTCGTAGATAAGCAGAGTCATGGAGCATATAGGATATCGCAGTTTGACATAATCGTATGACATGATGAGGTGATTGCTCGACAGCTGACTAGAACTGAGATAGATGAGATGGATGTTTTGATTCTGGGCGTGGCAGCGTGATATACTTCCCACATGCTTGAGTGTCCAAGACAATTGTCTTCATTATACCATGAGAAGGCGACTGGTGGCGAGGGTCATAGGGAGAGCACAGAGTATAGAAACGCGTCTGTATCAAGTGGAGATTGCCCAGAACTCCGCCATGAATCAACATCTCCCTCCACCCTCCACCCTCCACCCTCTACCTCCATCATACATCGTGAAAGACCTATACACTACGTTCGATGTCTCATGGCTTCCCCGTTAGAGGCAGTGATAGGGACGGAGACAGGGATAAGTACCTAGTCAGCTCGAGCTCATCGTACAGTCCTCAGCTCAGGGAGGACAATGATGATCGCGATTATGAGCCTGGACAGATTAGTGGAAGTGGAAGTGGGAGAAGGGAATGGGAGGTTGAGTGGGATCCACGATTTCCCCCTCCGATAGAATATTCTCAATTCAATCGGTCCCCTAGAGTGAGCGAACGAGGTAGAGATAGAGAGAGGGTGGAGGTAGTCATTGATGCACTCCGAGTGTTCTCGAGGTACGTGCATTCTTACGTTTGACCATACTATCAGACGATACTGATAGACAGGACTATGCATTCAACACTCCTATCGACATCAAAACACGCGCTCGCATTACAATATTTGAAAAGAATGGAATCATTTCACCTCCCACCTTCTGGGATTCCAAATCCGTCCTTGGCTGATGCTCAAAATCGATTAGGAGCCGCCGAAGTGGAATTGAGCGATATGATGAGGGCACTGTATACGACTTTTGAGGAATTGATGAAGAGGCATTCTTCACAAGCTCGCGATAGGAGTAGGGCCAGGGATAGTGAAAGCGGGAGTGTTTGGGATAAGGAGAAGGAGAGAGAGAAGGAATTAAGTAAATCCGATGTAGAGGGAGTGAGGAATCGAATGAAAGCTCTGGAACGACGTCTCGATGAGTTCCCTCCTCCTCCACCACCTACGACTACGGCTAGTTCTCGGAAAGGTAAGGAGAAAGAACCCAGTGAGGCAGATGGCGACGGAACTGGAATAGAAGGAAAGCGATCACGAGCCAAACACCTATTGGAAGAAATGTTATCGCGCCTTCAAGCTGTTGAGGGATTGAAAGAGAATCTCGATACTCGGTGTAATGATCTTGAAGATCTTGTTTATAGTAGGATACAAGATGATTTGGAGGTTGTTAAATTGGGTAATGGCAGGTGGAAGGATTTTGAGGATATGAGGGATCCAGATGGGAGTATTAGGGGTATCAAGCGAAAGAGAGGGGAGGGTACTTCACCGCTCGAGGACGTCCCACCTCCGCCTCCCGTTGAGGATAATGCCCTTTCGGCGATGGACACAGACGTACATGCCGACACGCACTCGGATGAACTGAATCCAGCTATCGTTGCTTTACAAGTTCAAATGGCAAGCCTCCAGTCGGACCGAAATGAAATCAAGCAACTTCGAGCACAAATCGAATCATTGAGGATCGCTCTCAATACGAACTCAATTATTAATAATGCACAACAACTCGCACCACCGCCACAGGTCACGGCACTACAGAAGCAGGTGGAGCAATTGGAGATTGAACTAAGAGAATGTAAGGATCTACAGTTGAAACAGGCCACGAAGGAACTGGCGGACACGAAAGCGCTGGATGAGCTCAAAATGCATTGCGAGGCCTTTGTCAAAGCCGTACGTATACGCACTGCTTGTGGAGTTTCGTATGGGTTTTGATTTGCAGTCAATTCTACAGACGGTGAATAAAATGGCCGACACCGCTTCTCGGACATCCAATGCGAAGGTATCGCCGTCTTTCGAGATCCCACCGAAGCGACCTAGTATCTCGTCTCATCAACATCAACAACAGGACAAAGAGCAGCAGCATTCACAGACACCACGGCAACAGCAAGGAGACACCCAGAGGGGTTCAAAGCGGGAAAGGCCCTTTGACTTGCGTTTACCATTGCCCTTGCCTACCGCACGTGCATACATGAGCAACCCTTCATCGATAACACAACTACCTCATGCTCAACCTCAAGCTCAAGCTCAATCTCATCCCCAGCCTCGGCCTCGCCCAGAGACTCAAGATCCAGCGGATCCAGCCCGGGCCCAGGCCGAAAAGATACCTACCCACACCGGTAGGGCTGCGACCGACACTCCGGCCATGGTTTCCGTCGATCTCGCTCTGGAGCAGGTACCACGACCGGCTTCTAGCGATGCCTCAGCTCGAATGCCGAGTATACAGCATCAATATCAGCAGCAGTCAAAGCAACAAGCAATCTCATCTGAGCAGCGACAGGGAGGTTTTCAATTCGATCGAGCAGCAAATACCCAACTACCCCAAGTACAACCACCTTCCTTGACCTTCCATCAGGAATCGTCAGCTTCGGATTCCACGCAATTTCCACAGAACCCCCCTCGCATCGGATCTAGTCTACTTGCTGAATGGGTCGATCAGCGTTCAAAGCACTCTCACTCTCATTCTCCATCACAGCATCAGCTAAAGCACTCGACACAACAAGCTCCACCTCCGAATCATCAGCATTGGTACGAGCATCAGCATCAATCGCCACATACGACCCCTCTACCACCTCAATCTAGTTCCAATCCGCTAATACAGGGTCCTCCTCAACAAGCACCAATTGTTCAAACCCAGCCCCGCTCTCCTGACGAAAAATGATGCGCATGAATGGGGATGGCTGTCAACTATGCCGATCAAGGAATATTGTTCTAGCATATATGATGTAGCAACAGTAACAGTATCAACAAAGCGATGGTTATGGTCTATGATCGCGTTCAGGTTAAGCACAGCATATCGACGCATGCGGATGTATCGGTTGTATGTATGCATGAATAAACGCCGATCTGCTTGTGCCACATCTGGGGTAAAGTGGTTTGTGGTTCAATCGGTGTTTACGGCGTTACGTGCCACATGGCAGAAGGAAGCTGGTGATGGGTGCATACTCGTATTCCTCGCTGCTCCTGCTCTAACCTTCAATCAACGACAAAAGGGACAAAGATGGTGAGTACAAATATCAGTCTGTACAGCAGCAGCAGCAGTAGCGACAGTGCGGATCAGTGGGATAGGCCAAGCAAGATGGATAGTGTATCAGGAGGAAGATTGGATATGAGCAATTACTCGAGTCTACAGGGATGATAAGGATGGACGATGGACATGAAGTCGAAGAAAGGATATCGTCTCGTCGATGGAGTGGGAGGCTGTCGGATACTGCTGCTGCTGCTGCCGTTGTGGATATAGCGAGAGGCTTGATAGCTAACTTTCAGGCTACCGAGCGAAAGGTGAATACTATTTTCTAATCAAATCGAACCATCTAATCTCGAATTGTGGACCTGGGTCGGAGAGGCTGTCTGGATGGGAGCAAGTGGGATGACTGAGCCAGTGGATCCAATGGATTGCAGGAACCGTCTTGGGCGGCGGACGAAGGGATTGAGGGCGGAAACAAGGATATCAGACAGCCTTGCCGACTCCGACACGATCCGATATACCGACCTATACCCTACCCCATGCCCGATATGTGAGCTGACATCCAGACCCCCAAGACCCGATCGGCGCTACACGATGTCGTGACCCGTGAATACACCATTCACCTACACAAGCGAGTTCACGACATGGCTTTCAAGAAGAGTACGTCTACCCCCTTTTTCAGCATAAGGATGAACTGACAATGTAGAGGCACCCAACGCCATCAAGGCCGTCAAGAAGTTCGCACAACAGTCCATGGGTGTTAACGATGTCCGAATCTCCCCAGGACTCAACCAGGCCGTTTGGTCTCGAGGTGTCAAGTCCCCCCCACGACGAATCAGGGTTAGACTCGAGAGGAAGAGGAATGACGATGAGGGAGCAAAGGAGAAGCTTTACGTTTTGGCTTCCATCGTCGAGGGTGTTACCAGCTTCAAGGCAAGTTGACCCCTATGGAAGGTGACTGAGTTGGGCTAACATAACAGGGACTCCAGACCGTTGCTGTTGATGCCGATGAGGAGTAGGGTAGGGGTGCTTGTATGTTAGCCGACATGCCATCATCATCTTTATACGCTGCGTGCTTTCGCGGGTCGGGGTCTCGGATGGATTTTCGGGATTCACGAAGGAGGCTGACGCTCCTGTGCTGGAATTGCGCTATCCGTGGTCTGAGCCGACGACCAGGGCACAGCTGGATCAATGCCGGCCCATGAACACTCGCACGGGTCTTCCCCATACTGATCACTCTTGATCGTCTACTACAGTCGTACTCACTACAGGTGGACCTCTTCCAGTTACGTGATCAGTATTGCCCGACCGCCTATCCCAATCGCCATAGTGCGCATACGACTCGACAACACCGACCGTCATTTTATTGGATCCCGTACCAATATCTCGGTAACAAACCCCGTCTCGAAACCTCCCATCTACGACATCAACCACGGCCAAGTCACCCTGGCCTATATACCAAGAAGAGATGGTCATCATGCGTAGAGCCGAATAGGCCAATTACTTGGGATCACCCGTGTGCGGTGGCTCTGGTCATATCTTCGGCCGGATTCCCTCAGTCAGCACAATGAGATCGTCGCTCCCGACTGGGCTCGGTGGACTCAAAGCACTGACAACCAAAGGACGCCGGGGTCGGGGGGCGTTGGACGCAGAGGAGGATATCGTAAATGAATAACGTGAATACCATCAGGGTCCATTGCAGAAGGATGACGACCTTTGTCAACCTCTTGGAATCTGAGGGAGCACTGGTAAACCTTTGTGGACAATGACGCATAGGAAGAGGCGGTGCTATACCCTTTCATAGCCACGACGAGGGCGAGATGGAACCCTGTGGAATCCTTGGTGCCAAAAGAAGGTCAAAAGTGGTCGCGCTCCACAATCGGCCATGAAAGGATCGCGCTCTCTTGTCTTGTCCTTTCAGCTCGAAGCTATATAAGGGACATAATCGTGAGCTCATGTCCTTCTCAAACTCTTCACAGTGATCCTACTCCCCCAATCTATCTTGACACTCCGATACTATATTGAATCGAAACACACCCATCATGTCTGAACCTAGCCGAGACTCTGATCAAGCTCCACCACCTGAGCATGATGCATCGTCAAACAGAGGCCAATTCTCTTTCGTCGGGACCTCTGAGCTTGACCCGGCGAGCTCATCAAACGACCCAGCAGAACTCGATGTCTTCAATAACAAAGCACTCCGCGTACTCAGGGATTGTAAGTTTTCTCAGACATTTCATTGGATTGATTCATCTCATCCCGTCCGGGCGCTCGACTCCTTGTCTCTCAGTTGATGTACAGCTTTGCGTGGATTCCTTATCCAGGTGGCTGACGAATCTGATCTGTGGCTCCCTTCAATTCAGGAGCTTCGATTAATGAAATCGCTCTCGGATGAAGATAAAAGAATCACCGATTGGCCGGCCGGTTGGAATGACGCAGTTGCCCAAAACTTGGACGGCATCGCTGAAGAATGTACTAGGCATGCCGCCAGCCTCGCCTTGACGGGCCAGATCGAGCGATCGGAACAAATTCGCAATGTTGGGTGCAGCATCCAGGAGCACAGAGACGCCATCAGTGAGGTCGAGAGTTTGCTCACTGGCAACAGGGAGCAGACGCTCGATTCGATCATTGATCTCATGCAATCCTACAACAATAAAGAGTTGCCTCCCATGAAGATGAAGCCTTCACACTTGGACGTCTCGCATATGTGGACCATGCATAGCAGAACACGAAAGATGGCCTCAAGAGTGGACCTCATCAAGATGAACGCCTTGCTAAGCGTTTACGAGCAGCAGACCGCGAGGGAAAAGTCGACGGTAAATAGTGGAACACCCAAAAGTGGGATCAAGGGCGAGCCGATGCCAAGTATACCCGAAGGGAATAGTGGGGTGGTGTGAGGACAATCTGGGCGGAGCGCGAAGAGGAGGGTTCTGAGCAACAAAGAGGTCGAACGGTCATAAGTCATTGGTGATTGGTTGCGGTTTGAATTATGAAATCGAATGTCGCTGTTTGCACATTATTTCAGGCGTGCAATTCCCAGAATCGCTGTCGGACCACACTGTAGAGTACACGCTGAACTCGTTTATACGTAGATTTCAGCACCATCACTCGCCTCCACATTCCACATCCTGGACGACCTACACATGCAGCCATCGTCCCAGGTTCTGCAACATGACCTGCGGCGCGATTTGATGAGACGTGTGATAAATGTTTGGGCAGCAACCACAACAGAGCTGTCCCGCCACTCAATATCCATTTCAGTCCCGTGAAAGGACTGACATCATGAAAGGGCTGACCTATCCTTTGATGATCTCAAACCTGGCAGCGGTACAACCCAGTCCCCTTTCTAGTGTTATGGCGGTCTGTATGGTCGACCACCTACGTCCGATCGTTGCGCCACCTGCTTAGTCTCTACCGGCCGATCTGCACATTACACCTACAACCCCACTTTTCGCCAACACCCCTGAGTTTTGCCTCTGAGATGACACTCCAAGAGAACGAATGGCTGTCCGCACAGTCAGTTCTGCCCGACGGTATCCTCATCGAGACTAGCTGATCATTCAGCGCAGACACCTCGGCGAACAATCATGCTTTCTGCGGCGCGCACAAAGGTGAGTGAATGGTACCCTGGACTGCAACAGTCAGACTTGTTCTATGTCTTCGCTCGAAAGCAAGCTGATTATGAAGATTTTCATAACTCGTTACTAAGTTTCGCCGACCTCATCTATGAAGATATGCTCGTTTGCGGATCTAAACTGCCGTCAACGCGGGGAAGATTCCACAAAGTCTACCGGGCAACTACGGGGCTGTTGAGCGAAACTCCACCTTCATTGGTGATGATGGATCAAGACGCCGTCAGCATGTGGGCAGAAATTTGTAGCAAGGAGTATGTCGGAATACGCAAACGTGACGATGCTGCCAAAATCTCAGACTTCGCCGCGGATCGTCTCACATGGGTCTCCTCAAACAGCAAGGCTGGAGCGATCCTGCCCTGGCTTGCTCATCCCCGTTCGGCCTCGGTGCAGAACCACATGCTGGACGCAGTGCAAGCCTACTGTCAAGGTGATCCGGATTGGCACACCGTCCCAGCGTCCAGGCTTCCGCCTCCATCGGGGATGCCCGGACATCGACGATCTCGAGTCGACACATTGCTCTCCAAGCTGAAAAGCATGCCGTTCAAGATGAGACGCTTGCCAGATGATCGTATCATTAGCAATCTCATCGAAACAGTCTCTCACATTTCGCTTACTCCTTTTCGAGAGACTCGTAATAGTAAGTGAATTTACACATCTCCCTCAAAGGACATGAAGTTGAAAACGAGAACTGCTCGAAATGCTCGATAATGCTCTGCCGACTACAGTAGAGGGAGATCGAGACGACACGCGTGTGCCACGATCTCTCATCCCGAGAGCCGACCTCGTTATATTCGAAACCGCCAAGCGTGCCATCGCGGCGCCAATACATGCGTTCATCGATCAAATCCATCGAGAAGATTTCTCAGTGATGCCCCCATTGGACCCTTCCGGAGAGACCATGAACGAGCCGAGCAAGCGATCAAGCGATTTGCGTCTCCAGCTGACCAATGCCGACAATGGTCAGGTTCCTCTTGATACGCAATACCGATCTTATCTTGACTATCAAGGAGCTCGTATCAGTCGGGCAGAACCTGCGATTATAACCATGTTCGAAACAGCCCGAGCCTTACGGGAACTGGAATCTGGCAAAGCAGGATTGGCGGAACACTTTCTCAACCAAATCACTGAATACCTTTCCTGCGAGCCTGACCCACAACTGGAATTGAACAGTCTGACCGGGAAGTTTGCCGACGGTACTTCCGATTTACTTCAGCCGGTCTACCAAGATACTATCGCCACCGAACATGACCGTGTTGAGACGTCTCTTCAGATGTTGGATCGGAGTGGATTTTATCGACAGCCTTGCTCTCTGGCAGCATCTGATCAAGTGTTTGAATGGGCACGTTCAGTCCTGACAGAGGGTCTGCTGAATCACGCGTCCACATAGTCCACACAGAAGGGAGTTGCGTTTGCAGAGAAAGGGGAGCGGATGTTGGATCTGGGAAGCATTGATACTCGACAGCTAGGGAAGAACTATAGCTGGGCCGAGGTATGGAGAGTGCGTATCTCATAGGGCGATGGCAGGTATATACACAGATGGCCGATTGTGTCTGATTACACATGCCAGGTCGTTTTGCCACTGACCACTGCCCGCCCACTTACGCTCATGTGTGAGACTCTCGATGCAGGTCAGGCTTAATGCGCCTTCAGCCAATGCCGTGATGGAGCGGTCATCTAAGCGGCTTTTCTCATACACGTCTTTGATCAACAGTACCTCACTCCACACCCCAATAAAGGCGTCACGCCAGATACAGGGCTGGAGAGATTGATAAACAGGTCCTTGTTGGGGAACTGACATCACTGCTCACTCCCCTCACTTCCTAGACCGTTGAAAGTCAGGATGATGCGCAGTTAAGTGCCGCCAGCTTAAGAGTATCCTGGCGTCGCACCAAGGGTGAGATAAGAGAAGGGCGGTTGGGGCGTACTGTAAGCTGAATATCGTCATGGGACGAGAAAGGATGCCCTTACCTTTATGTGGATGTCACGACTACGTCTGATTCTTCTTTTGTTCGACAGAGCTCACGGAGGAGGCGGTGCGAAGTTACCTTTCAGGTGGGGCACAGGCTTATTTGTGAAGCTGGATGGCTTGAAGATGAAGATGAAAGGTTTGCGAAGCTCAGGCAGAGCAGTGCAATGGCCGTTTACGGGGACGAGGAGACGGTATATGCGGGTCCACCGTCTTTTAACACTGACAGTTTCTCACGCGCTACTGTACGATCTCCACGTCATCACCTCACCACCTTTCATCTGACACTAGTGCCCTTTGCACACCTCTGTTTGTACCTCAAAGTCCAGGCCAGTCTATCCGTTCATTATCGCCATTGCGGTGGAGCGCTCCACGCCGTCCTTTGTGAACATCGGCGAGAGGGTTCTACGGTCAAAAGTAATGGCCTAAGATAAAGGGCAGTCAAATCTTCAAGGAGCTATGAATGGAGACCAGCTAGCTGCCTGTGGGATATAAAGCCTTTGAAAACTCACATCGAGTTCACGCTTTCTCCACTACCCCCGATAAATTACCACTTTTCACGTAAACTTCACCTCTCTTACAAATCGTCCACGATGAGCACTTCAGGATCAGAGCCAGAAAAAAGAAGGGTCCATCACCAGGCAATCTATGAAGCACAGCTCGCTAAGGTTGAAGCCTCCCGTCATGCAGACCGCCTTCTCGATAAAGACGGGTAAGTTCCCACTGCTGGCAGACTATGTAAAGATGGCTCATCAGTGTGTTGACTGATATGATAGGTGCGGGGACATATCAATCGACCTCGAGACGCCTCATAAAATCTGGGAGGCTTTAGAAGTAATACAGGACCATGAGTCTGATTAGCCAATAAATTTCCAGGCTGACACCTTAGAATACAGCTGTAATGTATACAGAACAAGCGATGTCCACAAATTACCCAGAGACTATCACGACTGGCTGCCCTCTGAACTGACTGAACACTCCCGAAAGGCCGGCGAGTCAGTGCAAGAACATCTCGACAAAATCATTACACCTTTGGAGGAATACCTTTGGGAGAGTGGACAACGCCAAACCTTGATAGAGATGTCATATGGGGACACACTTATGGACGCTGCGCGAGACATCAGGACACTTCAGCGAGCCGTCTCGGCCTGCTCTCAATGGAGGACAGACAAGTCTAACAACCCTATACCAATCTTCATCAGAGAGCAGCTCAGGATTGCCGATGTTCCTGTCGATCACCTCACCGATGATTGGCGTAGTCTCAGTCAAGCATATATGCAAGGCAGAGCGAATATGGCCTCAAAGATCGTGAAGTCTGCGGTCACGGGGGCTTTGATGATCTGGCGCGAGAGGGAAAAGTTGGACAAAGCCATGCGGAAACAGGGTCGGGCTACATTTGGTGAAGAAGAATGAGCGTGGGCGGTGTGCCTTACATATCCCAGTCTCTCGTACATGTCGAGTAAAGCGGTCGATAGAGCTTTGGATACTGCTCCCTTTGTCTACGATCTGCATGATGCACAAAAACCTCCGCCGGCGCCGGTGTTGAGAGCCTAAAGAGCAGACAGAAAGGCTCATGACTTCGAATGACCACAAAGCGTTCAGCCAATGGGTCCGGAATTGGCGAGACGCAATCAGATCTCGTCACTCTCAAGCTACTTCACTGATCTCACGAGTTATATACTAAGTAATACTGCATCCGCGGTTGTTTTGTCGTATGTCAGGACTTGTGCCGGGTTAATTGTTGCCACCGATCACTGCCACAAACCACTTTCGAATGAGATCAACGAACGTGCGTGAGATAAACTTAAACTAAACATCTATTATCATTAACGCCCTACATGGTGTCTACCTCCGAGCTGGGCCACATGATGATCAGCTAGGATGGGCGAGTGAGTGTAGTGGGGTAGGATGGGATTGAGGAAGGGTAAAGGTTGTATCGGATTTGTGATCATCAAAGGAGGTCTTGTGTGGTGTGTGCTTTTGTTCATCATTCGGTGATTCGGTGACTCGATCTTGTTCCCTTTATACCATACACCAATCAGCACACGACCGAGTCATACCTGATCTGTCCTTACCGAGAGCAAGGACTAGCGGAGTTCACACCCGTCTCAAGCCGACTCTGTGCAGAACGACCGAGCAATCCCGGATCAAACGTGCACACCGGTACCCCACTTTACCCACGTTCATAACTTGGTCTCGTGCACACATCACACGATCAATCACTAGTGCAAGTTATAATGTTGTTATCAACATCATACATGGCACACCCTTCCATTCTCATGCCACCTCCGCCAACGACTATAATGCCTTTCCCACGTAAACGAGAACAAACATCTTCACCTGAGGATAGTGATGAAGAAGAAGAGTATCAGCCAGGACCATCTACCAAGCGTATTAGGAAGACACCTTCTACTGGAGCTCACGGGACTGGGAATGGGAAAGGGACAAAGATGTCAAGGGAGGCTTTGAGGAAAGCTAATCATTCCCTAATCGAGAGGAGGAGGAGGGAAAAGATCAATTTCGCATTAGGAGAATTGAGGGGCATGGTGCCGGGTCTAGGAGATGAAAAGGGTGGGAAAGCGGGAGAGTTCAAGCTCGAGGTGAGTGCTTTGAACGCCGGGGATCATCGTTGATGATAGGTCTTGGAGAGGACTGTGGAGCATATGAAAGACCTCAAAGCCGAGATCATCGAGCTGGAAGCCAAGATAGCTGCTCTTGGTGGGAAGAAGTCTGTTGGTGTCAAGCGGGAAGCAGATGTGCAAAAGGAGGAGCAACGTATGAAACGCAAAACCACCACGGTATCGACGACGCCGCCCTCTCCGTCTCTTTCCCCAGAACGTCGACCCCGTCAAGCTCTTATCTCGGAATCACCAGATCCTAACGAGACCGAGTCCGAAGCTGGTCTTCCTCCCCCACTCACGGTTGCCTCGAGGTCCTCGTCTCATCCGTCCATAACCTCATTGCTAAATTCATCGAATCATGCCCACACCCAATCCCAATCTCACAATCAGAATGTACATGTACATCGCCCAGCCCCTCCACCAGAGGCCAACAACCCGACCTTATACCTCCCCTTTCCTACCCCGTCCCCGACATCTCCATTCCTCACATACTCCGCCTCAAATACATCCACATCGACCGCAATGGAACCATCTCCCTTCATCGCCCCCCTAAACAACTTCTCCCTATTCGGCGGCGCCATTTCATTCGATCCAAATTCCCCGGAAGTCAATATGGCAATGAACAGACCCCCTCCGGAACTCAGTATGCCCCCGCCCAAAGGACTTGACAAGGAGAAAAGGATCCCATCGCCTGAAGAAGCTGCCAATCTCTTGTTGGCTTTCTCGTCCCCCGATACTTTGAGACCTGTTCATGGAGGAACACCTGTGTTTGCGCCCTCTGTAGCGGGACGGAGAGCCACGTTGGATTCGGATGATTTCATGTTGGACAGCGGTGGAATTGGAAGGGGAGGTGGACAGGCTGCGAGGGGAAACGGGCAGTGGCCGAGAGGGATGGTCGGCAAGACGGCGAAGGATTTCCTGAGAATGTGATTCCGGTCATTCTCCTAGAGGCTACTGTAGATAAGTTGAATAGGTAACATACCCGGCTGTAGAGTACACGAATGTCACGGATATATGCATAGCATAATATAACATAGCAAAACACTAACTCCCAACATCTATATACCGAGAACGTAATATATACACCAAGACCCTAACCTAGACCTGACTAAGAGTCTGCATCTGAACGAGATCGTACTACACATCAGCCTCACTCATGCCAGGAGGTAAATTAGATAAACTCACATAAGCTCCCTTCCTCTGTAACAATTCGGCATGAGTCCCCTTTTCGGCGACTTTGCCTTCCGCGAAACAATAGATGATATCGGCTTTTTGGATCGTAGATAGTCGATGGGCAATTGCACTATGGGTCAGCTCTGTTCGACTTCCTCTCCAGAGGTGAAAGGCGTACATTGTAGTTCTGCCTTTGGCAGCTCTATCCAGAGCATCCTGGACGACTCTCTCACTCTGCGAATCGAGAGCTGAAGTGGCTTCATCAAGTAAGAGGATTTTGGGGTTTCGAATAAGAGCTCTAGCAATTGCAATACGTTGTTTCTGCCCATCAGGCCGATATCACTGACAGGAAAGGGGAGACTTACTTGACCACCTGAGAGCTGAGATCCTTTACCTCCGACTTCAGTGTCGAACCCATCAGGAAGGGACATGACGAAATCGTACTGAATATCAGCTATACTATCGAGAATATGGGGAGCGAAACGTACGATGTTGGCGTCTTTACAAGCTTGTACCACTTCTTCCTCTGTTACCTGGTCCATCGGTTTACTAGCTCCCAAGAGAACGTTGAAGCGGACAGTTCCGGCATAAAGGGTAGGTTCTTGCGATACGAGTGATACATTTGATCGATAACTTCCGACATTGAGGTCTTTGATATCGATTCCATCTAGGGTAACTCGACCGATGAGGGGATCGTAGAATCGTTCAATCATCTGAACGGTTGTTGATTTACCACATCCTGATGGACCCACAAGCGCCACACTACAATCAGCTAAGCCTTGAATGAAATGCTTTTACTCACAAAGTACCAGCTGGAACATCGACAGTGAGATCCCTCAAGACTCTGACGGCAGGTCGAGAGGGGTACCTGAAATGAATTCCTTCCATCCTGATATGTCCCTCGACCTTGTTTGTATCCAACATGATCCCATCGGTCGATAGTGCATCGATCTCGGGCTCGTTGTCAAACAACCTAAACAAGGCATGAGCCGATGAACCAGCCTTTGAAGCGTCCGGAACGAAATTGAAGACGTTTCCAGCCTGAATAGCGGCGAAAATGACTGAAGTCAAGACTGTAAAGAATTCGTTCGTCTTGTATCGTCCTTCAATCAACCATAGACAACCGACGTAGAAGACGAGGGCGATAATCAAGAATGAGATGCCCTGACTTGCTGCGTAGAGGCATTGAGAAGATAGACCTGATTTCATGGAAATTTGAAGTGGTTCCTCAAGGGCCTTGGAGTAGATTCGACCGATATCATCCTCTCGGGTTAAAGAGGCGACTGTTCGGACAGCACCAGCAGCTTCAGAAGCCATGTGTGCGGATTTAGCGTGAATTTTCTTGAGTTTTCGGTCTTTGAGAACAACGACTTTGAGTCGAATGAAACCGCCAGAAACGAGTAATGGGATACAAGCGATACCAATTAATGCGAGTACTGGTCATCAGTACATCTCCATGTTCATGCAAAAGAAGGTGATGACTTACGAGGACCGAAACATAGACCGATGATACACCCACCAATAAGAGTTGTACAGGACTGAATAATGGTTCCCATGGTAGGTCCAAACAAACCCTGGACCTTTTGAGGGTCCTCGGCGAGGTTGGCAGTAACTGCACCAGTCGAATTCTTTTCCTCGTCGAACCACTCGATATCGTGTCGAAGGACCGAGTCAAAGGCCTTAGTCCTCAATTTCGTGTTGAGTGCCACACCAGCTCTGGAGAAGTTGAAAGCCTGGAAAAGGATTGCGATACCGGCTAGAATAGCAATGATAAAGAACCATGTACTGTTTGTTAGTCTTGCTCGATCGTATTTAGCAAGACTTACGCATTCTGCCTCATCTTAGATCGTAGAGCTTGAGGATCTTCAATCTGGAAATCGGAAAGAGCGTAACCAAACACAATAGAGATAGAAGGATATACCATTCCTGCACAGACTGCACCAATCGTTCCGGAGATATAGAACCATTTCTGATCTTTGTTCAATTTCAGCAATCGACCATATAGCTTCATCTGACCTGGCACCGCATCGTCCGCAGCGTCCTCTTCTGCTTTTCGAGCGGTGACATCTTCCATAGCCGCTGAAGCGAGTGATCGGCCAGTAGTAGCTCTGTTTAGACCAGGGAACTTTTCACTCATTGGCGAATCGATCCTCCTCAAGGCGGCGGATTCTTCAGCAGTCTCGATCATTGGAGTTTCGGCAGCGATGGCACTCAGTTTCTGGTTGTTGACTAGTTGGGCGTATGAGCTTGATGGATCGGCTAGTAGAGAGTTGTGGGTTCCTGATTCAAGAATTTCACCTCCGCCCATGACGAGGATGAGGTCGGCGTCTTTGATGGTGGATAGTCGATGGGCGATGGTGATGGTAGTTCGGCCCTGTGCTGCTTTGTCGAGGGCGTCTTGTACAATACCTGATGTCAGATGTGTCCAAAGAAAAGAGTCCGAAGACAGACTCACCTTCAGACTGAGTATCAAGGGCAGAAGTAGCTTCATCAAGCAAGAGAATCTTGGGATCCGAAACGATCGCTCGAGCAATAGCAACTCGCTGTTTCTGACCTCCAGACAACAGCATTCCTCTTTCTCCCACATTTGTATCATATCCATCCGGAAGCTTTATGATGAAATCATGACAATTCGCATCGACACATGCTTTCTTGACCAGTTCGAATCTCTCTTCATCACTTGCAGTTTCCCATCGAGACCCAATCAGACCATGCTCAACATTACCCCTAACGGAAGTAGCGAACAAAGTGGGTTCTTGCGAGACTAGACCGATTTGTTGTCGGAGCCATTTGACGTTGAGAGTCTTGATATCGTGTCCATCTAGGTAAATTGATCCTTGAATAGGGTCGTAGAATCGTTCAGTCAAAGCGACAATGGTGGATTTACCACTACCACTAGCACCGACCAAAGCGACAGTTTGACCAGCTTCGAAAGTGGCAGTATAATCTGCGAGAATCGGAACATTGGGTCGAGATGGGTAGTGGAATTTAACGTTCTCAAACGAAATGACTCCCTTGACGTGGTCCAATCGGAGCCCTTCGTTTGAGGCAGAATCGATAGAGGGAACTCGATCGATCGTTTGGAATAATTTGGCAGCGGCTCCTTGTGCTTTACTGATTGCTTGAGCTTCTGGGGCCAACATGGCGAGCGAGAAGGAACCAATGACGACGGAGAAGAAGACGTTGATGACGACACCAGAGTCGGCTTGGCCTCGAGAGACGAGAATACCACCAAAGAAGAAGGCCAAAGCGTAGGCACCGTAAATGGCAAAAACTGCTGATTAGCTCTAACACTCATCGGATGAGTTGATGTATTTACACATGATGGCGAGACCACCACCCTCTACGGGAGACCCCTTAGCCTGAACTTTGCCTGAACGCGCTACATACTCTTTGTACTTGTCACCAAGTACTCGAGCAGTTCCGAACGCCTGGACTGTTCTAATGGATCCAACTACCTCCTCCGCCAGGGTTCCGCCCTTAGCGACAGCGTCCAACGACTGCTTACTTATCTTGGTCATGACCACGAACATCAGGGCTCCAAAGACCATGATGACAGGTAGGATGGAGCTGAGAGCAAGAGCGAGTCGCCAAGATCGGGCATAAGCGAGGGCGAAACCAGTAATGAAAGTGGCGATGAACGAGAAAGCGATGGGTACCCGTTCCGAAGAACCGTCCTGAACTAAATGACAGTCGTTCTGGATCCTAGTAGCGACCTCTCCAGCTCCTAGGTCATCGAAGAAAGCGATCTGAAAATCAGCATTTCATGGCGGCAAAAATAAATCGAGAAATTTTGAAAAAAGGTGAAACATACCTCTTGCCTCAGAACCGAAGCTAGATACTTCTCTCTGATCCTTTTCGAGTTGAGTTCACCGGTGACGGACCAGATGTACATGTATAACCAAGTTGTCAAGAACATACCGATACCGATCGCCAAGAGATATAAAGCGTTATGTCCTGAATCTGTCCTCAATCGATCTTGGGCTTCTGTCAAGGCGGAGAGCGGTTCTCGTCCTTCAGAGATGGCGGTAGCAGTCTTTCCAAACTCGTTGAAAGATTGTGTGAGTCGACCAAAGATGAGAGTCATCAAGGGCTGTGCAGCACCGGCGGCACAGGCGAATATGATACCGATGACATTGAAGAATTTCTCGTACCATGTCGCATATCGATAAAGGCCAAAGAAAGAGACGGGTGGAACAGCATCTGCCTCTGCTTCCTTTTCTTTATCCTTCTTGTCCTCTTCATCCTTCTTGCTCTTCTTTCCGAAAAAGCCTTTCTTCTTTGATCTGACCTCGGATTCAGGGGTAATCTTTTCCTTGGTCGAGGAAGTGGTGGACGATGGAGCCAATGGTTTCTCGTGAGATCCAGATGGTTCTCGGGACGAGGTAGCATGCGACTTTTCGTTCAAAGTCTGAGCGGATACAGTGTTGAGATTAGGGATGACATTGGCGTTACCGATAGCTGATGGGAATGGAAGACCGCTGTTGATCGTTGCGCCTTCATGATTAAGTTCTTCGCGAATGACATCGCCTACTGGAGAGGGCGATCGTTGAGTATTGGCACCGCCATCGACAATCGGGTCGAGATGGTGGGCCGGCGGGTTTTCCCCGAGGGGAGCAGACATGATGGAAGGTGGATGTGAGATTTGAGGCGGTTTCAGTGGGTATGTGGTTCACTTGTAGGCCGAAATGTGTTTATATCGAGCGTGTGCAAGCTTTGCAAGACAAGGCAGTGTATATATAGTGTGAGAAAGAGAAAGGGGATATATATGAAGTATCGTGCCAGAACATATATACACGCTGGCGTCAATGGACCGGCCGCCGAAATAAACCGGTTCCGCGGTTCACGGCTCACGCGTCGCGGCGGCTCGACTCGATCAGGTCTCACGCAATGAACATTCACGCTTCTGACTGCAGACTGACGAGGCAAGCAGCGGGTGCACACACTGAGTCGTTCGCTTCGCTAGCACTTCGCTCGCCCGATGCCATTGCATCCAACTCCTCCGACGACCATCGACGATCTTTTGACGTCTAGAAATTACAGTTTACTTGGCGCGTTCTCGTTTTACCCGTCGGAAGCACAAGGCACGGCTTCTATATCGAACGACATCGTCTCGCATGGGCTCGTCTCGTTAGACGATAGGTAGGCGAGATAATGAGACGCTTACGTCCGTTTACATAGGCAGGTTTCGCTGTAAGTTGGGGCCTGTGCAATATCAGGGATAGCGGAAGACTCAGTAGCGGTATCGACTGATCTTGGTTTCGGGCATCCGGACGATTTGGCGCAGAGCCTGCTTTGGGATGAATGAAATGACAGGCGTCTGTGTTGTGGGTACTTCATCACACGCTTCAGAGCCAGTGGTCATTACTGTCCTCGCTTGTCGCGGGTAGCCTCTATGCACTCGAGTGAGATAGATACCTGCAATCTCATTAACCACGTGGATCCCACGCGAGCGTGTGCCTGAGCGCGACTGACCATTGACGCTTGTATTGACGTGCAGCCTATGTCTATACCATTGCACCACCTCATAAGCATACAGCATGAGCCGCAGGGATAGAGAGGTCGACGAGGCTGCTCGTGAGCTATTTTGGCCTTAGTATAGCCTCGACATCAGCTCATGGACAGTGCTCAAGCTTTACGGAATATCATCTCTCAATCCCGACTCTTGGGAGGACGTAGATCATGATAAAGAAGGTCCACTAGCTGGGACATTGACAAGCCAAGATGGGGGTATGGCAGATGAGAATGATCCGCTAGGTATAAGAGGCAGACTATCAAAGT
>Ga0308160_10003052_pt1 | contig 19325 bp, 18 predicted proteins | sample PhyFR1_FD_201036 | JGI IMG/M metagenome (GOLD analysis project Ga0308160, IMG submission 201036) | Phyllosphere microbial communities from UC Gill Tract Community Farm, Albany, California, United States - DLSLF.R1 | ecosystem: Host-associated > Plants > Phyllosphere > Unclassified | place: USA...
GGCTTCAAGCGGAACCTGTATTTTAAGTCTTGGTTTTGAAAGTCGATGGAGCTGTAAACAAAAGTGATGTTATTTTTAGAAGGATTCAGTGCTGGTATGGTGTCGGTTACCTCCAACAGATTTCCATTGTTTAAAATTGCGGAGATCAGCACTTTTGGTGCTCTCGCTTTTCGCTCGAATGCTTTTTTAAGAAAATAGACCAATCCGTTGTTGGTTGCGAAATATGCGGTGTCTTTGCCGATATAAAGGTCATTTACATCATTTTTAAGCAGAGCATTTGTGTATTCATAGGCCTGTATTTCTGGATGCAGACCGTCCAGACAGATGTTGTTGATACCGTTGTTCGTGACTACCCATAAATGTTCACCATCAAGAAAAAGCTTTTTACAGATGTTATCTGCTAACCCTTCAGCAACAGTGATTCGTTTGATAATTTTTCCGGACTTTATGAAAGCGACTCCAAATCCATCAGTTGCCAGGACAATTACCCCATTGCTGAGTTCTCTTATGTCGTTGATCCGCTTTTCCTTGAAGAAGTTCTTATCAGCTGCAGAGACAGGCTTTCCATCTACAACAGTCATCAATCCTTCGGTATTAGAAAACCACAGCGCACCTTTCTTATTATAGAAGGCGTTAAATGCCCTGCCTTCTAAAAAATCAGGGCTATTCTTGGCTTTCAGTGCATGAAATTTGAAATCATTCGAAAGATTATTTAATGTAAAAACGCCAGATGCGGTTGCTATTGCCAGCCGATTATCTGGCCCTAAGCTGAAGTTTTTAATGGCAAGTATTGACTTTGCGCTGTCTCGTAATAACTCAGTTTTTGGGACTGAGGAATAAATGTTTTTTATCCTGCCTATGGCTTGCTCGGTACTGAAATAAAGTGCTCCGTTTACGTTATCGAGGTTAAGTTGTTTAATATTGCTTCGGAAGCCAAATTTGGAGAGCCTGATTTCGCGCACGGATTTCCGATCTTTTAGTAAAACATTCATTAAACCATTGTCTAAGCCTAACCAAAGTCGCCTGTCCTTGTCTTTCGTTATGCTTTTAATGTAATTGCTACTCAAACCTGATTCCTGATTAACGACATACATTTGATTCTCCCGTTTTGGTAACATGTAGATACCATTTGAAGTCGTAAACCACATATTTTGATATTTATCTTTGATAACCTGACTTGTTGGGATGTTGGGCAGGTGATGTTTTACTGGCTTACCGGTTCTGAACTCAAAAACACCTTCGGCATTACTGAGCCACAATTCTTTGGATGTGGCATAAATAAAGCCGAGCTTGTCATTTAATAAGGGTTTAGGAACGTTGAAATTAATGGGTTTAGCGGTTCTGCTGAGTATAATTTGCCCATTGGTATCCAGATATAGCAGGTTTTTATCAGGTTCGGGGCTTAAAGTTTTATAGGATATGGTTTGAGAGACTGATGGAACTTCATAAAATGCATTATTCACAAAAATCATGGTCGCATGTTGGTTAGCCACCCAAATGGTACCCGATTCATCCTGATTTACCACAGCATTGAAAAACTGCTTTTTCTGTTCCTTACTAACATATTTTATTAAATGTTGGCCATCATATCGGTATAGGTGGTTTTTATTGCTTCCAAGCCATATCCGTCCCTGACGGTCTTCAAAGAAAGAAACGATGATTTCATTGAACTTTAAGAGATGCAAAAGGGCAGAATTGGCTTCATTATAAATCTTTCCTTTGTAATAATAGCTTAGCTTTCCGCTAAAACTCAAGAACCATATCCTGCCACTTCTATCCTCCTTGATTTGAAGGACCTGATTATCCGGCAACCCGTCATCTATAGAATAGTTTCTGAAATACTTACCATCAAATCTACTGACGCCTGCATCAGTGCCCACCCAGATGTAGCCCTTGCTATCCTGGAAACTGAAAAAACAAGTATTGCTCGGTAAGCCCGATTGGATATCATAATGTTCTATGAAGGTCGTTTGTGCTTTTAAATTTCTGGCACTGAATACCAAAAAAGCAAAAAAGAGAAAGCGGAAATAATTTCTAAACACTTAAATATGAATTATAGTTGGGTATAGTTTCGAATTTTATCCTGGAATTCGCTGGCACGTCGCCTGGAAACTGCGATTTTTTCGCCATTCTTTAGCGTTAATTCGAATCCATTTTTAGAGTTAAATTCTAAAATAAAATTCAGATTTACGATGCTTGATTTATGTACCCTTGCAAATTGATGCTCCGGTAAAATTTCTTCAAATTCCTTGAGTACTTTAGAAACGGTAATTTTTTCTCTATCTACCAGGTAGAAGGTTGAATAATTACTATCCGCTTCGATTCGGATGATCTGATTGAGATCGATTAAGGTATAGCCCTGGCCATGTGGTAAACTGATCTTACTTACTTTTTTAAGGTCAAGATCCTGTTTCAGGCTTTGTAATCGTTCGTTTGTAGAAGACTCTTTTTTATGTTGTCCAATATATTTTACGGCCTTTTCTACCGTTTCTTTTAATTCATCAATGTCTATTGGCTTAAGCAGGTAATCGAGGGCACTGGCTTTAATGGCTTTTACCGCGTATTGATCATAAGCAGTTGTGAATACCACATGCGCAAAATATTGTTGCGCATCAGCAATCAGTTCAAATCCATTTTCTCCGGGCATTGCAATATCCAGGAAAATTAAATCCACCTGGTTATTTTTTAAAAGTACCCTTGCTTCTGCCACCGACTTTGCAATGCCTACAATGTTCACAGCCTTGCAGTTATCCTGTAAAAGGAAATAAAGTGAAGAGCGTGCAAATTCCTCATCGTCAACTATTATGGCATTAATTGTGTTAGTCATTCAATTGTGTTTACTGAAATATAGGCGATATCATGTTCCCGGCCAATGTGAAATCAGGAACAGTTTTTTTCTCGCAGCTTGCATAATACATAATTTACTATACTAAATCAATTGAATAATATTTAATCTAAATTTTCATGAACAATCTTAAACAAGAAGACAAGGAAATCTCACAAAAAAGTGAAAGTATTCTGAACGCGAGACTGCGTCGTCGTTCGTTTCTGCAATATGCCGGTGCCGGGGCTGCAGGTGTTGCATTAATGGCGGCTGGATGTAGTAAAGACAAAGATCCTGTAGGACCAGAAGAGCCACCCGTTGTACCTATTGATGAAACGGTAAGTTTCGGAACAGGTGATAATGCTGTTCTAAATTATGCCTATGCTTTAGAACAGCTGGAAGCCGCGTTCTACACGAAGGTTGTCACAAGCCCCTGGGCTGGAATCACAGCAACGGAAAAAGATTACCTGACTGATATTCAACTACATGAAATTGCACATCGTGAAGTACTTAGAAATGCGCTGGGTGGAAATGCAATTGGCGGGCTTACCTTTGATTTCAGTTCAATAGATTTTACAAAGAGAGATGCTGTTCTTGCTACGGCAATGGCCTTTGAAGACTTAGGTGTATCTGCTTACAACGGTGCAGGGTACTTGTTTTCGTCTAAAGATTATCTTGGGTTGGCAGCTAAGATCGTTTCTGTAGAAGCACGTCATGCGGCATTCATTAGAGAGGCGATTAAGCCAAATAGCTTTGCTGAGGTGGTTGTTAGTACTGCTGGAATGGATACTTCCCGTAAGCCTTCAGAAGTATGGGCCATCGTAGCAAAATACATCACCAATAAAATTAACACCAGTACTTTACCAGCTTAATCAAGACATATATGGATTTTTTAAATATACTTAACGAAATAGAAAAAGTTGATACAACAGTCTATGATCGTCTGAATCCGCGCAGAGCCGCCATGAAGGATTTTTTCAATGTAAGCAAAAAAGTTGCGGTTGCATCTGTCCCATTTGCTATAGGGTCGATGTTCAAAAAAGCATACGGTCAGGGTACAGCATCTGCTGCAATCATCAGCGTTTTAAATTATTCTTTGGCAATTGAGCACTTTGCCGCTGCTTTTTATACGAGAGGCGTGACAAATGCAGATTTTTCTGAAGCGAAGACAAATGCAGCTGCAGATAAAGCAGCCATCACCATCATCCGTGATCATGAAGTGGCCCACGTTAAATTTCTGCAGGATACCATTAAAGCTGCGGGCGGTACGCCGGTAACCCCAGCTACGTACGACTTTACTGGAAAGGGCGAATTTGCTACACCTTTTGGTAATTACCGAAGCTTTTTACAGATCGCTCAAGGCTTAGAAGACACTACACTTCGCGCAACAAAAGGCGTTGCGGGCGAGTTGGCCGGACAGAGCGTTTATTTAACTGCAGCTTTGAATATACATGCTGTTGAAGCACGTCACTCAGCCAAGATCCGGTTGATGCGAATTGCGGCTGGTTTTTCTAAAACCTTGCAACCTTGGATCTCTTTGAATGATGAAACTGATGCCCGTTTAGGGGAAGGCTATTATGCTGGAGAGCAAAATGTTACCCAAAATGGTGTGTCTGTTGTCGGCATAAATAACAACAGTGCGCTTGATGCGCCAAGAGCTTCTGAAGCATTTGATGAGCCGTTGTTAAAAGCGGATGTTACCAAATTATTAGCTGATTTTGGTGTAATCGTTTAAACAATTAATCTTCATAAAAAAGGGGGCAGCTGTAATTACAGCTGCCCCCTTTTTTATTGTAAATTTAATAATTTATAACCTGCTCTTCCATTTCTTTCGGCAGCTCGCGGTAGTTGTATTGTTGTCCACGTAACTGTGGTACAAAACCCGCTTCAATAATGGCATCCTGTATACCTTTTGCTGTAAAACGGTGTGGAGCACCGGCGGCAGAAACAACGTTTTCTTCAATCATGATGGAACCGAAATCATTGGCACCTGAATGAAGGCAAATTTGTGCTACCGCTTTTCCTACCGTAAGCCAGCTGGCCTGGATATTTTTAATGTTTGGTAACATAATCCTGCTTAAAGCAAGCATACGGATATATTCGTCGCCAGATACGTTATTGCTAATCCCTCTCAATCGCTTTAGCAGGGTTCCGTCATCCTGGAAAGGCCAGGGGATAAAGGCAAGAAAGCCTTTTGCATCAGCAGGTTTTTCACTTTGTACTTCCCGGATCCAAACCAGGTGTTCAAAGCGTTCTTCAATGGTTTCTACATGTCCGAACATCATGGTTGCGGATGTGGTGATGTCGAGTTTATGTGCGGCACGCATTACATCAAGCCATTCCTGACCGCCACATTTTCCTTTGGAGATTAGTCTTCTTACACGGTCGTTTAAAATCTCCGCACCGGCACCGGGAAGTGAATCCATACCTGCAGCTTTAAGTGCGGACAACACGTCGGTATGACTGATGCCTTCCAGTTTTGCTACGTGTGCAATCTCTGGTGGGCCTAAAGCATGTAATTTAAGGTCCGGGTATAATTCTTTAAGTTGTTTAAAGAGGTTTGCGTAAAACTCAAGGCCCAAATCAGGGTGGTGACCACCTTGAAGCAGCAACTGATCACCGCCTAAACGAAAAGTTTCTTCTATTTTTTGCTTGTATGTTTCAATGTCTGTGATGTAGCTTTCTTCATGCCCAGGACGTCGGAAGAAGTTACAGAATTTGCAATTTGCAATACAAACATTTGTCGTATTTACGTTGCGATCGATCTGCCAGGTTACTTTTCCACTGGGCACTTGTTTTTTCCTGAGTTCATTTGCAACAAAGGCAAGTTCAGCGGTCCCCGCATTATGGTATAGATATACACCTTCTTCTTTAGATAAGAATTCAAAATTCAGGGCGCGTTCCAGTAAATTAGCAGTATTCATAGGGCAAATATACCATTCTGCGGCTGATTTTTATTTCACAATAATATCACATTTCCCCCTCTGTTAATCCCTATATTTGCCGGAACTTTTTAATATTTTATGGTAGATTTTAACCGTTTTACATTAGCCAATGGCCTTAAGGTATTGGTTCATGAAGATGATACAACTCCAATGGCTGTTTTAAACATTCTTTATGATGTTGGTGCCAGAGATGAAGAACACGATAAAACCGGCTTTGCGCATTTGTTTGAACACCTGATGTTTGGTGGTTCAATAAATATTCCAAGTTATGATGAACCCTTACAAAGGGTAGGAGGTGAGAATAATGCTTTCACCAGTAATGACATTACCAACTATTACATCACTTTACCGGCTACCAATATAGAAACCGCTTTTTGGTTGGAAAGCGACCGGATGCTGAGCCTGGCCTTTTCTGAAAAAAGTCTGGAGACCCAGCGAAATGTGGTTTGTGAAGAGTTTAAGCAGCGCTACCTGAATCAACCCTATGGTGATGTCTGGTTAAAGTTGCGTCCGCTTGCCTATCAGGAGCATCCTTATAAATGGGCAACCATTGGTCAGGATCTTGCGCAGATAGAGAACGCAAGGATGGAAGATGTGAAAGCCTTTTTCAAAAAGCACTACAACCCGCAAAACGCCATAATGGTAGTTGGCGGAAATGTAAAAACCGAAGAAGTAAAAAAACTTGCAGAGAAGTGGTTTGAATCAATTCCTGCAGGCGACAAATATGTTAGGAATCTGCCTAAAGAGCCGGAGCAACGAATGGCACGGAAACAGATTGTACACGCAGACGTACCATTAAATGCCATTTATATGGCTTTCAAAATGCCGTCAAGAATGAATCCTGAATATCAGACTTTCGATTTGATGTCTGATATTTTGTCTCAGGGACAATCTTCGCGTTTGTATAACAGCTTGCTTAAAGAGCAACAATTATTCAGCGACATCCATGCCTATATAACCAGCAGCCTCGATGAGGGATTATTTGTAATTGAAGGTAAACTGGTAGAGGGTGTAACTGTTGAAGCTGCTGAAGCAGCTATATGGGCGGAACTTGAAAAGATAAAAGTGGAGCTGGTAACTGATGAGGAGATAATCAAGGTGAAAAACAAGTCTGAATCAATTATGGTATTCTCGGAATTAAGTTTACTTGATAAAGCCATGAATCTGGCATATTACGAGTTGCTGGGTGATGCTGCATTACTTAATGAAGAAATTGACAAGTACCTTGCAGTAACACCGGAGCGGATTCAGTTGGCCGCCAAAACTACCTTCCAACCCGAAAAATGTTCTACGCTTTATTATTTAATTAACAACAATGCTTAACAGGACCATTACACCTGAATTTAGACAGGTTAACGAAATAAATTTTTTAGAACCAAAAAAGCAACAGCTGGATAACGGCATCCCGGTTTTTACCATAAGTGCCGGTAAACAAAGCCTGATTAGAATTGAGTTTATTTTTGAAAATGTAAATTACGATGCCACTAAACCATTGCAGGCCATAGCGGTAAACCAGCTGATCAACAACGGAACGCCAACCTTAAGTGCTAAGGAGATTGCTGAAAAGGTTGACTATTACGGTGCGTTTTTGCAAACGGAATATGGTGCAGATCAAAGCAGTGTAAAGGTTTATACTTTAAATAAACACTTGGCTTCGGTACTTCCAATCCTTAAATCGATCATCACGGAGAGTGTGTTTCCAGCGCAGGAGCTGGCCATATTTGTACAAAACCAAAAGCAGTCGCTCATGGTCAATATGCAGAAAAACGACTATCTGGCCCGCAAACACTTTGCCTATGAAATATTTGGTGCTTCTACCTACGGTTCCAGTATTGAACCTGAAGATTACGACGCCATCCAGCAGCAGGATTTACTAAGCTATTTTCATGCTGCGTATAAACCTGAAAACTGTACCATTTTTGCCGCAGGAAAATTTGAAGATGAAGAATTCAAAACCTTAAACAAGATTTTTGGAAACGGTTGGGGGCATGAACTACCAGCTACCATCAATAAGTTTAAATTTGAAAATACGGTTAAGAAAGAGCTGTTTATCGACCGTCCGGAAGCCGTACAGTCGGCTATTAGAATGGGAAGATTGGCCATTAATCGCAGTCATCCTGATTTCGCTGGTTTCCAGGTATTGAACACCCTTTTAGGTGGATACTTTGGATCGCGTCTTATGGCCAATATTCGTGAAGATAAAGGATTTACATATGGGATTGGATCTGCTGTAGTTTCCCTGCGTGATGCCGGATATTTCTTTATTGCCACGGAGGTAGGGGCTGATGTTTGCAACGATGCGGTAAAGGAAATTGAGTATGAAATTGAGCTGCTTAAAACGACCGCAGTCGAAGAACCGGAACTTGATCTGGTTAGAAACTATATGTTGGGATCAATGCTTGGTAGCCTTGAAAATGCGTTTTCACATGCAGATAAATTCAAAAACCTTTATTATTCCAAACTGGACTATGGCTATTATGATAATTACATAAAAACGGTCAAATCGATTAGTCCTGAACAGATTTTAGGCCTTGCAAATACATATTTAAATTTAGAAAACTTTACACGGGTTATCGTTGGTAAACAATAGCCTTTCTTAAAAACACAATTAACTTTTTACTGTTATAAGCTGAAATATTTTTATATGTCAAAAACCTCTATAGATAAAGACACTTTTATCTATGTTTTTAATCCGGATTTAAATACCATTGATTGGGCTCATATCTGCAATCTATTTTACAAAGTTAACTGGCGCACCCGGGTGGAAGAGGAAATAAAGCTGGCTTTCAGTAAAAGCACGGTAACACTTTTCATCTATTTGAATGATCAGATCGTTGCATTTGGCAGAAGCATTGATGATGGCCGGTATTACGCTCAGTTGGGCGATATTATCGTTGATCCTGAATATCAGGGCAATGGGTTAGGCAAACGTCTGGTTACGATGATCAACGAGAAGCTGGAAAACTATCATTTTGTGACACTTACTGCAGCACCGGGAAAAGGAGATTTTTACAAGAGCCTTGGCTGGAAACAGCAAACTACAGCATACATATGGCCACAAGGGCCAAAACAATTGCGGCAACATACAGAACCAGAAACTGATTAATTGTCAGTTTTTGGTTAAAAGCAATGGTATATCGCTTTCACTGTTGTGTAATACTTATTATTAATGTAGTTTTGCCCGGCAAATAATAACTCTTAAATTATTTGCTATGCAACTCGACCCCCAAAAATTTATTGCCGAAGGACTGACATACGATGACGTATTGTTGATTCCTGCATATTCAGAGGTTCTGCCACGTGATGTGGACACCCAAACCTATCTGACCAAAAAAATCCGCTTGAATGTACCTGTTGTTTCTGCTGCCATGGATACGGTAACGGAAGCTGGTTTGGCGATCGCGATTGCACAGGCAGGTGGTATCGGGATGCTGCATAAAAACATGAGCATAGAACGTCAGGCTGATGAAGTTCGCAAAGTAAAACGTTCAGAAAGTGGCATGATTCAGGATCCAGTTACTTTAAGTAAAGATGCCATGGTTTCTGATGCATTTGCCATCATGAATAAATACAAAATTGGTGGTATACCTGTAATTGATGGCGATAAAAAATTGGTTGGTATCATTACCAACAGGGATTTAAGATTCCAAAAGAACATGCAGCGCCCGATTTATGAGGTGATGACCAAGGAAAATTTAATCACCGCTCCGGAAGGGACAACCTTACTTCAGGCAGAAGAAATTTTGCAGGACTATAAAATAGAAAAACTTCCTGTTGTAGATTCAATGGGTAGACTTTCTGGTCTTATTACGTTCAAAGACATTCAAAAATATAAGAATTTTCCTAAAGCATGTAAAGATGAGCATGGCCGCTTACGGGTAGGTGCCGCTGTTGGTGTTGCTGCTGATAACATTGAACGTGTTGCTGCATTAGTGCAGGCTGGTGTTGATGTGGTTACTGTAGATACTGCCCATGGTCATTCTAAAGGGGTGATTGACATGGTTACGGCCATTAAGAGCCGCTTCCCGGATCTTCAGGTTATTGCCGGAAATATTGCTACCGCTGATGCTGCACGTGCACTTGCAGAAGCTGGTGCGGATGCCGTTAAAGTAGGTATTGGTCCGGGTTCTATTTGTACCACAAGGATCATAGCAGGTGTAGGTGTACCACAACTTTATGCTGTTTACGAATGTGCCCAGGCATTAAAAGGCACTGGCATTCCGGTAATCGCAGATGGAGGTATTAAACAAACTGGCGACATTGTTAAAGCGATTGCAGCTGGTGCAAGTACCATCATGGCCGGTTCGCTATTTGCTGGTGTGGAGGAATCACCTGGTGAGACCATCATTTATGAAGGACGTAAATTTAAATCCTACCGTGGAATGGGCTCGGTAGAAGCCATGCAGCAAGGTTCAAAAGATCGTTATTTTCAGGATGAAGAAGACGTGGTAACAAAACTTGTTCCTGAAGGTATCGTTGGTCGTGTTCCTTACAAAGGCACGCTTAGTGAAGTGATCTACCAATACATCGGAGGCTTAAGAGCAGGCATGCATTACTGTGGTGCAGCAACAATTGAAGCACTTCAAAATGCTAAATTCGTACGCATCACGGCTGCTGGAATGAGAGAAAGTCACCCACATGATGTGTCAATTACTAAAGAAGCACCAAACTATTCCCGTTAATAACTATAGTAAAATCCAGTTAGAAGTCAATAGCCACACTTCTATAAGGATCATATAAGGGGTTTGCGAGGCCCAAACATGGTAGTTACTTTGTTTGGGCCTTGTGTGTATATGGTCAAAACCTTTGATGGTCCTGCTATGAATAATTACCTGCATGCGGGAATTTGTTTATTCAACAAGTAAATAGAACTTATGAAATCAATATGTGTATACTGTGGTGCCAATTTTAACGGAGACCCTTTACTAAAGTCCGCGGTGGAACTGCTGGCGAAAACATTCACCGAAAAGGGTATCCGCCTTGTTTATGGGGGTGGGAGCGTCGGCGTTATGGGGCTCATAGCAGATGCAATGCTCAAGTTAAATGGTGAAGTAACTGGTGTGATACCACAATTTCTTATGGATAAGGAAGTTGGTCATAAAGGGCTCACCGAAATAATTGTGACCGAAAATATGCATGAGCGTAAAAAGCAAATGGCCGATCTCTCCAATGGGTTCATCATTTTGCCCGGTGGTTTTGGTACCCTGGAAGAATTTTTTGAAGTACTTACCTGGCTACAATTAGGTTTACATAGTAAAGCCATTGGGGTACTTAATATTGGCGGTTTCTATGATCACTTATTTGCTCAAATGGACGTTATGGTAGAACAGCGCTATTTGAAACCAGCAAATCGTGACTTGGTTTTTAACGAGTCTGATGCTGCGGTGCTTGTGGAGAAGATGCTCAATTTTTCTGCAAAGCCAGATGAAGTGTGGTTCAAGGATCGAAACCTTAGTTAAAGTCAAAATTTATTGCCGTAAAAACATACTGCGTTGTTTTTTGTAATTATGCTAAAGATTAACCTTTTTTAAGAGACGAAAAATGGAAAAGATGATCCAGGCCGTATTCAACTCAGAAGTTGAGGCATTTAAAGCGTTACAGGCAATACAGCAACTTGGCAATGCCAAGGACATATCTGTAGGGGAAACTTATGTACTGACGAAAAGTGTGGATGGGCACACTTCCATTCGTTCTGCAAAAGATAACGATGCTGGTGCAGGTACGCTTGGCGGTGGTGTACTCGGTGGACTCATTGGCCTGCTTGCTGGTCCGCTTGGTTTGCTGGTAGGCGTAGCGGGCGGAATGATTGCAGGTAATGCAACCGAAACCCTGCGTGCAGAAAATGTGTCTGATTATCTGGATGCGGTATCGGCCAATATTCCAAATGGAAAGTCCGTTTTGGTTGCCCATGTCTGGGAAGACTGGGAAACTCCGGTGAATTCTGCTTTACTACCCCTTACTAAAGATCTGGTTAGATACAATATGGATGAGCAGGTGTATGTTCCGGCACAATCAGAGCTTATTAAGGTTTCTGATGATATCAAAGAAGCTGAAACCCGCTTTCTGGAGTCTGATGGTGAATCGAAAGCCGACTGGAACAAGACATTGCAGGACTTACGGAACAAACGGAAAAATTTACAGGAAAAGCTTAACATCAACGTCGATCAGCAGGAGAAACAATTTGAAGCCTGGATCGACCACCATTCGGAAGAGCTGGAACAGGATGAAGAAATGAAAGAACGACTTCGCCACCGGGCGGCCGCACAACGAGCGAAACTGGAAATGTTGCGTCGAAATAAGTCGGAATTTTAAACCTTACAGCTTCGTATGTTAAGATATATAGATGTTATTAAGTACGTGAACCATGGCAATCCGGAGCCCGATAATCGTATTATAAAAACAGAGGAAGAATGGAAAGCACAGCTTAGTCCGGAAGTATATCAGGTTACTCGATTAAAAGGTACTGAACGGGCTTACAGTTCAGAGATGTGTAGTTTATTTGAACCTGGGCTTTATGCCTGCGCATGCTGTGGTGCCTTACTATTTGATGGTCGTGAAAAGTTTGAATCCGGTACCGGTTGGCCATCCTTTACACAGCCGATAAAGGATAATGCCGTAGCTTATGAGCGTGACCGCTCTTACGGAATGCGAAGAATAGAAGCTTTATGCAATACTTGCCAGGCGCATTTAGGGCATGTGTTTCCAGACGGCCCCGGCCCAGGTGGATTAAGATATTGTATGAATGCGCGCTCACTCGTAAAAACCAAGACTGTGTTTGAAAAAGCAGTGTTCGGTGGTGGCTGCTTTTGGTGTACGGAGGTGATATTTGATGAATTAAAAGGTGTGGAATCTGTTGAAAGTGGTTATAGTGGAGGCGCAATTGCTAATCCAACCTACCGGGAGGTTTGCTCTGGCAGAACCGGTCATGCCGAAGTGGTGCAGGTAACTTATAATCCTGCAGAAATTGCCTATGCTGATCTACTTAAAATACACCTGAGCACACATAATCCAACCTCCGTAAATCAGCAGGGCGCGGATGTTGGAACGCAGTACCGTAGTATCATTCTGGTAAGCAATGAACAACAACGTGAGATTGCAAGACAGGTTATTGAAGCGTTACAGGCTTTTTATGATAAGCCCATTGTAACGGAAATTAAAGATTTTGAAGCTTTTTATATCGCCGAGCCTGAACATCAAAATTATTATGTAAATAATCCCGAACAGCGATATTGCCAGGCTGTAATTAATCCTAAGTTGGAAAAATTCAGGCGATTATTTAAAGAACGGCGCAAATAGGGTGTTACATATAGATTATTTGGCTTTTAAAATATTATTTTAGGCCAAATAATCGATTTGAATGAAAAATGGAATTTGGTGCTTTGTCCTGGCCTCCGTATTGTTTGTTAGCTGTTCAGAAACAGAAAAAGAAGATCAGGTAAAGGAAATTGATAAAGACGGCGCGGTTGAGCTGAAAGTAGAAATAAACCACCTGGATTCTCTTCAGGACGTTATGAAAACCGAAAAAACTTTCTGGGTAAAAGGACAGGCTGTTAAGACAATTGTGAATCTTGATACTGTTCCTGCTTTAGGGAAAACCCAGGAGCAAACGCAAAACACAGCAGGGGAAGATACCACCATCACGATTAATAAAAATTATAAAATATTTATCACGGTTAAGTAGCATGAAGAAATCAAAGTATGTTACCCTTGTTTTAATAACTTCTGCACTGGCTGCATGTGATAAATCCGAACCGGAACCAAACTGGGATAGCAATGAAGTATATATGCGTTCAGATACCAGTGCATCCTATACCCATACTCAAGGTTCGCATTTGCCACTGTTTTTGTGGTATTATGCTTTCAGGCCCTATGGTATGATGGGCAGTAATGGCTACCGCCATGCTGGTTACTATTCAGGAGCCGTAAGCAGAAGTTCCAATATCGGGCGTTCGGCAGCTAAGAGTTCTGCAATAAGAGGCGGCTTTGGCAGTTCAAGATCTTCAGTTTCTTCCTGATGAAACGAGTAAGTACCACGCCTAGAAATAATTGGCAAAGCGCTGTTGAGCAGCTGGGATTTGGATTTCATACTTCAGACATTCCTTATTGGCAGGAAGATGCCTATTACCAGTTTTCCATGGAGGAAATTAGCCTCATCGAGAAAGCAAGTATTGAGGTATGGGAAATGTGTATGAAGGCGGTGCAGCACGTGATAGATCACAAGCTTTATCCTTTATTCTCGATTCCAGAGAAAGCCATCACGCTGATTGAAAAAAGTTGGGACAACGATGCGCCCTCGCTTTATGGTCGCTTTGATTTTGGCTACGACGGGCGTCAGCTCAAGCTTTTTGAATTTAATGCAGATACGCCGACTTCTTTGTTTGAAGCTGGTATTGTGCAGTGGTTTTGGCTTCAGGATTTCGATAAATCTCTGGATCAATTTAATACGGTGCATGAACAGCTAATTGCCTATTGGAAAGGAGTGAAACCGTATCTGTATGAAGGACCTGTACATTTTGCATGCATTAAAGAGTCTTTAGAGGATCTGACCACAGTGGAATATATCCGGGACTGTGCCATACAGGCAGGCTTGGAAACAAAATTGATATTTATGGACGACCTGGGCTGGGATGAGCCTATAGGTGCTTTTGTAGATATCGAAGATGAAGTAATTAAGAATATCTTTAAGTTATATCCATGGGAATGGATGGTCCATGAACCGTTTTTTGATAAACTTATTCTTAAAACCGACATGCATTGGATTGAGCCAGCCTGGAAGATGATTTTATCTAATAAAGCAATTCTGCCCATACTCTGGGAACTTTTCCCTGACAGTCCTTACATGCTGGAATGTTATTCAGAGGCAGAAAACACTTTGAAAAATTATGTTAGGAAGCCGATTTTAAGCCGCGAAGGTGCAAATGTACAGATCTATAAAAACGGATACCTTGAAGAGCAAACCAAAGGTGAATATGGTGAGGAAGGATTTGTGTGCCAGGCTTTGTTTGAAATTCCTAAATTTACTGGAAGAACGCCCGTAATTGGATCCTGGGTTATAAACCAGGAAGCTGCGGGAATCGGGGTACGGGAAAGCAACAGGATAATTACTGAAAATACCTCCTCCTTTATTCCACACTTAATTAAGAATTAACCAAAAACCAATATAGTATGAAACAAGTTATCAGTGTAGTGTTTTTCTTAGGATGTTTTTTTGTGGCCAGGGCCCAGGTGAACATCATCCCTAAACCGAATGAAATGACCACCCAGCAAGGGGCATTTCTATTGAGCGCCCAAACTAAAATAGTCGTTAAAGATCCGTTGACACAGAAGTCGGCAGATTTTCTAAACAACTTTTTACAGGATATCTATGGTTTTAAGCTGGCGACCAGCAAAACAGCTTCGGCAAATTCCATAGACTTAAGCATCACTAAAGGTAGCAGTACCGTTGAAGGTGCTTATCAGTTTCAGTCTACTAAAAATGGTGTAAAAATTAATGGCGCCAATCCACAGGGCGTTTTTTATGGCGTGCAGACTTTAATCCAACTGTTGCCACCAACTATAGGAAAATCTTTATCCATCCCATTGGTTCAGATTAAAGACGAGCCACATTTTGGTTACCGAGGTATGCACCTGGATGTATCCCGACATTTCTTCCCGGTAGCTTATGTAAAACGATATATCGATTTCCTTGCTTTGCACAAGATGAACTATTTCCACTGGCATTTAACTGATGATCAGGGCTGGAGAATCGAAATCAAGAAATACCCGAAATTAACTTCCGTTGGTGCATATCGTAACGGAACAATCACTGGTCATGCGCCTGGTGATGGAAACGATGATAAAAAATATGGTGGATTCTATACCCAGGAAGAAGCTAAAGAAGTGGTTCGTTATGCTGCCTCAAGATATGTGACTGTTATTCCTGAAATTGAAATGCCGGGTCACGCTTCGGCAGCAATTGCAGCTTACCCTGAATTGAGTTCATTTCCTGAAGAAGATACCGGTTATCCTGCGAAAACACCATGGAGCGGCCCGACTAAAGGTAAACAGGTTCAACAAACTTATGGCGTGTTCGTAGATGTATTCAGCCCAACAGAAAAAACATTCAGTTTTCTACAGGATGTAATTGATGAGATTATTCCGTTGTTCCCTGCGCCATATATCCACGTTGGAGGTGATGAAAGTCCGAAAGATAACTGGAAACGTTCTGAGTTTGCGCAGCAGCTGATTAAGGAAAAAGGATTAAAGGATGAGCATGAGCTTCAAAGTTATTTCATACAGCGCATGGAAAAATACATTAACAGCAAAGGCAAAAAGATTATAGGCTGGGATGAGATTCTAGAAGGTGGACTTGCACCGAATGCTACCGTTATGAGCTGGAGAGGTGAAACAGGTGGCATTGAAGCTGCTAAACAGAAACACAACGTGATCATGACACCATCAACTTATGTTTACTTTGACTATTCACAATCAAAACCGGAAGACTCCCTAACCATTGGAGGATACTTGCCGATTAAGAAAATTTATAGCTATGATCCAATTCCTGCACAATTAAGTCCTGAGGAACATAAATATGTTTTAGGTGCCCAGGCTAACTTGTGGACAGAATACATTGATAATGGAAATAAGGTTGAGTACATGATTTTTCCACGAATGACTGCTTTAAGTGAGGTGCTATGGAGTAAGAAAGATGGTAGAACCTGGGAAGATTTTGAACCCAGATTGAATACCCAATTGAAGCGTTACGATCTATGGAAGATTAACTATAGCAAAGCATCCTGGAACGTTGCACCAGAGCAAAATAACAACACGAAATAAGATTTATGATTTATACAGCATCACCAGGTCGGTATCAAAAAATGGAATACCGCCGTTGCGGTAATAGTGGCATTAAATTGCCACTATTATCTTTGGGTTTATGGCATAATTTCGGAGACGTTGACGTCTCCGAAAATTACCGTAAAATATTGCATCTTGCTTTTGATAGCGGAATTACCCATTTTGATCTGGCCAATAACTATGGTCCGCCGTACGGAACTGCGGAGAGCAATTTCGGTCGACTTTTGAAAAAGGATTTTTTGCCTTATCGTGATGAACTCATCATTTCTACCAAAGCGGGTTATGATATGTGGCCCGGCCCTTATGGGGATTTTGGATCAAAGAAATACCTGGTGTCAAGTCTTGACCAAAGTTTAAAAAGAATGGGACTGGATTATGTGGATATTTTCTATCATCATCGTCCTGATCCGGAAACACCTTTGGAGGAAACTATGGGAGCTTTAGATCTTATCGTGAGACAGGGGAAAGCTTTGTATGTTGGGATATCTAATTATCCGGCAGATCTGGCAGCAAAAGCATTTGATATTCTGGAGAAATTAGGCACCCCATGTTTAATACATCAGCCAAAATACTCTATGATGGAGCGTTGGGTTGAAGGCGGTTTGCTGGATTTATTGGCAGAACGCGGTGTAGGTTGCATTCCATTTTCACCCTTGGCACAGGGTATGTTGACCGATAAATATCTTAATGATATCCCCGCAGACTCCAGAGCAGCTAAGTCAACCGGTCACCTTCAAAAACAACAGGTTACCCCGGAAAACATAGAAAAAATACGTGCTTTAAATAAAATAGCATTATCAAGAGAGCAGACCCTTGCGCAGATGGCCATTGCCTGGTTGCTTAAAAGTCCTACCGTAACATCGGTACTTGTTGGTGCCAGCAAACCTGAACAATTGGCCGATTCGCTGAAGAGTATGGATTACCTGGCATTTGAAGCCGACGAACTGGATGCCATAGAACAGATCTTACAATCTAAATAAGGCATCGATTGTGCCAGTTACACTGCATACCCAATCCCGTTTCGGACTATAGTTTGGTAGAAATTAGCTATATCTTGCCCAAATGAATTTAGAGTTTAACAAGAATGAAGATGTTAACAAGCAATTGATTTATCAGGTCAAAAGCAGGTTAAAAAAGATATATGAAGGTGGCGGTGAGAAAAGTGCCGCCAAGCAGAAAGAAAAAGGCAAATTACTGGCTCGGGAACGGATTTCGTATCTAATAGACAAAGACAGTGAATTTTTGGAGATCGGTGCTTTTGCTGCTGAAGGTATGTACGCCGAACAGGGGGGCTGCCCTTCAGCTGGCGTTATTTGTGGAATCGGTTATGTATCCGGGCGCCAATGTATGATTGTAGCCAATGATGCTACGGTGAAAGCAGGCGCATGGTTTCCAATGACTGCCAAGAAAAATTTACGTGCACAGGAAATTGCCATGGAAAATCGCTTGCCGGTCATTTACCTGGTTGATAGCGCTGGTGTATACCTGCCGATGCAGGATGAAATCTTTCCTGACAAAGAGCATTTTGGTCGAATGTTCAGAAATAACGCAATGATGTCTGCAGATGGTATTGTGCAGATTTCGGCTATTATGGGCTCTTGTGTAGCCGGAGGTGCATACCTGCCAATCATGAGCGATGAAGCTATGATAGTGGATGGCACTGGTTCTGTATTCCTTGCAGGATCATATTTGGTTAAATCAGCCATTGGCGAAGATATAGACAATGAAACCTTAGGTGGTGCCACTACACATTGTGAAATATCTGGTGTTACCGATTATAAACATCCAAATGACCAGGCTTGTCTGGATAGCATCAGAAATATAATGAGTATGCTCGGCGCACCAGAAAACGCAGGTTTCGATCGGGTGAAACCCACAATGCCTAAGCTGAATCAAGAAGAGCTTTATGGCATGCTACCGGAGAACAGGGAAAAGCCTTATGAGATGCTGGAAATCATCCATCGGCTTGTAGATGATTCCGCTTTCGAAGAATATAAACAACTGTATGGACAAAGCATTGTATGTGGCTTAGGCCGCATTGATGGCTGGGCTGTAGGAATTGTTGCCAATCAGCGCAAGGTGGTGAAATCAAAGAAAGGGGAGATGCAATTCGGTGGAGTGATCTATTCAGACAGTGCAGACAAAGCAGCACGGTTCATCATGAACTGTAATCAAAAGAAAATTCCATTGGTTTTTTTACAGGACGTTACTGGCTTTATGGTCGGCAGCAGATCTGAAAATGGTGGTATCATTAAAGATGGCGCTAAAATGGTTAATGCCGTAGCAAACTCGGTGGTGCCAAAATTCACCATCATCATCGGAAATTCTTATGGGGCAGGGAATTATGCCATGTGTGGTAAAGCCTATGATCCAAGGCTGATTTTTGCCTGGCCAACAGCTAAAATTGCGGTGATGGGCGGTTCCCAAGCTGCCAAAACTTTACTGCAGATACAAGTTGCTTCTTTAAAAGCTAAAGGAGAAACCATCACCCCTGAAAAAGAGGCCGCATTATTGAAGGAAACCACCGACCGTTATAACAGCCAGACCACACCATTTTATGCTGCTTCCAGGTTATGGGTAGATGGTATTATTGATCCACTGGAAACCAGAAAAGTAATTTCCATGGGAATTGAAGCAGCTAATCAGTCGCCCATAACCAAAAAATTCAATGTTGGCGTTATTCAAACGTAAGATTAAAGAACTATAGATATGAAAAGGTT
>Ga0308160_10003053_pt1 | contig 19316 bp, 16 predicted proteins | sample PhyFR1_FD_201036 | JGI IMG/M metagenome (GOLD analysis project Ga0308160, IMG submission 201036) | Phyllosphere microbial communities from UC Gill Tract Community Farm, Albany, California, United States - DLSLF.R1 | ecosystem: Host-associated > Plants > Phyllosphere > Unclassified | place: USA...
CGGACGGCAAGCTGACCTTCGACCGCCTGTCCTCGGTGTTCATCTCGAACACCAACCACGCGGAAGACCAGCCGGTGCACCTGACGCTGAAGAACCCGAGCATTCCGGTTGACGTGAACCTCGCCAAGTACGCCGGCCCCGAGCAACGCTACTGCCCGGCGGGCGTATACGAGTTCGTCAAGACGGACGCCGGCCAGGACCGCCTGCAGATCAACGCGCAGAACTGCGTGCACTGCAAGACCTGCGACATCAAGGATCCGACGCAGAACATCGTGTGGGTCACGCCGGAAGGTGGCGGCGGGCCGAATTATCCGAATATGTGATGTGGGAAGCGGGCACCAGGCGTTGCCCGTTTTTTTTGGGGTGTTCATACGCACGTGAACGCGTAGTCCGTAGGGTGGAGTCCTGACTCCACGCGGTACACCGTTTGCGTATCGGCGTTGTTTTGCGGCAACCTTCTGCTTCCGGTGAGGATTGACCGCATGTGATAATCCGGCTTTGCAATCTCACCAATTCCCACCGATGCCACGTTCCACCGCGCTGTACCCTGCTCTCCTCTGCACCCTCCTCGCCGCTCTCCCCGCCTCGGCCCAGACCCAGTCCTTCCTGATGTCCCGCATGGCCCAGTTGCCCGAATACGGCAACACCGGCGACAGCGTGCGCATCTACGGCACCCTCGATCTCGGCATGATGCACACGAAAACCGACCACGCGGCCGGCCGCTGGCAGCAGCAAAGCGGCGGCGCCTATACGTCCAAGCTCGGTTTCTATGCCTCGGAAGACCTGGGCGGCGGCCTGAAGGCGGAAGCGAAGCTGGAAGCGGGCTTCAATGCCGACGCCGGCACCCAGCAGACCAGCGCCCTGTTCAACCGCGAGTCCTGGGTCGGCCTGAAATCGAGCACCCTCGGCACCCTGCGCTTCGGTAACCAGATCAATGCGATGCTGCCGCTCTTCGTCGATCCCTTCGTGCTGGTGCCGACCAATTCGGTCTACACCTGGGTCGGCGGCGGCGCCATGCAGGGCCCGCGCGGCGTCGGTGCGAATACCGACCTCGCTCCCGGCGCCGCCACGATTCCCGTGCGCGTGCCGAAGTCGCTCACCTACGCCACCCCGCGCGTGATGGGCTTCGGCGCACAGGCGATCTATGCGACCAATCCCTACGGCACAAGCGAGCCGAAGGTCGGCACGCGCGGCGGCGTGCTCTCGTTCACCGATGGTCACGTCTACCTGGCGGCGAGCATGACCCAGGTCTGGAGCAGCCCGGTCAGCGCCGGTGCCGGCCTGCCCGCGCAATCGGTGCGTACCGACATCCCGGCCGTCGGCGCCCTGTACGACACCGGCAAGCTGGTGCTGTCCGCCTCGTATGCGCGCACCACGCCGCAGGTCGCCGGCGCCGGCCAAGCGCAGATCTCGACGCTGGGCGCGATCCTGGTCCAGGACCGTCTCAGCTGGCGCGCCTCGCTGGTGCAGCGCGATACCGAGGGCGCACGCAATGCCGCCGGCACCCCGGTCGAATCCTCGGCACTGGGCCTGATGCTGGGCGTCGACTACGACCTCTCGCGCCGCACCGGCCTGTACGCGCGCGCCGGCTCGGTGCGCAACTTCGGCGCATCGACCATCATCCTGAACAGCGTGGCGCTGCCTTTCGAGGCCGGCAGCACGGCGCCGCAACTGGGCATCGACACCCGCACCTATTCGCTCGGCCTGTTCCACAACTTCTAACGAAAACGGCGCGGGTCCGCAGGCCCGCGCCGTCTTTTTCTTCAAGCAGCCGTCTTCAGTCGAGCGTGATCTTGCCCACCTCGATCACGTTCTTCCAGCGCGCCTGTTCGGCGGCCAGGAACTGGTCGAACTGTTCGGGCGTATTGCCCACCACTTCGAAGCCCTGCTCGACCAGCTTGGCTTTCAGGTCCGGCTCGTTCAGCGCGGCCACGATGGCGCCGTGCAGCTTGGCCTTCACGTCTTTCGGCAAGCCCTTCGGTGCGGCGATGGCCTGCCAGGAATAGATTTCGACGCCCGGAACGCCCGATTCCGCCAGTGTCGGCAGCTTGGGCAGGACGGCGGTGCGCTGTTCGCCGGTAACGGCCAGGGCCTTCAGCTTGCCGCTCTTGATGTAGGGGAGCGCCGCGTTGATGTTTACAAACGAGACGTCGGTCTGGCCGCCCAGCAGATCGGTGATCGCCGGCGCTCCGCCCTTGTACGGCACGTGCAGGCCGCTGGTGCCGCTCTTCTGCCAGAACAGTTCGGCCGTCAGGTGGTCCGAGCTGCCGTTGCCGGACGAGGCGAAGTTGACCTTGCCCGGGTTTTTCTTCAGGTAGGCGATGAAGTCCTGGATCGTGTTCGCCGGGAGATCGGGACGTGCGACCAGCACGTTCGGTGCACGCACGGCCACCGTCAGCAGGTCGAAATCGCGCTGGGGATTGTAGGCCAGGCCCTTTTGCAGGAACTGGTTGACGGCATACACGCCGATCGAGGCCACCATCACCGTGTAGCCGTCTGCCGGCGCACGCTTGACGAGCCCGGCGCCGATCGCACCGGTGGCGCCCGGACGGTTGTCGACGACCCAGGGCTGGCCGAAGCGGGTCGAGACCTTCTGCCCGACCGCGCGGGCGATGGCGTCGGTGGAGCCGCCCGGCGGGAAAGGCACCACGGCCGTGATGGGTTTTTCCGGATAGGCCGCCTGCGCGCCGGTCAGCAGTACCATGCTCGACAGCACACCGAGCAGTAACTTCTTTGCATTCATTTCGTGTCTCCTGATTTATTGTAGTCTGGGGCGTTGAAAGTGATACAAGCCGTCTCGCTTAGCGCATCCGGGGCGAGACGGGGAAATGCTCAGCGGACCAGGCAAGGCCCCTTGGCATCGAATTTCCAGTTCGGCACCAGGAACTGCATCGCTGCCGCGTCGTCGCGCGCGCCCAGGCCCATGTTGCGGTAGGCCTGGTGCGCCTTCTCCAGTTCCACCATGTCGAGTTCGATGCCCAGGCCCGGCTTTTCCGGAATCCGGATCATGCCGCCCTCGATCTTGAGCGGCTCTTTCGTGAGGCGCTGGCCGTCCTGCCAGATCCAGTGCGTGTCGATCGCGGTGACCTTGCCCGGCGCGGCGGCGCCGACGTGGGTGAACATGGCCAGCGAAATGTCGAAGTGGTTGTTCGAATGCGAACCCCAGGTCAGGCCGAACATCTGGCACAGCTGGGCCACGCGCACCGAACCCTGCATGGTCCAGAAGTGCGGGTCGGCCAGCGGAATGTCGACCGACTGCAGCTGGATCGAGTGGGCCATCTGGCGCCAGTCGGTGGCGATCATGTTGGTCGCGGTCGGCAAGCCGGTAGCGCGGCGGAACTCGGCCATCACCTCGCGGCCCGAGAAGCCGTCCTCGGCGCCGCACGGATCTTCGGCATAGGCCAGCACGCCGTGCTTGTCGCGGCAGACACGGATCGCATCTTTTAATAACCAGCCGCCGTTCGGGTCGAGCGTGCAGCGCGCATCGGGGAAACGCTCGTGCAGCGCGACGATTGCTTCCATCTCGGCGTCGGCGCTGAGCACCCCACCCTTCAGCTTGAAATCGTTGAAGCCGTAGCGCTCCTTGGTCGCCTCGGCCAGGCGCACGATGGCTTCCGGCGTGAGGGCTTCCTCGTTGCGCAGGCGGAACCAGGCATTGTCCGCATCCAGCTCGCTGCGATAGTCGTACGGCGTCTTGCCGCGGTCGCCGATGAAGAACAGGTAGCCCAGCATCTCGACGGCGTCGCGCTGCATGCCCTCGCCCAGCAGGCTGCCGACCGGCACGTTCATGAACTGGCCGAGCAGGTCGAGCAGCGCCGATTCGACCGCGGTGACGGCGTGGATCGCCACGCGCAGGTCGAAGGTCTGCTGGCCGCGGCCGCCCGCATCGCGTTCGGCGAAGGCGCTGCGCATGGTGTTGAGGATGTTGTTGTATTCGCCCAGGGTCTTGCCGACCACCAGGCTGCGTGCATCGTCGATGGTCTGGCGGATCTTCTCGCCGCCCGGCACTTCGCCCAGGCCGGTATGGCCGGCGCTGTCGGTCAGGATCACGATGTTGCGGGTGAACCAGGCGCCGTGGGCGCCGGAAAGGTTCAGCAGCATGCTGTCCTGGCCGGCGACGGGGACGACGCGCAGTGAAGTGATGGTCGGGGCGCCCGCGCATTTGTCTACGGTGTTGCCGGCGGCGGCAGGTCGGGCCTGTGCTTGTTCCACGTGTGTCTCCTGGTGCGGTATGCCTGCCGCCGGGGCGGCGGTCAGGGCTGAACTGTCTGGTGTCGGTTGCAGGCCATCATAGGCGCGCCACGATGGCCGAACAAACCAAACACTGTCCTGATCGATCCAGGCTTTGTATCGATAAGCGAGATCGTGATGCGGGATCAGAACGTATGGCGAATGCCGAGGTTGTAGCCGGTGTTGCCGGTACCCGACTCGGTATTGTTGGCAACCGTGTAGCCGGCGCCGTTGCGGTTGTCGATGTGGCCGTAGGCCGCGTACAGGTTGGTACGCTTCGACAGCGGATACAGGTAGCCGATGCCCCAGGCGTTGGCGTCCTGGTTGAAGGCGGTGCGGTCGTCCTTGTGCATTACCGAGGCCAGCAACGTGCCGCCAGGTACCGGTGCGCTCAGGCCGAGCAGCACTTCACGGCCGTCGGTCGACGGGGTCGGCTTGACGCCGCCATACGGGTTGTTCGGGTTGCCCAGCGGCGCCGCGTTGAAGCCCTTGTCGACGTTGAACGCGCCGTACAGCTTGACCCATTTCAAGTCGTAGTTGGCGGCCAGCAGGGTGTTGCGGCCACGCCGTCCGCCCGGTTGCGGGGTCTCGGCATTCTTGCTGTTGTAGGCCAGGCGCGCGTTCAGCGGACCGCGCGCGTAGCCCATGGCGCCGCCGTACTGGCGGCCGTCGGCGCTGCTGGCGCCCTCGCCCAACGCATAGGCCAGTTCGAAGAAGGCGCCGTTCACGTTCGGCGAGACATAGGTGATCGTGTTGCTGCTGCGGACGTTGGCGCCATTGTCGGCGATGAGGTTCTTCGAGCTGCCGGCATAGCCGGTGCTGAACGGATCGCCCACCTGGGCCAGCGCGTTGTGCCAGGGCGTGTACTGGCGGCCGAGCGCGACGGCGCCGGCCTTGCCTTTCAGGCCGACGAAGGCCTGGCGGTTGAAGATCGTGTTGTTGGCGTCGAGGGTGCCGGTATCGATCTTGGCGCCGGTTTCCAGCGTGAAGAAGGCGGAGAGGCCGTTACCGAGGTCTTCGGTGCCGCGAAAGCCGATGCGCGAAGCCGAAGCCGCGCCACTGGTGATCTTGGTGGTGCGTCCCGCCGTGCCGCCGTCCTCGACGACGAGGGCGGCGTCCATGATGCCGTAGATCGTGACGTTGGTTTGTGCCTGTGCCGCTGCCGCGCCGAGCAGTCCGAGCGCAAGCAGACCGAACTGCGGGCCGAGCTGAATACGTGCCTTCTTCATGATGGTCTCCTTTGTGGGGATGCAAGGCCGGGCGCGGTCGACGCCGCGCTTTGCCGGTGCTGCGCATGGGCAGCTTTCTTGCACTAAAACAATCATAGAGGCGGAAGGATTCAGCAACAAACCAATGCGTGACGTGTCCGATCCACAAATTGAATGGATGAGCTCGGTTTAGTTGTCGTGGAAACCGGGCAGGATGTCGCGCTTGAAGAGCTGCAGGATGGGATTGTCGTTGTCGCGGCGCCAGGCGCAGACCATGCGCACCGGCTCGGTCTCGATACGGCGCACGACGATGCCGTCGAAGTGCAGGCGCGTCGCGCCCTCCGCCACCAGGGCGGCGCCGATGCCGGCGTTGACCAGCGCCAGCATGGTGTGGACCTGGCCGATGTGCTCGACGATGTCCGGCACGACGCCGGCGCGTTCGAAGCGTTCGCTCAGCATCTGGTGGAAAGGCCGCGCCTCGTAGGGCGAATACATGACGAAGGGCTTGCCGTGCAGGTCGGCCAGGGTCGGCGCCAGGGGCCACTGGTCTGCTTCGTCCTTCGGGATCGCCAGCATCAGCGCCTCGGTCGCCAGTAATGCCGATTCCAGCTCGGCATTCAGCGCGTGCGGACGCAGCAGGCCGAGGTCGAGCTGGCTCGCATTCAGGCCCTCGACCTGCTCGGTGCTGACCAGTTCCTTGAGCGTGAGGACGACGCCCGGAGAATGTTCGCGCAGGCGCCGCACCACCTCGGGCAGCAGGCTGTAGCCGGCACCGCCCGTGAAACCGATCGCCAGGGTGCCCTGCTCGCCCTTGGCCACGCGGCGCGCGGTGAAGGTCGCCTCCTCGGCCATGCGCAGGATGCGCGCCGCTTCCGGGAAGAAGGCCTTGCCGGCGGCCGTCAGGCGCACGATGCGGCTGTTGCGCTCGAGCAGGCGCGCGCCGACGTGGTGTTCGAGCAGGCGGATCTGGCGCGAGAGCGGCGGCTGGGTCATGTTGAGGCGCTCGGCCGCGCGGCTGAAGTGGAGTTCCTCGGCCACCGCGACGAAGCAGCGGAGCTGGCTGATTTCGAACATGGAGGATTTCCTTTTATCGGTGCTGCGCGTGCGCCCGGTTCAACCGGCGTTCGGCAACGCGCTGCAGCTGCTCGAACACGAGGCTGAGCACCCAGTAGATGACCGCCGCCGCCAGGTAGAGCGGCAGCGGCTGGAAGCTGGTCGCGATCGCCTCCTTGGTCGCCAGCATCAGTTCGGTCAGGGCGATCACCGACACCAGCGACGTATCCTTGATCAGGCTGATCAGGGTATTGCTCATGGACGGCACCGCCACCCGCAGCGCCTGCGGCAGCACCACGTGGGCCAGGGTCTGGCCGTAGCCGAGCCCCAGGCTGAAACTGGCGCGCCATTGGCCCTGGCCAATGCTGGCGATGGCGCCGCGCAGGCTTTCCGACAGGTAGGCGCCGCTGTTCAGGGACAGCGCCAGCACCCCGGCCGTGACCGGCGTGAACTCGATGCCGACACTGGGCAGGCCGTAATAGATGACGAAGATCTGCACCAGCAGCGGCGTGCCGCGCATCAGGCTTACATACACGGTGGCCGGCCAGCGCAGCAAGGTCCAGGGCGCGATGCGCAGCAGCGCCACCGGCACCCCGATCGCCAGGCCGCCGATCATCGACGCCAGTGCGAACAGCAAGGTATAGCCGGCGCCCTGCAGCATGGTCGGCGCGGCGTCGCGCAGCAGGGACAGCAACTGCGACAGCTCCATCGCTCAGCGCGCAGGGCGCGAGGCGTCGCTGCCGAACCAGCGGGTCGACATGCGCGCCAGGCTGCCGTCGGCCTGCAGCTCCGCCAGGGCCTTGTCGAGCGCCGCCTTGAACTTCGGATTGCCCTTGCGGAAGGGAATACCCATGCGCTCGACCGCGCCCACGCGCGCGCCTGCCTTGATCGGCAGCTGCGAATTCTTCAGCAGGTAGGACACCATCAGGCTGTCGTTCAGGGCCGCGTCGACGCGCCCGAAGGCCAGGTCCTGCAGGTTCTCCGGCGCGGCCGGATAGCTCTTCACCTGGATGCCGGGCACGGCCTTGGCCTGCTGCTCGAACACGCTGCCCTGCCCCACGCCCAGGGTCTTGCCCTTCAGGTCGGCGAGCGTCTTGTATTGCAGGCTCTCGTTGCGGCGCACGATCAGCTGCGGCGAAGAATACGTATAGGGATGGGAAAAGTCGAAGGCCTGCTCGCGCTTGGGCGTGATGCCGACCTGGCTGACGATGACGTCGTACTTGCCCGCTGCCAGACCGGCCAGGATGGCCGACCACTCGGTTGTCACGAATTCAGGCTTCAGTCCGAGCTTGGCGGCCACGGCCTGCGCGACCTCGACGTCGTAGCCGGCCAGCTGGCCCGTCTTCGGATCCTTGAAGTTAAACGGGGGATAAGTCCCTTCCATCGCGATGCGCAGGGTGCCGCGCGCCTTGGCGGTATCGAGCAGGTCGGCGGCGAAGGCCGAGGCCGTGCCCAATGCGGCGCAGCCCAGCGCGAGGACGATGGCGCCGTGCCGGACGGCGCGGCGGCGCGAAGCGAAAAGGGACGGCGTCGGCTTCAAGATTGCTCTCCGTTAAAAAGCGAATAACGCTTTTATAACCGAAAAGCCGCCCGCGGGGCGAGGGAAAGATGTTCCTCGCCAGGCATCAATATGCGCGCGAGGCTTGGCCGAGGCCGCCGCGCGAGCCGAAGCGGTGGCCCACCACCAGGGTCGTGCTGGCGACCAGGCTCGACAGGCCGATGATCAGCTGGATCAGGCGGTCGGCCGGCAGCAGCCAGTAGGAACCGCGCGGCACCTCGGCGCCGGTGGCGGCGACAATCAGCGGCGTGATCCAGCTGGCTTCCTCGTCGACGTCGAGCTGGATCGCGTCCTCGTGGGTCTGCATATAGATGTTGCCGCCTTCGGCCAGCGTGAAGCAGACGCCGTAGCCCGTTTCCTGCGGCTTGATCAGCTCCTGCATGGCCTGGTCGTGCTCGGCGATCCAGAGTTCGACGTCCTGCGGGGTTTCGAGGTGGATCCAGGGACGGGGACGGAAGCGTGGCGGCGTATCGAGTGGAGCGGTCATCGGGTGCTGAGCAAGATCAAAGGCAAAGAAGCTATGCTACGGCATTTTGCGGTCCGCGTCAGCGTGCGTCCGGTCCAACCAGGGTGACGATGCGCGGCCGCACCGCGCCGTCCTCGATCAGCAGTTCGGCCGCCGAGATCGGCAGGCTGAAGCGCCGCCGGCCCGCGCTGCCGGGATTGATGTAGAGGACGCCGTTTCTCTCGCCGCAGGCCGGCTTGTGCGAGTGGCCCGAGACGACGATGCGCACGCCGGCCGCGACCGGATCGATGTCAAGCTCTTTCAGGTCGTGGATCGCGTGCAAGGCGACGCCGCCGATGCGCAGCGTGGCACTGACGGGGATGGCGCGCGCCCAGCTGTCGCGGTCGTTATTGCCGCGCACGACGGTGAGCGGCGCGATCTGCGCGAGGCGTTCGAGGATGGCGGCGTTGCCGATGTCGCCGCCGTGGACGATGTGATCGCAGCCGGCCAGGAAGTCCAGCGCTTCGGGACGCAGGAGACCGTGCGTGTCGGAGATCAGTCCGACGCGCACGGGCCTGGCCGCTAGGGGCCTGGATACCGGCTTAGTGATGGCGCTTCGCCCCGGCCATCTTCGCCGTCGTGTAGATCGAATACAGCGCGGCCAGGCCGACCAGTACGTAGACCAGGCGCGCCGCCGGGCTGCCGGGGCCGAAGATGGTGGCGACCATGTCGACCTCGAACAGGCCGACCAGGGCCCAGTTCAGGCCGCCGATGATCAGCAGCGCCATTGCCAGGTAATCGAGTGCCGACATGGCCGAATGGCCGCCTTCGCGCATCGCACTGCGGCGTTCGGTTCCCATGCGGCGATCCATCGGTGCGTTCATCGTTGCCATTGCGTTCTCCTTCGCAAGTCCAGCGGGCGGCAAAAGGAGCTTGCCGTCCCTGGATCTCACGATAGCAAAAACCGGCACGATGATGGCGCCCGCAAGCCCTATCAGGCTTGAGAGGATGACCTGCCGGTCAGCCTTTCCAGGTGCGGTTCAGGCCGGTGTCGGCGTGGATCCAGCCGCCCTTCGGGCCGGAGCGGTAGTAATAGCCGACGCCGCCCTGGCGGAAGCTGCGGATCAGGCCGCCGAGCACCTCTTCGTTCAGGCTGGCGACGCGGATGTCGGCCGCCTTGCCGACCATGTGCAGCGACTTGCGCGCGGCCGGGATGCCCTGCTCCAGCAGGCGCGCGTTCGAGGCCGGGGTGCGGTAGCCGGACAGGATCTCGAGCGGCTGATGCATGCCGTAGCGCGCGATGAAGGCTTGCGTGCCCCACAGCATTTCGAGCAGCTTGGGATCGATCGGCGCCGTTTCGCGGCCGTTGACGTCGCGCAGCAGGTGGCACAGTTCCTGGTAGGCGGAGTCGATCACTTCGCCGTCCTTCCAGTACAGCAGCTTGGCGCGCTCGCCGCTCTGCGGACGCGTCACCGACAGGGTGCGCGGCTTGACCCAGAAGTCGAGGTCGAGCAGCTGGGCGTCGAACAAGTCGGGCGGCGGGGTCAGGTCGGCCGGCGCCGCTTGCGGTGCGGCCTGGGCCTGCCCAATCAGGGTCGGGGCCAATGCGCCCAGGGCGGACAGGCGCATGCCTTGTTGAAGGAATTCTCTGCGGGAAGACATAAAGCACTCATCTTTGCGAAGCCCGTACTATAGCGTAAGGAGATCTTGCACAAAAGACGTTAATTGTTGCTGAATGGCCGCAGTTAAGGATGAGTTAAGAAAAAGCCAAGCCGCGCTGTGCAATGCTACGCGCTGCAGTTGCAGAAACGCTTGCTGCCCGGACCGGCGGCCGGATCGGCATCCAGCTTCTTCCACATCAGGCTGCATTCGAGCCCGAAGCAGGATTTCTCGATGCCGGCATTGGCATAGCCGTGGCGTTCGTAGAAGGTGGCGCAGCTTTCCGGGCTGTGCAGGTGCAGCTTGCGGATGTCCCAGGCGCGCGCCTGGTCCTCGACGGCGGCCAGCAGGGCGCGGCCGACGCCGCTGCGCAGGGCGCCCGGCTCGACATAGCACAGGGCCAGCTTGCCGGCCTGGGTCAGCAGCGCCATGCCCAGCAGCTCGCCGTCGCGCTCGGCGACGATGGCGTGGTTGCTCGATGAGCCGAACCAGGTGGCGACCGTTTCCGGCGTCTTGTTGGCCAGCCAGGCATCGAGCACCTCGGGCCGGCCGCGGTGATCAGGTGCGCAGACCTCCTCGATCGAGCGGCGCAACAGCGCACAAGCGGCGGCAGCGTCGGATGGCGCTGCCTTGCGAATATCGATACCCATGAACTTCTACCCAGTCATTCCGTAAACACTGTTGTCTCTTGCTCTACTGCATGTTTCGATGTTTCCGATGACATGCGCGGCGATGTGCGGACTATACACCGAAAGCCGCAGAGCTTGCCGGACCCCATGCATACCTCGAACCGCTTCTAAGCATATGACTATTCTGTTCTTCCGTTTTTCTCTGAATAAATGGAACATCCATGCTGTTCCCATTGTATTGAAAGAGCGAGAAAAATATGCCACATACCCAAGTCAGTTCCCTGCGTCGCTGGATCCTCGCGCTGGCCGTCGGTGCAGCGCTTCCGCTGTCGGCAAGCGCCGCCAACGTCGAGCTGCTGAACGTCTCCTACGACGTGGCGCGCGAATTGTACAAGGACGTCAATCCGGCCTTCATCGAGAGCTGGAAAAAGAGCAGCGGCGAAACCATCACCATCAAGCAGTCGCACGGCGGCTCGAGCAAGCAGGCGCGCGCTGTGGCCGACGGCCTGGAAGCCTCGGTGGTGACCATGAACCAGGCCAACGACATCGACATGCTGGCCGACCGCGGCCTCGTCGTGAAGGACTGGGCCAAGAAGTTCCCGAACAACGCGGCGCCCTACTACTCGACCATGGTATTCCTGGTCCGCAAGGGCAACCCGAAGGGCATCAAGAACTGGGACGACCTGGCCAAGCCGGGCGTGCAGGTCATCATCCCGAATCCGAAGACCGCGGGCAATGGCCGCTACACCTACCTGGCGGCCTGGGGTTCGGTGCTGAAGAAAGGCGGCAACGAGGCGCAGGCGCGTGAGCTGGTCGGCAAGATCTTCAAGAACGTGCCGATCCTGGACGCCGGCGGCCGCGCGGCCACCACCACCTTCACCCAGCGCCAGATCGGCGACGCCCTGGTGACTTTCGAGAACGAAGTGAGCATGGTGCGCGCCGAGTTCGGCGACAACTTCGAAGTGGTGTATCCGACCGTCTCGATCCTCGCCGAGTCGCCCGTGGCCGTGGTCGACAAGGTGGTGGACCGCCGCGGCGTGCGCAAGCAGGCACAGGCTTACCTGAACTTCCTGTACACCCCGGCCGGCCAGGAAATCGGCGCCAAGCACTACCTGCGCGTGCGTAACGAAGCCGTGATGAAGAAGTTCGCTGGCAACTACAAGCCGATCACGCTGTTCTCGGTCGACGAGCTGTTCGGCGGCTGGCGCAAGGCCCAGAAAGTCCACTTCGACGACGGCGGCGAGTTCGACAAGATCTACCAGGCCAAGTAAACACAGAAGCGCTGTTCTGTATTTATACAAACAACGGAATTACCGCTCCACAAAGGCCCTGCAACAACGCAGGGCCTTTTTTTGTCACGAAATATCACGCTTGAGGCTGGTTTTTGCTTGTGCGCCATAGACATGGGGAAATGCGAATGCTAACCTTCATTCTTCGGTGTGCCCTGAAGCAATATTACGCGCTGCCCTCCCCTGGCCAACCTGACACCTACCCGACACCCATGATGAAAAAACTGTTCGCCGCTGTCCTGTTGTCGATCTCGTCTGCTGCCGCAATCGCGGTGCCCTTCGGTTCGCAATCGGTGCTGGTGGTTGAAGACGACACCGGCAAGGTATTGCTGGAAAAGAATGCCGGCGCGGTCGTGCCGATCGCCTCGCTGACCAAGCTGATGACCGCGATGGTCATCCTCGACGCCAAGCAGGACATGAACGAGCTGATCGAGATCGACCGCAGCGACGTCGACACCCTCAAGCACAGCAGCTCGCGCGTCCCGGTCGGCGCCAGCATCCCGCGCGGCGACGTGCTGCAGCTTGCCCTGATGTCCTCGGACAACCGCGCCGCTGCCGCCCTGGGCCGCACCTACCCGGGCGGCCTGCCGGCGTTCAAGGCCGCCGTGCGCCGCAAGATCGCCGCCCTGGGCATGAGCCATACCGTGATCGAAGAGCCGACCGGCCTGTCGCCCAACAACCGCTCGACCGCGGCCGACCTGGTCAAGATGGCGCAAGCCGCGTCCCAGTACAAGGAAATCACCGACCGCACCACCGATGCCAAGAACCTGGTGAGCATCAACAGCCGCGAAGTCGAGTTCCACAACACCAACCGCCTGGTCGGCGCCAAGGGCTGGGACATCGGCTTGTCGAAGACCGGCTACATCCAGGAAGCCGGCCGCTGCCTGATCATGAGCATCAAGGCCGGCGGCAAGAACGCGACCATGGTGCTGCTCAATGCCGGCGCCTCCTCGGCCCGCATCCTCGACGCCCTGAACATCCGCCGCTTCATCACCGGCGAGGAAGCGCAGCCTGCCCGTGTGGCCCGCGTTGCCCGCGCCGGCGGCCCGATCCGGGCCAGCGCCCGCGCCCCGCGCATCAAGGCCAGCGCCCCTGCCCTGCGCGCCAAGTCGAAAGGCGGCGTCCGTGCCAAGGCCAAGGTCGTGCCGACCAAGAAGAAGGCCGTGGTGGTGCGCAAGCGCCGCAACTGAGGCATGCCGCCTGCATGATCAGGGCCCCGCACTGCGGGGCTTTTTCTTTGGCGCTGCCCGTCGCGGGTAGAATGCACGTCCACACCCACAGGAAGCAACGATGAAAAAGACCGATCTCGCCAAGAGCGACGCCAAGAAAATCATGAACCAGATGGCGCGCGGGCCCGCCTTCGGCGGCGGCGCCGCGCCTGCGGTCGACAAACGCGAACAGCGCGAGCGCGACCGTGCGCTGGGGCTGGTGCCGTTCGCGGTCAAGCTCAATGGCGATCTGGTGGCGCGCCTGCAGGCGCTGGCGAAGGAGCGTGGCGTCGACATGAACCAGCTTATGGATGAGCTGGTCCGCAAGGGGCTGGGAGACTAGGCTCCTGTAGGGTGGGCACTCCGTGCCCACGCGGTACGGCGGTCGATTGAGCGAACAGGTGGCGCAATAAGGCGAACGTGGAATGCACGCTTCCTACCGCGTGGGCACGAGGTGCCCACCCTACGATACGCAAGCGCCGCCGGTTTGATCCGACATTACCATTTACCGCTCGATCAGGTGCCGCAAGCCGCTCGCCCGGTGCGTCCGTCGCGCCACCGCTTCGGCCAGCACCGAGCCGTTCGGCGTCACCAGCGTGAACTGCGCGCTCGCCCGCGTGATGCCGGTGTAGACCAGCTCGCGCGTGAGGATGCCGTGGCGGTCTTCGGGCAGCACCAGCACCGTGTGGCGGAACTCCGAGCCCTGCGATTTATGCACCGTCATGGCGTACGCCGTTTCGACGTTGCGCAGGCGCGTGGCGAGCACGCTGCGGACCTCGTCGCCTTCCAGGAAGTAGACGCGCAGCGAGCCGGGGCGGGCCGGGTCGCCCAGGGTCAGGCCGATGTCGCCGTTGAAGACGCGGGTACCGTAGTCGTTGCGGGTCACCATCACCGGGCGCCCGACATACCATTCGCCGGCACGGCGCAGCAGGCCGGCCGCCTGCAGGCTGGCCTCGATCGCCGTGTTCAGGCCGGACACGCCCCACTCGCCCTCGCGCACCGCGCACAGGATGCGGAAGGCCTCGAAGCGCTGCAGGACCGCGCGCACCCAATCCTCATGTGCGCCCTGCGGTCCTTCGCGCAGCAGTTCCAGGTAGGGCTGGTAGCCGGCCAGCGCCAGGCTCACCACCTGGTGCTGGTAGGCGCCGTCGATCCAGCGCAGGGCACCCTCGCTCTCGCCACGCAGCACGGCTTCGGCGGCGCTTGCCTCGCCCGCGTTCACGGCCAAGGCCAGCTGGCCGATCGGACCGCCGAAGCGGCGGCTGTGGCGCAGCATCACGGTCTGCTGGGCCAGCGGCCCGGCAGCGCCCAGGTACTCGGGCGGCACTTCCTCGCCGCTCGCTTCCAGGACATAGGCCGCCGTATCGAGGCTGTAACCGCCGGCCTGGGCGTCGTGGCACAGGTCGCCCAGCACGGCGCCCGCTTCCACCGAGGCCAGTTGATCCTTGTCGCCCAGCAGGACCAGGGTCGCGCCAGGGGGCAACGCGTCAAGCAGGCTGGCCATCATCTCGAGGTGCACCATCGAGGCTTCGTCGACGATCAGCACGTCGACGTCGAGCGGGTTGCCGGCGTGATGGGCAAAGGCGCGGCTGTCGGGACGCGCGCCCAATAAGCTGTGCAGGGTGCGCGCGGCCCCCATGCGGCCGGTGAGTTCGCGCAGCGGCAGCGCGTCGCCGACGCGCTCGGCCAGGTCGGTGAGCGCCTTGTCGATCGACTGTTTCAGTCGCGCGGCGGCCTTGCCGGTGGGCGCGGCCAGGGCGATGCGCTGCTGCCCGGCGCTCGGCGCGGTCGCGAACAGCAGCGCCAGCAGGCGCGCCACCGTATAGGTTTTACCGGTACCCGGACCGCCGGTGATGATCGCGACCGAGCCGCGCAGGGCCACCGCGCAGGCCAGCTTTTGCCAGTCCGGCTTCTGCTCCGCGCGCTGGGAGGCGAACAGCAGGTCGAGCCAGGTGCGCACGTCCCCCGTGGCGACCGGCCGCGTGCTTGCCGCGCGCGCGCGGATGCTGTTCGCGACCAGGGTCTCGTCGCGCCAGTAACGGCGCAGGTAGAGGCGCTCGCCATCGAACACCAGCGGCGCGCCGAAGTCGAATTCGCCGACCTGCCAGACTTCCTCGCAGGCGGCCAGTTGCGCGGCCCAGGCCTTGGCACTCTTCGGCAGCGGCGCCACCGTGCCGGCCAGCCCCTGCCATCCCTCCCTGGTCCAGCCCAGCAGGCCGGCCGGATCGTGCGCCAGGTCGGCGACCTGCAGGCAGCTGTGGCCATGGCCCTCGAGTTCGGACAGCACCAGGGCTGCCAGCAGAACCGGCGGAGCGACGGGTCCCAATGAATCGACGAAGCGGGCAAAGGCGAGCGACAGGCGGCGCAGCTCGCCGGCGTCGACCAGGCGTCCCGCTTCTTCCCACAAGGCCGCGGGCGAGGTGACGATCGCGCTGGTATGCGATTTCATGCGCCCCTCCCCAGCAGCTGGTCCAGCCCGTCGAGCAGTTCGACGTCCGGTTCGAGCAGGCAGCAGCCGTGCGTCGAGGTGTTGGCGATCCCGCGCAGGAACAGGAACACGGCGCCGCCCAGCTGCTGCGCCGGGTCGTAGTCCTCGCCGAGGCGGCTCTTGAGCAGGCGGTGCAGGGCCAGCATGTAGATCGCGCCCTGGATGTCGTAGCGGTGGCCGGCCATGCCCTCTTCCATCGCGCGCTTGGTGTAGGCGGCGTCGCCATTGCCGAGCGCATTCGACTTGTAGTCGAGTACCCAGTATTTGCCTTCGTGTTCGAACACGAGGTCGGCAAAGCCCTTGAGCATGCCGTGCAGCGCACGCTCCGGCAGCGTCGGCCGCGCGGCCTTGCCCAGCAGGCGCCGCCGGCACAGGCGGTCGAGCGCGGCCAGGTCCAGGCCCTCGCTCGGAAACCAGAATTCCATCTCCGGCACGGTGTTGGCCAGTTCGCTCAGGCTGGCGCCGATCGGCGGCAGGCGCGTGGTCACGACGGCGCGCAGCCAGGCCAACGCGTCGTCCAGGCGGTGGCCCCAGCCGGCGCGCTCGATACGCTGCGTGAGGCGTGTATCGAAGTGTTCGTCATCGATCTTCTCGAAACCTTCCTGTCCGATCCACTCGAGCTGCTCGTGCAGGAAGTTACCCGGCACCGAGCCGCGCGGGAAGCGGTGCCAGGGCGCGTCGTCGACCCGCGGCGCCGGCAGCGGCTCCTCGTCTTCCAGCAGGGTTTCTTCAGCCGCGCGCATCGGCGGCGCCGTCGTGTGGCGCGTGATCGAGGTGAAGGAACCGACCGTCCAGTTGCGCTCGAAGTCGGCCCCGAAAGGCGCCGCCTCCACCAGGCCCGGGCGCTCCTCGACGCGATCGAGCATGGTGCAGCCGTCCAGCGAATCGAGGGTATGCAGTTCGATGCCGGCGCAGTTGCCGCGCAGGCGGGCCAGGTGCTCGCGCAGGCTTGTGGTCGGCACGGGCTCGCCGCCGCTCAGCAGGTAGCCGAGCGCCGATTCGTGCAGCAGGTTCTCGCCCTTCTTGCGGCTCGCCACGGCCGCCACGCCCAGCCACAGGAAGTGGCGCGCGCGTGTCAGCGCCACGTACAGCAGGCGCAGGTCTTCTTCCAGGCGCGCCCGGTCCACCGCCTGCAGCGCCTCGTCCGACAAGGCCAGATCGATGCGCCGTCCGCCCTCCTCGTCGACGTATTCGAAGAAGCTGCGATTGCGCTTGTCGGTCTTGCGCGCGGTGACGGCAAAGGGCAGGTACACCAGCGGGTATTCCAGGCCCTTCGACTTGTGCACCGTGATGACCTTGACCAGTTCGGCGTCGCTTTCCAGGCGCAGCACGCGCTCGTCGCCGCCCTCGCCCAGGCCCTCGATCTGTTCGGCGAACCAGCGGATCAGGGCCTGCTCGCCATCGAGCTGGGTGCTGGCCTGCTGCAGCAGTTCGGCCAGGTGCAGCAGGTTCGTGAGCCTGCGCTCGCCGCCCGGCTCGCGCAAGAGGCGCGCCGGCAGCCCGAGTTCGTGGATGAAGCGGCGCAGCATGGCCAGCACGCCCTGGCGCTGCCAGGTCGCGTGCAGGGCTTTCAATTGCTCGACCCGTTCTTCCCACACGGTTTCGTCGCCCGAGAGGCGCGCCAGTTCGCTCAGCGGCAGGTCGGCCGTGCGTGTGGCCAGCGCCGCGCGCGCCAGCGTGCCGTCGAGGGGACTGGCGACGGCGTACAGCCAGCGCAGCATGTCCTGGGCCTCTTCGCTGTCGACCACCGAATCCTTGTCGGACAGGTAGACGCTCGCGACCTTGCGGCGCGCCAGCGCCTGGCGGATCGCCGCCGCCTCGCGCCGGTCGCGCACCAGCACCGCGATGTCGGCCGGCTGCAGGCGCACGAAGCGCCCGCCCAGCTGCTCGGGATCGGGCTCGGCGAAGCCGACCTGCGGGTCGTTCAGCAGCGAGACGATGTGTTCGGCGCAGTGATTCGCGAAGAAGCTCCGGTACTCCTCGGCCTTCATCTCTTCCTGGTCGGTGGTGCACATCGCCAGCGCCTGGTACGGCCCGTCGACGCCGACCAGGTGCGCGCCCCTGCCCGCCGCGCGCACCGAGTCGAAAGGCAGCGGATTGATGTTCCCGCGCCGGAAGCGGAAGGCGCCGGCCGCGTGGCCCGGATGTTCGCCATGCCCTTCGGCGTGGCGGAACAGCTGGTTCACGGCATCGACCAGCGCGGCGGTCGAGCGGTAGTTGGTGCCGAGCTGGTAGTGCCGGCCCTCGGTCGCGCGGCGCGCCGCCAGGTAGCTGTGGATGTCGGCGCCGCGGAAGCCGTAGATCGACTGCTTCGGGTCGCCGATCAGGAACAGGCCCTGGGCCGGATCGTTGTCCTCGACCCGGTACAGCAGGTTGAAGATGCGGTACTGGTCGGGCGAGGTATCCTGGAATTCGTCGATCAGCGCCACCGGATACTGGCTGACGATGCGCTGGCGCAGGGCCTCGCCGTTGACGCCCTCGAGCGCCTCCTTCAGGCGCGCCAGCATGTCGGCAAAGCCGAACTGGCGGTTGCGCGTCTTCAGTTCCATCATGCGCTGCGCGATGTGGCCGGCGGCATGGCGCAGCAGCGCATGCGACAGCGGCGAAATCGCACCCAGCGCCTCACGCAGGTCTTCCGTACAGCCGAAGCAGTCCGGCACCACGGCATGGAAATCCTTGCCGAAGGCGTCTTCCAGGCCGTGCGGGGTCAGGCGCTTCCAGGCCGTCTCGTTCAGGTCGGGCATGAGCATGAGCGGATCGCCGGCCCAGGTGCGCAGCGCCTCGAACCACTTCGGCACCGAATCGACGCGCATCTTGTTGCCGTTGAAGGCTTTCGGGTTGCGCTCGCGGTGGCCGGCGATCCAGCGCTCCATCTCGCCCGCGCGTTCGGTCCAGCCCTCCTTCAGGCGCGCCAGCTCCTCCTGCAGGCTGCGCTGCACGCGCGCGACCAGGCTGGCCAGCGGCTCCGGATCGGGCATGCCGAGCGTGGCCGTGCGCCCCACCAGGTCGCGCACCGCGCCCTTCAAGGCTTCGACGTCGCGCCAGCAGCCGAGCACCGCCGCCAGCGCGCCGCTGTTCAGCGGGTACACGTGCTGGCGCCAGTAATCGTGGGCGGCGTCTTCGAACAGCGCGCGCTCGTCGCTGACCAGTTCCTCGTCGAACAGGCTGCCGCTGTCGAAAGCGTGCTCGCGCAGCATGCGCTGGCACCAGGCGTCGATGGTGAAGATCGCCGCCTCGTCCATGGTCTCGGCCGCCAGTACCAGGCGGTGTGCCGCGATCTGGCGTTCGGATTCGGTGTCGTAGCTGCTGGCCAGCGCTTCCAGGTAGGGGTCGGACTCCTTGCCCTCGCCACGGAAATAGGCCGCGGCGCCGACCAGGCGCTCGCGTACCCGGTTGGCCAGCTCGCGCGTGGCCGCACGCGTAAAGGTCATGACCAGGATCTGCGACGGCAGCAGCGGCTGGGCAAAGGCGTCCGCGCCGCCGTGGCCGAGGACCAGGCGCAGGTAGAGCGCGGCGATGGTCCAGGTCTTGCCGGTGCCGGCGCTGGCC
>Ga0308160_10003054_pt1 | contig 19313 bp, 19 predicted proteins | sample PhyFR1_FD_201036 | JGI IMG/M metagenome (GOLD analysis project Ga0308160, IMG submission 201036) | Phyllosphere microbial communities from UC Gill Tract Community Farm, Albany, California, United States - DLSLF.R1 | ecosystem: Host-associated > Plants > Phyllosphere > Unclassified | place: USA...
GCGGTCGATAGAGTGGCCCGGTGACCACCGACAGCGCTCGTCCCTGGCTCGACTCCTACGCACCCGGCGTGCCGCACGACCTCGAACCGGTCGACGGCTCGCTGCTCGACCTGGTCGAGGCCTCCGCCGCGCGGTACCCGAAGGCGGTGGCGCTCGAGTTCTTCGGGGCGACGACCACCTACTCCGAGCTCGTCGACCAGATCTCGCGGGCGGCCGAGGGGCTGCGCAAGCTCGGTGTCGGGCACGGCGACACGGTCGCGATCGTGCTGCCGAACGGCCCGCAGCACGTCGTCGCGTTCTACGCGGTGCTGCGCCTCGGGGCGATCGTCGTCGAGCACAACCCGCTCTACACGCCGCGCGAGCTGCGTCACCAGTTCGAGGACCACGGCGCCAAGGTCGCCATCGCGTGGAACAAGGTCGTCGACACGATCCAGGCCTTCCCCGACGACGTCGCCGTCGAGCACCTCGTCTCGGTCGACGTCACCCGGGCGATGCCGTTCGCCACGCGGGCCGCACTGGCCCTGCCGATCAAGAAGGCCCGCGAGTCCCGCGAGCGGCTGACGACGACCGTGTCGGGCACCACCCCGTGGGAGAAGATCGTCGGCTCGTCGCGCATCAAGGCGAAGCACCCGCGACCGACCACCGACGACCTCGCGGTCATCCAGTACACGAGCGGCACCACGGGCACGCCCAAGGGCGCCCAGCTGACGCACCACAACCTGCTGTCGAACGCCGCACAGGCCCAGGCCTGGGTGCCGACGATCGAGCGCGGCACCTGCGTCGTCTACGCCGTGCTGCCGATGTTCCACGCCTACGGCCTCACGCTCTGCCTCACCTTCGCCATGAGCATGGGTGCCCGCCTCGTGCTCTTCCCGGCCTTCGACCCGGCACTCGTGCTCAAGGTGATGAAGAAGCACCCGCCGACCTTCCTGCCCGCCGTGCCGCCGATCTACGCGCGCCTGCAGAAGGCCGCGCTCGACGCGGGCGTCTCGCTGAAGGGCGTCGACGTCGCGATCTCGGGCGCGATGCCCCTCTCGGCCGACGTCGTCGAGCCGTGGGAGGCCGAGTCCGGCGGCTGGCTGGTGGAGGGCTACGGGCTGTCCGAGTGCTCGCCCGTGCTCATGGCCAACCCGGTCGGGCCGACGCGTCGCGCGGGCACGGTCGGTCTGCCCCTGCCGGGCACCGAGGTGCGGGTCGTCGACCCCGAGAACCCCACGGTCGACGTGCCGGCCGGCGAACGCGGCGAGCTGATCGTCCGTGGGCCGCAGGTGTTCAGCGGGTACTACCGCAAGCCGAAAGAGTCGGGCGAGGTCTTCGTCGACGGCGACTGGTTCCGCACCGGCGACATCGTCACCATCGACGACGACGGCTTCGTCCGCATCGTCGACCGCATCAAAGAGCTGATCATCACGGGCGGGTTCAACGTCTCGCCGTCCGAGGTCGAAGAAGTGCTGACCCGGTTCGAGGGCGTCGCCGAGGCGGCCGTCGTCGGCCTGCCGACCCCCGGCGGCGAGCAGGTGGCCGCCGCCATCGTCACCAAGCCGGGTGCCCACGTCGACGTCGCGGCCCTGCGCTCGTTCGCCCGCAAGCACCTCACGCCCTACAAGGTGCCGCGACGCATCGTCGTCGTCGACGACCTGCCGCGGTCGCTGATCGGCAAGGTGCTGCGGCGCAAGGTGCGCGACTCGCTCGCCGAGCGCTGAGACCGCACCCGCGCCTCCTCGGCCGCATCGGCACGGAGGCGCGGGTGGCGTCCTGCGACGCAGGGCTCAGGAGGCGCGGTTCAGCTGGGCGAGACGCGGTCGTTGACGCGTCCCTCGGCCAGCCAGGCCAGGCGCTGCAGGGCCTCTTTGTTGCGCCAGTGCAGCGGAGGGTCCATGAGGGGCTTCGGCACCAGGCGGCCGGGCCCCGCGACGGCGTACTCGGTCATCGAGACGAAGCAGCCGCCCAAGCGGTTGCGGACGTCGATCTCGACCCGGGCCTCGCCCATCGGCCAGCCCTTGGCGTGGAACACGGCGCGGACCGGAGGGTCCCACTCGAGGATCGTCGTCACGTCGTCGATAACCAGCGGCCAGACACCGAACGAATGATGGATGGTGGCCTCGACGCTCGGCCAGGTCAGGTCGACCTCGCGGATGCGCGCCGACCCGACGACCCAGCTCGGGAAGAGCCACCCGTCACTCAGCACGTCGAAGACGTCGTGGGGCGAGGCCTCGATGAAGCGGTGCGTGGTGCTCATCCGTCGATCCTGGCATGATCCCCGCGAGCCGCGCACCCCGTTGACGCTCCCCGTCGGGCGTGGATCACATCGGGCGTCGGGTGCCGGCCCGAACACGGGTGGGCCCGCTCAGTCGTCGACGCCGAGGTAGGGCAGCCGGTCGATGCCGAACTCGTGCTTCAGCGCACTGCGCGCGGCGTAGGCCCCGCCGAGACCGTGGACCGACGGCCCGGGTGGCGTGGACGACGAGCAGAGGTAGAGGCCGGGCGTCGGCGTGCGCCACGGCTCGGACGACAGGGTCGGTCGCGCCGCGAGTTGCCACACGCTCGGGGCCCCGGACGCGATGTCGCCCCCGATGTAGTTCGGGTCGTGCCGCTCGAGCTCGACGGCCGTTCGACTGTGCGTCGCCAGGATCGTGTCGCGGAACCCGGGGGCGAAGCGCTCGATGCCCTCGATGACGGTCTCGGTCTGGTCGACGGTCGAGCCGCGGGGAACGTGCGTGTAGGCCCAGAGCGACTGCTGCCCCTCGGGCGCCCGCGTGCCGTCGACCACGCCGGCCTGGGCGACCAGCACGTAGGGCGTGCGGGCGTGTCGGCCGGACGCGACGTCGTGCTCGCCCGAGGCGATCTCGGCGCGCGTCCCCCCGAGGTGCAGGGTCGGGCTGCGCCGGGCTTCCTCGTTCGCCCAGGGCACGGGGCCCGACAGGGCGAAGTCGACCTTGGCCGCGGCGTTGCCGTACCGGAAGCGACGGAGGGCGCGCTCGTACCGGTCGGGCAGACGACTGCCCGCGATGTCGGCGAGGGCGCGCGCGCTCGTGTCGAAGATCGTCGCCCGCGCCGTGGGCAACTCGTCGATCGACGTGACGTCCACGCCCGTCGTGATCGTGCCCCCGTGGGCCCGGACGTCGTCGGCCATGGCGTCGACGATCGACTGGCTGCCGCCGGTCGGCACGGGCCAGCCCCGCGCGTGTGCGTGGACAGCAAGGACGAGCCCGGCGGCCGAGGTCGAGAGACTGGGCATCGGGCGGATGGCGTGAGCCATCACGCCGGCGAGCATCGACGGGGCCTCGTCGCCCGTGAAGCCGGCGTTCCACCAGGGGCCGCTCTGCGAGAGGGCGGCCAGGCCGAAGCGGGCGAGGGTCGCCGGGTCGTCCGGCACCCGGACGAGCTCGCGCATCGTGAACTTCGACATGCGGGGTTCGCGCTCGACGAGTCCCCTCAGCAGGCGCGTCCAGGCGGCCCCGTCGCTGCCGAGCCCCTCGGCCGTCCGGTCGAGGTCACGGTAGGCGATGCCCGCGCGTCCGCCGTCGAGCGGGTGGGCGTACGAGATCTCGGGAATCGTGAGCTCGATCCGGCGGTCGAGCTGGAAGCGCTGGAAGAAACCCGAGGCGAGGGCCATGGGGTGCACGGCCGAGCAGATGTCGTGTCGGAACCCCGGCAGGGTGGCCTCTTGGGTCCGAGCACCTCCGCCGATGGTGTCCGCGCGTTCGACGACCTCGACGCGCAGGCCGGCCCGCGCGAGCACGACGGCCGCCGCGAGCCCGTTCGGGCCCGCCCCGACGACGACGGCGTCGACCTCGGGCGCGGCGCTCATGCCCGACGCCCCCGGGTCACCCGGCCCACGACGGCAGCGGTCGCGGCCGCGGAGGCACCGAGAGCGGCACCCACGGTCAGGGCGCGGTGACGGGTGTACCAGACCTGCGGGCTCGTGCTGCGGGCGCGGTCGCTGAAGATGCCTCGGGCACCCTGGTCGCCGGCCGTGGGTTCGTAGAGGTTGTCCGGCAGCATGGGTTCGGTCTTGTCGGGCGCCTGCTGGCCCGAGTAACCGCTCTTGGCGAGGTAGACGTCGAGGAAGTTCGCGACGAACCGGTTGCCGAGCACCGTCATGACGGTGGGCTCGCCGAGCCAGGTGCGGCGGCGCGGCTTGTCGGCGACGTCGGCGATGGCCCGGGCCCCGACCTCGGGCTCGAAGATCGGCGGCACCGGTTGGGGGTGCTCGGGCAGCGTCGACCGCACCCAGTTGAACTGGATCGTGTTGAGGGCCGGCATGTCGACCGTGCTGATGCGCACCGAGCTCTTGTTGTGGATCAGCTCGGTGGTGACCGATTCGGTGAACCCCTGCACGGCGTGCTTCGCGCCACAGTACGACGCCTGCAGCGGGATGCCGCGGTGGGCGAGGGCCGACCCGACCTGGACGACGTGGCCCCGATCGCGGGGCACCATGCGCGAGAGCGCGGCACGGGTGCCGTTGACGAAGCCGAAGTAGTTGACGGCCGTCGCCCGCTCGAAGTCGTCGGGGTCGGTCTCGAGGAACTCGCCGAAGACGCCGACCATGGCGTCGTTGACCCACAGGTCGATGGGGCCGAGCTCTGCCTCGACCCGGTCGGCGGCCGACTCGACCTGGGCCCGATCGGCCACGTCGGTGGAGATGCCCAGCGCCCGACGCCCCGCGGCCTCGACGTCGCGGACGGCGCCGTCCAGTCCGTCCTGGCCTCGGGCGAGCACCGCGACGTCCCACCCGCGCGCGGCCAGCTCTCGGACGGTGGCCCGGCCGAGGCCGGCGGACCCTCCGGTGACGACGGCGACTCTGGTGCTGGTCATGGTGCTCCCTGTGGCCTGACGGCGGGTGGTGGGCGGACCCTCGACGGTAGTCCGCGTCGAGGGGTCCGTCCCGGGTGACGCCCAGGTGTCAGATGTCGAAGCCGTCGCCGAAGTCGCCTCCACCGAAGTCACCGAAGCCCCCTCCGAAGTCGCCACCCCCGTCGGCACCGAAGTCCCCGCCGCCGTCGCTCGCCGTCTCGGTGCCGGCGTCGGCACCGCCGTCTGCTCCCCCGTCGCCCTCGGTGCCCTGGTCGGCGCCGGTGTCGTCACCCGCGCCTCCGTCGGCCGTCGCGCCCGCATCGGGGAGGAACGCGCTCATCAGGGTCGACCCGATCACGTAGCCGGCCACCGTGCCGAGGATCGACCCGCCGATGATCGAACCCATGCCGGGCCCTTGACGGACTGGCTGGCCGTTCGGGCCGACCTGCTGCTGGCCGGTCGCGCCGCCGCCGAGCGTCCGCTCGAGGGTGCCGGGCCGACGCAGCTCGGAGCGGGTCGCCGCCTGGGCGAGTGAGCCGGCGTCGTCGCCACGGGGTGCCTCACCGGGGCTCGACTCGGCCGTCAGCTGGTCGAAGACGAGGCGGCGCTGCTCGGGGCTGAGCTTGGCGAACGCCTCGGCGTGCACCTGCTCGATCGTCTCGGGCGGGGCGGTCTTCAGCAGGTAGCGGTACCGCTCGACGGCGATCTCGTCGTCGCTGCGTGCGGGCCCGCCGGCGGGGGCTCCCGCGGGCTGCTGGCCGTAGCCCTGCTGTTGGCCGTAGCCCTGCGGCTGGCCGTAACCCTGCTGCTGGCCGTAGCCCTGCGGGGGCTGAGCCTGCTGCGGGGCGGCGGGCTGCTCGTAGCTCTGCTGCCCGTACTGGTAGCCCTGCGGGTAGGCCTGCGGCTGGCCCTGCTTCGGCTCGCGGCCGAGGAGTCGGTCGAGGAATCCCATGGCGGTGTCCTGTCGGTTCGTGTGCTCGGGGACGCACGCGTGGTGCGACGTCGGTCTGAGGCCCACGCTACGGACCGACCCGGCCCGCCGCCTGGACGCGGACGGGGCGTCAGCCGCGAACGTCCTGATCGACCGCGTCGCGGGACGCGTCGTCGACGCCGGCCCGACGACGACGCACCGACCGGACGACGAGGAACACCACGACGCCCGCGATCGCCGCGTAGACCGCGTAGTCGAGGTACTTCGCGTACCGGTCGATGAGCTCGTACTGGGTGCCGAGCGCCGCACCCAGGCCGATCAGCAGGCCGTTCCAGATGCCGCTGCCGACGATCGTGAAGACCGAGAAGACGAGCAGGGGCATCCGCTCGGCGCCGGCGGGCAGCGAGATGAGGCTGCGGACCCCCGGGATGAACCGGCCGAAGAACACCGCCGACCGCCCGTGCCGCTCGAACCAGCCGGCCGCCTTCTCGAAGTCGTGACGGTCGACGAGCGGCAGCTTGGCCAGCCAGCGGATGCTGCGGTCGAGACCGAGGCCCGCGCCGAGGCCGTAGAGCACGAGGGCGCCGAGGTACGCGCCGAGGGTGCTGAGCGCGACGAGCAGCACGATGTTCATCGATCCGGCCCCCGCGAGGAACCCGGCCAACGGCAGGATGATCTCGCTCGGGATCGGCGGGAACACCGTCTCGACGAAGGTCAGCAGGGCGACGCCCCACTCACCCAGGGCGTCGATGATGCGGGCCGCGAACCCGACGAGGCCGTCGAGGTCGGCGACGACGTCCTGGCTCGAGGACGAGGAGGCGCGGAGGACGGAGGCGGTCGAGGTCATGGGTCCCAGGTGGTCGGTCGGGCGCTCGGGGGCGCAGCGGATCGGCAGTCCCGAGTATGGCTCGACAGCCTGCACGTCCGCCCACAACGCCGCCGTCGGCGCCGGCGACCCCTCCCCCGGAGCCCGGACGCGTCAGCCCGACGTCAGTCGGCGCGGACGGCCGGACCGGCCGGACCGAGCCCCGTGACCGCACCTCCGACGGCGGACGTGGTGACGCCGTCGGGCCAGCGGAGCCGGACCCCGCGTTCGATCGAGAGGGAGCCGACCTCGGCCGTCACCGCGTGCGGCGAGTGCATCCGCGAGGTGCCGGGCCGGTCGGCGGTGAGCATGCCGAACCCCGGGAAGCACCCCAGCCAGTCGCCCATGGTGACGTCGACGGCCGCCGGTCCCGCGCCTCCGGGCGTCGGCACCGACGCGACGTCGACGACCGCGCCGTAGCCGCTCGCCTCGGCGAGCATGCCGACCGTGCCGACGACGCCCGCCATGCTGACGTCCTTGGCCGCGGCCGGCCTCGCCCGGGCGACGGTGCCGGCGAGGTCGCGCAGCTCGTCGCCGCGACGCCCCTCGGTCGAGTTCCATTGGGTGCCGTGGTGCCCTTCGCGCCACGAACCGGACACGTCCACCGTGAGGCTCAGGGCGTCGCCGTGACGGCCCCCGCCACCCGGCACGGGGTGGTCGGTCCGCCCGAGCGCGGTCACGCTGAGCGCGGCCGGCACCCCCACCTGCGTGTGGCCGCCGAGCAGCGGGACGCCCCAGGCCTCGGCCCCGCGGCGCAGTCCGGTCAGGACGCGACGGACGAACGCCGCGTCACGGCCACCGACCGCGTCCAGCAGGCCGACGGGGGTCGCGCCCATCGCGCTGAGGTCGTTGACGTTGACGAGCACGCCGCACCAGCCGGCCCACTCGGGATCGCGCTCGACCATCGACGGGAGGATCGCGTCGCAGGCGGCGACGACGTCGGTGCCGGGGACGGGCGCCCCGTCGTCGCCGACCCAGCCGCTCCCCCCGAGGGCACCGGTGGGTGACGAGGCCCAGGCGGTCTGTGGTTCGAGCACCGTCTCGAGCATCGACTTCGTCGCGTCGACGAGGCGCCGGTACCGGTCGATCGGCCAGCGCATGCGCAGGTGGTCGACCCCGCCGATCACGCACCGGCCCGTCGTCTGCCAGCCGAGTCGGCGGAACAGCACCGACGACCGCTCCTGCACGGTGGCGTCGAAGCGGATGACGCCGAGCTGTTCGGCGAGCGCCGACGCGGCCCGGACGAGGGCCGACCCGACGCCGAGTTCGCTGCGGGCCGCGGGCGCCACGACGAGTCGCGACCCCGTCCACCAGCCGATGTCACGGGTGCCCACCGGCGCCAGGCGGACGCCGCCGACGACCTCGGTGCCCGACCGGGCGACGAGCACGACGGTTCGCGGATCGTCGTCGAGGTCGTCGCGGTCGGTGCCGGAGAAGAGGCCCTGTTCGTCGACGAACGCGGCGCGGCGCAGCGTCCGGTAGGCGTCCAGGTCGCGCGCGTCGGCCTGCACCACGAGGAACCCGGCGGCCGGGGCCACGACCCGGGGTCCCATGAGCGCGGGCACGTCGAGCAGCGCCACGTCAGCCGCCCGCCGTCTGCAGCGCCGAGCAGGCTCCGCACGCCGCGCAGCCGGCGGTCTGGTCCGAGCCCTTCATGCCGGCGGCGATGAGGGCTTGCGAGACGCGGAACGTGACGTCGTGCAGCACGGAGCCGTGCGGTGCCGTGGCCCCGTCGACGTCGGTCGCGAGCGTGCCGCGCAAGGGGCGGAACGGCACGACGAACGGGTAGACGCCCATCTCGATCAGCTCCCGCGCACCGGCGACCATCTCGTCGGGGTCCTCGCCGAGGCCGACGAGCAGGTACGTCGACACCTGGTTGCGTCCGAACACGCGGACGGCTTCGCGCCAGGCGGCACGGTACTCGTCGAGCGAGACGCGCGACTTGCCAGGCATCCAGCGCTGCCGCACCGCGTCGTCCATCGACTCGACGTGGATGCCGATCGAGCGGGCACCGGCCTCGTACAGGTCGGTGATCGTCGAGAGGTCCCCGGGCGGTTCGCACTGCACCTGGATCTCGAGCCCGGGCACGGCGGCCTTGATCGCTCGGACGCAGCGGGCGAGGTGCGTGGCCCCCCGGTCGCGACCCTTCGACGTGCCCGTGGTCATCACCATCTGCTCGACGCCGTCGAGCCGCCAGGCGGCCTCGGCCACCTCGGCGATCATCGCCGGGGTCTTGACGGCGACGGTCGCCCCCGAGTTCAGCGACTCCTCGATCGAGCAGAACCGGCAGCGCTCGGCCTCGTCGTACCGGACGCAGGTCTGCACGACGGTCGTCGCCAGCACCTTGGCCCCGTGGAGGCGCGCGATCTTCTCGTACGACACACCGTCGGCGGTCGCGAGGTCGTAGAACCGCGGCCGGTCGACCGGGGACACCTCGATGCCGGTGTCCACGCCGTCCAGCAGCAGCTTGCCGTCGTCGACGAGGTACGGGCTGTCCTGGTTCTGCGGGATCGCGGACTGCAGACCCTGGAACAGGACGTGCCCGTCGTCGCTCGGCCCCGCGCCTCCCTGTCGGTTCACGGGGGCGGCGACGCGGATGCCGCGGATGGCGACGTCGACCCGGGTCGAGAGGGTGCCACCGTTCGTGATCGTCACGGACGCACCGGCTCAGACCATGTAGGTGCTGTTGATGATGGCGCCCTTTCGGGCGTAGTGGATGACGGCGTCCTGGACGTCGAGCGGGTGACAGGGGATGACCCCGGCGATCAGGTCCTCCTCGCGGTTGCCGTGCAGGGCCAGGCCGAAGCGGCAGCAGAAGACCGTGCCGCCCTCGGAGATGAAGGTCTCGAGCGCGTTGTTGATGTTGTTCTCGCCGGGGAACCCGTCCGCGCCGGTCGTGGGGAACCCCCGGTTCGCGATGCAGTTCATCGAGCCGGGGCCGTAGAAGTACAGCACGCTCGTGAAGCCTTTCCGCAGGGCCCTGGTCGCCTGGAGCACGGCGACGAAGCTCACCGACGACTCGTGGGCGATGCCGTGGACGAGCTGGAAGTAGTACTCGTCCGACGTGGCGGTGTAGTCGGGGAAGATCTTCGTCGATCCGTAGATGGTGCTGCCCTTCGGCAGCGACGGGTGCGCGATCTCGTTGCGGCTGGTCTCGATGTTGTCGAGGATCTGCTGGTCGAAGTCGATGTCGCTCATGGTGCGGGCTCCTTGCGGGGTCGGATGAGGAACTGCCGGTCGATCTGGCACGAGTCTTCGGTCGTCGTGTTGCCGATGGATTACGAAAGATCGTCGTTTTGTTTCGGCGCGGCTCGGCGGACCTCTCTATTGCGACCCCGGTCGGCGAAACGATCTCTTATTCCGGCGGTAACCAATCCGAAACACGTCCTGACGTTCACTTGATGCACCGCAGGCCCCTGCGCACCCCGTCCCACCGACGCACCGCAAGGAGACACGATGGCAACGACCGTCGCGGCCGTCTCGGCGAACTTCACCCGAGACCTCGACCAGAACTTCGCGCTCATCGAGAGCCTCGTCCGCGAGGCCCGTGAGGCCGGCGTCCAGCTGCTCGCCTTCCCCGAGGCCGCGATCGGCGGGTACCTCTCGTCGCTCGGCAACCACGGCGATACCCTGAAGACCACCTCGCGGTCGCTGCCCCCGGCGATCGCCCTCGACGGCCCCGAGCTGCGCCGCGTGCAGCAGATCGTCGGCGACATGGTCGTCTGCATCGGCTTCTGCGAGCTGGCCGACGACGGCGAGACGCGCTACAACGCCGCCGTCTGCCTCGACGGTTCGCGGATCTACGGCTCGTACCGCAAGGTGCACCAGCCGCTGGGCGAGGCCATGTCGTACTCGGCGGGTGACGTCTACGAGGCCTTCGACACCCCGGTCGGCCGCCTCGGCCTGCAGATCTGCTACGACAAGGCCTTCCCCGAGGCAGCCCGCTCGTCGGCGATGGACGGCGCCGAGATCATCGTCAGCATGTCCGCCTGGCCGGTCGCGCGCACGGCCACCGCCGAGAACCTCCAAGACGACCGTTGGACCTACCGGTTCAACCTGTTCGACACGGCCCGTGCCCTCGACAACCAGGTCTTCTGGATCGCCTCGAACCAGGCCGGCACCTTCGGCTCGCTCCGCTACGTCGGCAACGCCAAGGTCGTCGACCCCGGGGGCAACGTGCTCGCCACGACCCTGCTCGACGCGGGCCTCGCCGTTGCCGAGATCGACGTCGAGGGCACCTTCCGCGCGATGCGCGGCGGCATGTTCCACCTGCGCGACCGCCGCCCCGACGCCTATCGCACCGGCGAGGCCGAAGCCGCACCCGAGAGGAGCCTGGCCCGTGCCTGAGATGACGTTCCGGGTGCGCTGGCCCGACGGCAGCGAGACCTCGTGCTACTCACCCAGCCTCGTGGTGCACGACCACCTCGTCACCGGCGCCGAGTACCCGCTCGCCGAGTTCGTCGACCGCTCGACGACTGCCCTCCGGCGCGCGAGCGAGCGGGTCTCCGCCGCCTACGGCTTTGCCTGCACGTCGGCGATGCACCAGGAAGCCGAGATCGTCGCGGCGGCGGCGACGCACCGAGGAGGCGCGGTGCGGGTCCTCGAGATGCACCCACCGCTGCCGGCGCTCGCGACCGCGCCCGCGCCTCCTGCGTCCGCCGCCTCGACGGGACCCGCCTCGTGACGGCGCCGCGCCGCGTCGTCGACGGGACGCACGTGTCCGTGGCCGTTGTCGGCGGCGGCCAGGCGGGCCTGTCGGTCAGCTGGCACCTCACCCGGCGGGGCGTCGACCACGTCGTGCTCGAACGCGACACGGTCGCGCACGACTGGCTCGACCGCCGCTGGGACGCCTTCACGCTGGTCACGCCGAACTGGCAGTGCGTGCTGCCCGGCCACGCCTACGACGGTGACGACCCGGACGGTTTCATGCGCCGCGACGAGGTGCACGCCTGGCTCCGCCGCTACGCCGACGAGTCCGGCGCCCCCGTCGTCGAGGGCGTCCTCGTCACGCGGCTGCGCGAGGCGGCCGGCGGCGGATTCGAGGTCGTGACCGACCAGGGCACCCTCCTCGCCGACCAGGTCGTCGTCGCCACCGGCGGTTACCACCGCCCCGTGCTGCCCGCCGTGGCCGCCGGGGTCTCGGCGGACGTCGTCCAGCTGCACTCCGCCGACTACCGGTCGCCCGACGCGCTGCCCGACGGTGACGTGCTCGTCGTCGGCTCCGGCCAGTCGGGCGCCCAGATCGCCGAGGACCTGCACCTCGCCGGCCGGCGCGTCCACCTCGCCCTGGGCTCAGCCCCGCGTTGCGCCCGGTTCTACCGCGGCCGCGACTGCATCGCCTGGCTGAGCGACATGGGCGTCTACGACGTGCCCGTGCACGCCCAGGTCGGCGGGTTGACGAAGCGCGAGTCGACCAACCACTACATGACCGGGCGCGACGGCGGACGCGACATCGACCTGCGCGCCTTCGCGCTCGAGGGCATGCGGCTCTACGGCAGGCTCACCGCGGCCGAGGGCACGAGCCTGACCTTCAGTCCGACCGCCGAGGCCTCGCTCGACCACGCCGACTCGGTGATGGAGTCGATCAAGGACGACATCGACCGCCACATCGACCGCACCGGCGTCGACGCCCCGACCGAGCCGCGGTACGTGCCCGTCTGGCGGCCGGAGCGCGAGGTCACCGACCTCGACCTGCGCGGCTCCGGCATCACGAGCATCGTCTGGTCGGCGGGGTTCCGCAGCGACTACTCGTGGGTGCAGGTCGGGGTCTTCGACGGTGCCGGCCACCCCACCCACCAGCGGGGCGTGACCACCACGGCGGGGTTGTACTTCGTCGGGTTGCCCTGGCTCAACACCTGGGGCTCCGGGCGGTTCGAGGCGATCGCCCGGGACACCGAGCACGTCGCCGACGGCATCGCGGCGCGGTCGGGTCGACCGCTCGTGACCGACGGCGCCGCGCCCCGGGGCGTCGCGCCCGAGGGTGCCGTCGCCCGGTGAGACGGCGCGGCCGGACTAGCCTGTGCCCATGGCCGAGATCACGATGGGTGCCGTCGCCGCCCACTTCGGTCGCGACGTCGAGCGCACCCTCGCGAAACTGCCCGGCGTGATCGAGCAGGCCCGAGAGCGCGGCGTCGACCTGCTCGTGCTGCCCGACGCGACCGTCGGCGGCTACCTGCTCGACCTCGTGCACCCCGGCCCCGAGGCGTTGCCCCCGGCGGTCGAGATGGACGGGCCGGAGGTCCAGGCCGTGGCCGACCTGGCCGGCGACATGACGATCTGCTTCGGCGTCGCCGAACGAGAGCTCGCCGACGGCGAGGACGTCCGGTACAACAGCGCCGTCTGCGTCCAGGGCGGTCGGGTCCTCGGCACGCACCGCAAGGTGCACCTGCCGCTCGGCGAGTCGGAGGCCTACCTGGCGGGGTCCTCCTTCGAGCCGTTCGACACCCCCGTCGGTCGGCTCGGCATGATGATCGACTTCGACAAGACCTTCCCCGAGTCGTCGCGGACCCTCGCCCTCGGCGGCGCCGTGATCCTCGCCTGTCTCAGCGCGTGGCCGGCCAGCGTCACCGATCGCTCCGACCGACTGCGCAACGATCGGCAGGCCCACCTCTTCGACCTCTACGACTGTGCCCGGGCCGCCGAGAACCAGCTCTACCTCGTCTCGTCGAACCAGACGGGGGTGCTCGGGGGGTTGAGGTTCCTCGGCCAGGCCAAGGTCGTCGACCCGGCCGGCGAGATCGTCGCCAAGACCTGGGCGAAGGGCGGGCTCGCCGTCGCCACGGCCGACGTGGCCGGCGACGTCGCCCGAGCCCGCCGCACGATGGACCACCTGCGACAGCGCGCACCGAGCACCTACGCCGTCGACCCCCGCTGATCCGCCCACGACCCCGAGGAGCTCCGTGCGCATCGCCCAGGCCACCTACTCGACGAAACCGCGCGGCGGCGTCGTTCACACGCTCGCCCTGTCCGAGGCCCTCGCCCGACGCGGGCACGACGTGACGGTCTGGACCCTCGGGCGCGGTGGTGACCGGGCGTTCTTCCGCCGGGTCGACCCCGCCGTCTCGATCAGGGTCGTGCCGTTCGAAGCACGCGACGACGAATCGGTCGGCGACCGCATCCAGCGGTCGATCGAGACGATGCGTGGCGCCTTCGCCCGCGCTCACGAGGACGAGCGATACGACGTGGTGCACGCCCAGGACTGCATCTCGGCGAACGCCGTCGGCCCGTGCGTCCGGACGATCCACCACCTCGACGAGTTCACGACACCCCAGCTCGTGCGCTGCCACGACGAGGCCGTCCTCCGACCGCTCGCCCGCATCTGCGTCTCGGCCGCCGTCGCCGCCGACGTCGAGGCCGGGTGGGGGCTGACGCCCACGGTGATCCCCAACGGCGTCGACTCGGCCCGCTTCGCCACCGCCGCGGGGCCGGCCGGGGGTGACGCCCGCGAGCGCTGGCACGAACGGCTCGGCGTCTACGTGCTGGCCCTCGGGGGCATCGAACCCCGCAAGGGCAGCCTCGACCTCGTCGAGGCGTACGCACGGTTGCGACGTCGCCGGCCCGACGTCCGCCTCGTCTTCGGTGGCGGTGAGACCCTGTTCGACTACCGGGCGTACCGGGCCGCCGTCGACGCCCGCGTCGTCGAGCTCGGCCTCGACCCGGTGCTGCTCGGCGTGGTCGACGACGACGAGCTGCCCTCGCTCGTCGCGGCGGCCGGGGCGCTCGCCTTCGTGTCGACGAAGGAGGGCTTCGGGCTCGCCGCGATGGAGGCCCTCGCCGCGGGCGTGCCCGTCGTCGCCCGCGACCTGCCCGTCCTGCGGGAGGTCTTCGGCCCATCGGTCGCCTACGCCACCGACGTCGCCACGATCGAGGAGGCGCTGGTCGCCGCCCTGGACGGCTCCGGTCCCCCCGCCGCCGCCGGTCGCGCCCTCGCCGCGTCGCACGACTGGGACGACGTCGCCTGGCTGCACGAACGCTTCTACGCCGCCGTCCGAGAGGAGGGCGACCGTGGTCAGGCAGTCGATCTCGCGCATCGTCTCGGGTCTCGCTGACGCCGACCCGGGTCGCGTGGTGGCCCGCGACGACACGGGGACGCTGACGGCGGGTGGACTGGACCGCGCCTCCCGGGTCCTGGCCCGGGCCTACCTGGCCCTCGGCGTCGGGCGGGACTCGCTGGTGACGGTCTCGTTGCCGAACACGCTCGAGATGGTCGTGGTCTGCGCCGCCGTATGGAGGTGCGGCGCCACCCCGCACCCGGTCCCCCGCGGGCTCGACGCCGACGAACGGGCCGAACTGGAGGCGCTGGCACGGCCGGCCCTCGTGGTCGGCGTCCGGTCGGCGTCGGCCGACGTCCCCTGGCTGCCGGAGGGCTGGACGCCCCCACCGGTCGGCGACGCCGACCCGGTGGCGCCCCTGCCCGACGCCTGGGCCACGAGCTGGAAGGCGCCGGCCTCGTCGGGCTCGACCGGCCGCCCGAAGGTCGTCCTGGCCGCCGCGCCGGCCCTGCTCGACCCCGACCTGCCCGTGACGTCGTTCCTGCCCCGCGAGCAGGTGCAGCTCGTCACCGGGCCCCTGACCCACTCGGCCGTCTTCACGTACGCGTTCCGCGGCCTGCTGACCGGCCACGAGCTCGTGCTGCTGCCCCGCTTCGACGAGCGACGGGTGCTGCGGGCGATCGCCGACCACCGCGTCACCTGGACGATGCTCGTGCCGACCATGATGCACCGACTGCTGCGCCTGCCCGAGGCGGAACGGTCCGCGGCCGACCTGTCCTCGCTCGAGACCGTCGTCCACCTCGGCGCCCCGTGCGCCCCCGGACTCAAGCGGCGCTTCCTCGACTGGGTCGGGCCCGAGCGGGTCGTCGAGGTGTACGCCGGCAGCGAGTCGAACGGCGTGCTGACCATCCGTGGCGACGAATGGCTCGAGCACCCGGGCAGCGTCGGGCGGCCGACCGACGGCACGCGGGTGGCCGTGCGGTCGCCCGAGGGCGTCGACCTGCCGCCCGGTGAGGTCGGCCAGGTCTGGCTGCACCGCGAAGGGGGGCCCACCTACCGCTACCTCGGGGGTCGTTCGGCGCGCACGGCGGACGGGTGGGACACCCTCGGCGACCTCGGCCGGCTGGACGCCGAGGGGTACCTCGTCGTCGTCGACCGGGCCGACGACGTCATCCTCCGCGGAGGCGTCACCGTGCACCCGGCCGAGGTGGAGCGGGTTCTCGAAGCGCATCCGGCCGTTCGCAGCGCCGTCGCGTTCGGGGTCGCGGACGACGACCTGGGGCAACGCGTCGAGGCCGTGGTCGACGTCGCCGGGGCCGCCGTCGACCCCGCCGACGTCATGGCCTGGGCCCGGGACCGCCTCGACGGCTCGCGACGACCGGCCTCGGTGCTCGTGGTCCACGAGCCCGTGCGCGGCGACGCCGGCAAGACCCGGCGTCGGGCCTGGGCCGCCCGGGTGACGGCCGGCACGCCCGGTTACGGCACGTCACCCGACGCCGGGTCGGGGAATGCCTGATCGCACGGTACATTGACCTGAGTCGGCCTCGTCGCCGGCACCGGACACCCACACGAATCAGGACCCCCATGGGATCGCTCATCTACGGCACGTCGGGCATCGAGGTCGAGTTCGACGACCGCGTGCTCGAACACCTCCAGATCGTCATCGCGACCAAGCTGCGTCGTCGTGAGTCGTTCTTCTTCTCGTGGCGCGACACGCAGAAGGTCGGTGACGGTCGCAGCAGCATCTGGCTCGACGCGGGCATCCCGCTCTACTTCAAGTACTCGGGCGGTCGCGTGCCCGCGATCAACCGTGACTGGCTCAGCGAGCTGACCGCCTCGTCGAACAGCTCGTCCGGCCTCGTGCTCACCGACGAGCCCAGCCTCGACAACAGCGCCAAGCGCCGGGGCTGACCCGCGCCCCGCTCCGAGACGACCTCAGGCTCGGCGGGCCCGCATCCGTGTCACGACGGCGGCGACGGCCCGCCAGCCGACGACGAAGACGCCCAGCACCACGATCGTCACGATCACGAAGCTGAGTTGCACCCCCTGGCCGGCGACCACGCGCAGCAGCACCCCGATCACGGCGGTCGAGACCCAGACGACCGCCCCCGCGCGCACGCTCGCCAGCGGCCACCGGACGCCGGTCACGCTCGCCCAGCCGACGACCGCGCCGACGACGAACGGCCAGAGCGTGCCGAGCAGGCCCGGCAGGTCGAGCCCCTCGGCGTGACTGCGGCGTCCGATCACGACGAAGGCCAGCACGGCGACGAGGTCCACGACGACCGGCCACCAGGCCGGTGCGGCAGCCGCTCGCCGAGCCGGACTCGGGGTCGGACTCGGGGTCGGGGTCTGACGGGTCATGTCGGGGTCCTCTCGAGGCGTCGGCACCCGGAGTCGATCGGTGGTGGCCCGGTTCAGCGGGACCGCGGCTGCTCGAGTGCGCGCGACAACTCTGCCAGGAGTTCGTCCACCTGCGGGGCCACCAGACGGTCGATCGCCTCGGCGATCCGTGGGCGGTGTTCGACGAGGGCGAGGCACAGGCTCGTGCCGACGGCCTCGGCGTGGTCCCCCGCCAGCGCGATCTCGCGTCGCAGGGCGGCCTTGGCCTCGTCCGAGTACTCGGGCTCGGCCGGCGGCCCGGCCTGCGGCTGCTCGTCGGGCTCGACCGGCTGGGGCTCGACCGGATCGGGCACGACCGGCCCGCGCACCACCGGCTCGGGTCTGGCGTCCGACGCCGCGGAGTCCGGCGACACGAGCCAGTTGTCCAGGTCGTCCAGGTCGAACAGTGCGTCGGCGTCGGCGTCGGCGGGCTGCGGTGCCGCACCCGAGAACTCCGCCCCCACGACGGTCGGGTCGGGTGGGACCACGCCGTCGTCCGAGGGCGTCCCCGCGAGACCGGCGAGGGTGAAGAGGAACGGCTGACCCGGTTCGGGTTCGGGGTCGAGGTCGAGACCCTGGAACTCGGGATCGAGACCCTGGTCGGGTCGGTAGCCCCGCGCCTCCTGGGCCTCGGCGAGTCGCAGCTCGCGCGTCACGAGCGGCAGGTTGCGGGCCGTGTACTCGTCGACGTCGTCGTCGACGATCTGCCGCATCCGGTTCAGCAGCGCGTGCTGCACGGCGTGCGGCACGTCGTGGTCGAAACCGGCGGCCGTGGCCACGGGCGAGCCGAGGCACACCCGGCAGGGTCGCGTGCGGCCCCGGGCGGTGCCGATGTGCCACCGGGGCAGCCAGCGCAGCCAGGCGTCGACGGCCGAGCTGACGCGTCCCTCGATCTGCTCGGCCATGCCCTCGAATCTAGGGCGAAAAGCGGCCCGAGAGCCGACACGCCCGGGCGATTCCCGGGGATCGTGGTCCCGAAGCGGCCTCTCGGGGCCGATGCCCGGGCTCAGCCCGACGTGACGAAGTCGATCAGCTCTTCGACCCGCCCGAGCACCGACGGCTCGAGGTCGGCGTAGCTGCGCACCCGCGACAGGATGTGCTGCCAGGCGCGGGCGATGTCGGCCTGGTCCTCGTGCGGCCAGCCCATCGCCTCGCAGACGCCGTGCTTCCACTCGACCGTGCGGGGCACGACCGGCCAGGCGTCGACGCCGAGCCGGGCCGGCTTGACGGCCTGCCAGACGTCGACGAACGGGTGCCCGACCACGAGCACGTGGCGGCCGAGCGGGCTGCGCGCGATGCCCTCCGCCACGCGGCTCTCTTTCGAGCCCGGCACGAGGTGGTCGACGAGCACGCCGACGCGTCGCTCGGGCCCCGGCCGGAAATCGCGCAGCACGTCGGCCAGGTGGTCGACACCCTCGAGGTACTCGACGACGACGCCCTCGACCCGCAGGTCGGAGCCCCAGACCTTCTCGACCAGTTCGGCGTCGTGTCGTCCCTCGACGAAGATGCGGCTCTGACGGGCGACCCGGGCCTTCGCCCCTTCGACGGCGAACGAGCCGGAGGCCGTGCGTGCCCGGCCCTGCGGCGCCGCCCGCGGTACGCGCAAGGCGACGGGGGCGCCGTCGATCAGGAACGACCCGGTCATCGGGAAGGCCCGCACCCGGCCCTTCCAGTCCTCGAGCTCGACGGTGCCGGCCTCGACGCGCACGATCGCCCCGGTGAAACCCGATCGGACTTCTTCGACCACGAGGTCGCGGACGGCGTCGGTCGGCGTCGGCGCGGGCTTCGACGATCGCTTCCAGTCGCCGGCGAGCACGTCGGCCCCGTATCGGTCGTCATCCACGGGGGCCTCCGGAGCGGGGTCGGGGTTGGTAGGGGCGGGGCGGGCCCTTGCGCGGACCGTCTCCGGTCGGTGTCGCGGGCCGTCCGGGCGCACGACCCGGTCGGGATGACGGAGCAGGAGGTGCGGTGCCGGCCCGCGGGGTCTCGGCCGTCGGACGCGGGCTCGCGCGTGGCGGGCGCGCCGCCGACGGGCCGGACCGGGCGTTCTCGACGACGGGAGCGGACGATCTCGACACGGCCGGCGCCTCCTGGGCGGACGCGGACGCGCGGGCCGCGACACCCGCCGGGGTCGGCGCGAACCCGGCGGTGAACACCCAGACCAGACCGCCCAGGACGAAGAGCACGAACGCCGCCGACACGGCCGCCGGCAACCACCAGGCGGTGAGGGGGCCGCTCTGCGAGACCGTCGCGAGGACGAACAGCGCGGCGACGAACCACAAGGAGGCGCTGGTCGCCACGGCGAGGTACCGCGCGTACCGGCGCCTCATCTCGGCCCGGTTCGCCGGTT